>ERZ1292632.1137-Hain-H43-01um-R2-1137-length-27309-cov-13_pt1 | contig 27309 bp, 26 predicted proteins | sample MGYA00564407_ERZ1292632 | MGnify/ENA primary metagenome ERZ1292632 (study PRJEB36523, sample SAMEA6512637) | groundwater metagenome | collected 2019-01-08 | study: AquaDiva: Metagenomics assemblies of 32 groundwater samples | reverse complement strand
ATACAGGTGCTGATATGCAGGGCAAATTTGATAAGAGCGAGAAAAAAGGCCGTGGAGGAGCCCCAACAAGCATCCAAAAATTTGACAAAGGCCTTACAACTAATGTTGGAGAAATCTCAGATATTTACAGGCTTGAGCCAAAGCAGACAAGGAAATTCTTAAGATTGAAAAAATGGCAGGAAAGAGTTTCAACAAGCATAGAGCGTAATCTCAGACTTGCAATGGCTGAATTAAGAGTCATTGCATCTTACCTAAATCTTCCTAATGTAATAAGAGACGATGCGGCAAGAATTTACAATTATGTCCTTCAGCGCGGTCTTGTTCGTGGAAGAAGCATGGAATCTGTAATAGCTGCTTGTCTTTATGCTGCGTGCAGGTCATATGATATTCCAAGAACTCTTGATGAAATGGCAACAGCTTCTGACGTTGAAAGAAAAGAAATAGGAAGAACATACAGATTTATAATAAGAAAATTAGGAATTAAAGTCAATCAAAGCTCTCCAAAAGATTACATCTCCCGGTTCTCTTCTGTCCTTAAACTCTCTCCAAAAACGCAGAACGATGCTCTCAAGGTATTAAAAAGGGCTGAAGAGGTTGAACTAACCTCTGGCCGTGGACCTGCTGGAATTGCTGCAGCAGCACTTTACGTCGCTGCTTTGATAAACGATGAAAAGAAAACCCAGAGAGAAGTCGCGGATATTGCTGGGATAACAGAAGTAACGATAAGAAATCGCTATAAAGAACTCATAGAAAAACTTGACTTAGAAGATAAAATCAAGCAGAAAGAGAACGAGGCAAGAGTAAAGGTAAAGGCGAAGTGATTCTTATTTTAATATTATTTTATTCACCAATAAAAAATTCATCTATTAGCGATAGGCTATAGTAAAATTTAAATACTAGTATTACTGTAATACTTTATGGAAAATATAAAAACAATTAAAGGTGTAAATAGAGAAACATGGCTAATGTTCAAGGGGCTGGCAGCTAAAAAAGGAATGAAAATGGGGGATTTATTGGAGAGTATGATAAAAGAATATTCGAAAAGATCAGAAGATTTTTGGAATGAGATTTTGAGTGGCGAGAAGAGAATTTCAGATAGTGAAGCGGAAGAGATGCTTAAAACAGTAAGAAAATTAAGAAAAGATAAAGGATTTAGAATATGATTTTAGTATTCGATACCTCAATATTAATAGAGTTAGACAGAGGAAATAAAGATATAATAAGAAAGATATTTGAATTAAGAGGGAATTACCCTGCACCAGCTAAAATAAGTTTTATTTCCTATTTTGAATTTCTGTACGGATTAAGGGATAAATCTGAAAAAAACAAAGATAAGTCTATTGAATTCATTGAGAAATTTGATGTAATTCAGACCTCTAAAAAAACTGCGGCTATTTTGGTAAATTTTAAAAGAAATTATGAATTACCGTTATCTGACCTATTAATTGCCTCGCATAGTAAGGAAACTGACGGGATTCTTATAACAAGGGATAATGATTTTAAGTCGATAAAAGAGATAAAATGCATTATTCTATAAGAAAATAACAAACTTTATTAAACAAGATAATTCTCTTTTTTCAATGCGGGAGTGCCGGAGCGGTCAAACGGGGCAGGCTTAGGCGATAAAGTTTGCGAGAGACTAATCACATTATTAATAACGCGAACAAGCTTCGGAGAAACCTGTTAGCTTAGTGCTTGCATAGGTTCGAATCCTATCTCCCGCATTTTATATAAAAACTTTTAGAATTATGAATTTACTCATTAAAAATGTTAATAAGTACCAAATCGCTCTCTTGCAACCCGAATAGTGGAAATGAGTGATTTAGCATCTTCGGAGGATATGAAAATCCTATTACTATTAATACATCTTTGCGTAAATTCTAATTGATATGAGTAAGCATCAAATTCACGCATTTGGCCATTATTACTAGTCAGCCAGGTAATCATTTGGTTGTTAGATTGATTATAATATTGCCAATTATGTCTTGCTTCATGCACAATATACCCTGCATATTGTAAATTAGAGAATTCATTTATATCCCAATTATTACCCTCAGTCCTATAAGGTGGTACTTTCATATATACTAATTTTGACGGAGGGTAGGTAACATGACCAACAGAACCGTCGGCATAATTAGTGTCTTGCAAAATTTCTGTGATGGCTTCATCAGTAAATTGCAAATCTTCGGGAGAACATTTACTTAAAGTAACTAGTGCGGAACCAATCTGATCTTTAAAAATCTCTGAACCGGTTACATTAATTTCAGCTATCTCTATACAAGAATTAAGGATTGCACCATTATTAAAAGAGCAAACAGTTTCGGATTGTAAACTTAGAGACTTACATTCTTGTTCATTACATAAATTAAATATACCATTACCACAGTCACTACATTTAATATTTATTGGAGGTGTATTTTCGTTAGAAGCATCTGATGAAAAATAAAACTCACTAGACATATCTTCAACTCTTGGATCTATAATATTTGCAGCCATCTTATTATGCACCAAAACACCATTTGCCAAATAATTATTGAATTCTCCATCGACATACAAGTTATAGACTGGCTTTCCTTCATAAGATGGAAGTTTTTCAATAGAAGTTATAATTAATTCTTTAGGAACTGAATTTTTAATGTTTAAAACTTTATCTCCTACATGAAAATCTTTTATTTTTTTATAGGATTGTGTAGTTGGACTCCAAAATGGATGCTCTTGTGTTACATTTAAGATTGTTCCATCGCTTAAGGTAATACCTAAAGTATTTTTTGCAGGAATTACATACTTATCAATTAGCTCTTTTTTTAGAAATTCATTTGTAATTGGGTTCACAGAAAAAACTTCATCTCCAACTTTAATATTTTCAATTAATTTTAATCCTAAAGGGGTTGTTATTAATGTTCCTGGAATAAAACTGCCTGTAACTTCTGCTGATGAATCATCTCCACATTCAGGGAACAAAGCAGCAACTTCGTCTTTATAATTCTTGACTTCTTCTACATAATTTGAATTTCCATTACATCCCCAACCATTGTAATTTCTAATAGCACGGTTCCATCCGCTATAACTTCTTCCAGTTATACAAGTAAATGATTTTGATGTTGTGTTATATCCGTCAATTAATATGTTTATTCCAACATTAATATTTGTATCAACATTTGAAAGCTGCGTTCTGCACGTTGTAGCATCAGAAGATAAACCATATTCTCCACAATGTCCATATTTACCATTTTTTAACGCAGTATTTACTTCCATAATACCATAGCTACCCTCTCCTACCAAGTTACTTAAAACATTATCTGGATTTCCTTCACAATAAAGAGGGCTGTTAGAACTGTCTTTAATCTGCTTGCATTGTTGTATTGAACTTTCCACCATAGCAATCTGCAGAACAAGGCATTCAAAACTTTTTGCTCCTGTTTCTCCTAATATAACAGAATCAGCAATATTGTTTGCTCTTTCTGTATTGCTAATCTTTTCAATTATCTTTGCTCCTAAAGCTATTTGACATTCCCTCTGTGTCGAGCAGGTTAACGTTGTCTCTCCTGTTCCTGTAGGGGCTGTTCCCGAGGGGGTAGTAGGATTTTCAATTCCAAAATTAAAAATGATAATAGAACCTTCTTCAAAGTTTTTTCTATCTGTAACATCGCCTAAATTTCTTATTAAATCTGCGATTTTTAATGAGGGGGTTTGTCCATCAAAGACACCCCCATTGATTTTTGTTATTGGCGTAAACATCCAATTTTCTCTATCAGGGGACCATCTCCATTTATTCTGAGATGTAATAAATTCAAAATCAGTTCCTAAAACACTTTTTCCTTCTATTTTAACGTTGAAAATGCTTTCATAAGAAAATTCAACATTTTCCGTAGCGAGTAATGTACAACCACCAGCCCAGCAAGGTAAAATTCCTCCTTCTTGATTTTGTGTTGTTCTATGTGTTAATAATTGCAGTCCTTGAGGATATGTTTTGTCAACTAAATTTAATATAAATTGATTATTTTTGTTGGATAATGAAGGAATAAGTTGTCTTAATGTACTTTCCTCGCCAACTTGCGTTCCAGCAAGCTGGGCTAAATTAGATTCATACCAATTTCTTCTCTCTGCACAATTATCTGAACACCAATACCACTTATCTGCGGAGAATGTATATCTTAAATTACCACTCGCAGTTCCGTCTTGGAATTCAAAAACAGGATAACTAATACCTAAGGCTTGTACGCCTGTTGCAGGTAGGCCAGGAAGAACGTCTTCTGCTCCAGGCGCTCCTGCCGTCGTAGGAGTTGTAACTGCACGCGCTCTTTTTATTTTACTATAAGCCTGTGCAGCCAAAACACCATAAGCACTTCCTCTCCACAGATACAAATAAGCTCTTTGGTTATTATATAAAATCTTATTCATATTTCCGTTTATAGAATTAATCAAAGATTGTTCATCTAAATCTTTTAGTCCTTCTGTAAATGCGCCGAAATCAGAGATATACTGCCCATCGTTTTGTAATGCCTGGACATAATTGCTTCCTACTTCTCTAAGAGTTTGATTCTCTATATTTGCATTTCTTATAACATCTTTAACACTGTCTGTATCAAGCCAGCATTTCAAATTACTTTGTCCACATGTTCCAACCGACTGCCATCGTGAAGTATTAGTTCCAGCGTTAATATCTGTTCCCTGCCCTGGATTATTTGTTGCACATACTCTTATTATTCCTCTGTTGTATATTGCAGGGTTTAATGCCTCTTCTGTAGCTGATTGCGGGAATATTCCTGATGAAACTTGTGCAGCACTCACTGGATTCAAAAAGTTGTAAGTGCTTGGACTTCCAGAAATACATTCTGCTTCTGAATTTATATCTTTCCTTGAAGCTTCCTGAGATACATATTGTTCTGCAAGGAAATTTATTCCAAAATCTGTTGTGACTTCTTTGAATCCGCACTCTTCCTGTCCATTGACAACTATGCATAACTGTTTATATCCTGCAGGGGCTGTGAAATCTACTGTATCTGTTCTGGATTCACCAACAGGTATAAAACCAGAGCCTCTTGGAACAAGTTTCCTGAAATCAGTATCCTGATAGAAAGAACTTCCTGTTCCTCTTAGATAGACTTGGAAGTTTGCAGGATAATCCTTCCCTGCATAAATATGATAAAATACTTTATACTGGGAAATTGGAGGATTTGTTGTTGTTGTGTAGGGAATTTCCTCAAATCTTCCATAGAATTGTGTTGGAGAATCAGGCTTAACAAAGTTATCGAAGAAATTTCCTCCAGAGGGGAATGTCGCAGAGGTATATACTCTGCAAATTTCTTCTCCTACATTTTGAGTTGATCTTTGTCTAAATGCCCTTACTGAATCAGTTGCATAATATTGGGTAAAGTAATTAACGGAATTTTTAGCATTTGTCCATGCATCTGTTACTCCAAGATATTCTCCACCGCCGCGCCCGCTGCCTGTAAGCCTTCCAAGTACCTGGGGAACCCCATATTTAAGAATTGGTGCCAGTTGCCCCCATACGAATTGGCATTGATAAACGCTGTTAATTTCATCGCAGATTCCCACTGTTTGTCCTGTATCAACGCTTGTTTGCAGGCATTGCCTATAGGATTTCAGCACACTTGTATAAGCCTCAATTCCTGCATTCACTCCTGTGACGCAGACGGGAATTTTCACTTCTGGGAAATTTGGCAAGCAAAGGAAAATGCTTCCGGCAATCCCTGATTGAACAACATCTTTGACAGGATAAGCACCTCCTAAATCACAACGACTTGAAGGGCATATGAAAGGGTCGCATACATTAAACATTAAATTGCAATCTGTCGGAGACATGAAATCCTCGCATTGTATATCTGGTATATCTGCAGCAGGCTTTCCAACAGGAATTCTCTGTGCCCTCCCATTAATAGTAATAGTGACTTGTTTTACTCCTGAGCTATATGCCCTTGAAGCTTGTTCTATCGCACTAACAGCATTGTCCATTAATTGTAATGCTTCTCTTGGCTCCATTAAACTAAATACAGGGGCTGCTCCTTGATTTGGAACAAAACTCTGACAATCGTCATCTACTCCTGTATTGTCTTCTCTTCCGTTTGAACCAACATTGCAGACATATAAGCTGGAAACTCTTCCAGAAGCATCAGCTGCTCTTAATCCCCCTAAAAAAGGAATGTTTGATTTCACAACAGCATACCATCCATTCTGTATATCAAATGGAACAATTGCTGGAATCCCTTTATAAGGTCCTACTTCATAATATCTAATTTGATAATTTTGATAGGGATTCTTGTAAGAATTTACATCTCTTAATTTAAATGCTGAAAAAAATCCGGTGATTGCCAAAAAATCAGAGTCAGTTGTGACAAGCTTTGTTCCAGATTCGTTATAAATATTTTTTATTCTGTATGTAGATGTGCTTATAGCCTCTAATTCAAGAGCCCATACCTTGTTATTAAAACCAATAATCTCATAAGGAGTTCCTGCAGGAATTCCAAAAGGATTATTAGATCCCATAGTATCACCATCATAAACACCTTCTATTTGATTTTGTCCGGCATAGAAACGAACAATGGGATTATTGGTATAATTTGCAGCCTGCTGTTCAACGTTCAATGCAAGAGCTCTATTGTTTAAATTACTGTAAATCTCTCCGAGTATTTTTTTCACCTGGCTTTCTGCAACAGCACTCACAGTTGGATTGTCTGAATCTATTAGTCTTGAATTTAATTGCAGGCTTCTGGCCTGACTTAAAGTTGTTGTATTTTCATTTATATTAGATATGATGGTAGCAATCGACACATCTTGATTTCCAACTCTTATTTGATTTCCTTGGAATACTCCATTTATATTTGAATTTAGTTCTGTCCCAAACCCTGGATTAACTTGAGGATTCATTAGTCTTATTGCCAAAGCATCTGTATTTGTGATTCTTTCTCCTAAGATAGTTGTTCTGGTAATGCCTTGTGCTAATTGCTCTTGCTCTTGACTTTGTCTTTCTATGGCAGAATTATAAGCATCTACAGAAGAATCAATTTCATCAGAGTTAGCTAAAAGACAGGCCTCAATATCTGCAAATGGCCCCTTGCCATTAATAGTAGATTGTGTATTAACAGCAGCCTGACATTTATCATACCATCCAACTTTTTCAGTCCTCATTACAATTTGCCTTGAATTTCCTTTAGCAGCAAGGTTAGAAAAGAAATTCTTTATTGTTAAATATCCCCCTGTTACCAAACAGGCGGTTTTTCCTGCTTCAACAACTTTCCCAAGATTATTTGAAATTTTTTCAAATTTCTGAATTGTCTGATTCAGGGATTTTATTTTTTCCTTTGCTTTTTCAGGAGAAAGCTGTATAGAACGCTTTTCTATTCCGATTTTGAAGTTAAAGCTGGCATTAGCTCTTACATAATCAAGCTGCGGATTCAAGGAAACTTGTGCAACTCTATTTAGATTTATTTTTCTTATTGAGAATGAATACCTGCTGTCAAAAGTTTCTTCCTTTCCTATTTCCAGCTTCTGATTTAAGATATTGTTTGCAATTGCCCTTGTTTTTTTCAGATTAGTTTTTAATGTCGCAGAGGTTTGTGTAAGCTCAACCAATTGTATATATTCGTCTGAAGAATCATTGATGTAAACTATTTCACCCTTTGAGAGATTAAATGTATTTTCTTCGCTAGCAGATTTTACATTTAATTCAAGGCCAAATTCCTCAAAGCCAGGATCTTTAGCTCCTTCAAATGCAAGCAGATGAGTTTGTCCATTGATAACTACGCCTTGCCCTGAAATATCTATATTTGACAAAAGATAATTATTAGTGCAAATTTCTGGTGATGCAGAATTGTAAGTCTCTGAAAATTCCTGGCATAGTTCCAGAACAGTCCTTCTTTGCTCAAGGTCATTTGCCAATAAAATTGCAGCCTCTAATGCCTGCTCCCCAAGAGTCTTAAGGTCATTTGAAGGATATCTTTCTGATGCATAGTTTTCTTTTATTGCTTCATAATCACTCATAGCCTTGGTATAATTTTCCCTAATTTGAGAAGGCATTTGTAAAATATCAGAATCATATGTTCCAGAATATCCTATAATTCTTATGTTTTTTCCGAAGACAGCTTCTTCAGAATCAAAATTAATCATGGGGGAAATAGTTTTTCCGCTTTGGAAATTTCTAAACAATTCCCCAAGAGATGCTGCTGCTTTTGCAAGTGCTTGCTGTACTTCTGCACCGGTTCCTACCCCTCCTCGGATTTCAATTGGAGAAACTCTTTTATCATAAGTAGCGATATGGGAAATTTCTGTCTCGCTTAATCTGGCTTCGCTTCCCCCTTTATCCAAAGGAATAGAAATAACCCTTATGTAAAGATTCTCAATCCCATTTGAATTTGCCTTATTTCCTATGAATCCAAGATAAACAGAATTTGTTTCATCTTTGTATAAAAGATTTCCAACTTCGTATTCTTTTTCTTCTCCGTTATTTACACCACTTATAGCAAGTTTCACTTTAGGATTTATTCTTAATTCAAAACTTCCTCCTCTGAAACTTGTTCCTCTTACATCTTCTCTGCAGGAAATTTCAACTTTTTGATTAAGCCCGCGCTTTTCTATATTTTTAACTTCACAGGCATTTTCGAGGAATTTCTCTCCTTGCCTAACTTCAAGCAGCTCAGAGTCAACTCTTATTCTTGCTGCAATAGCTGGATTTTCCAAGCCCTTAAGCTCAACATCAATTCCACCCCTGCAGAAACCAAGTCCAGGAAGATATAATTGCTTAACCTTATTTTTATCATCAAAGTTCAAAGTAGCTATTTTTGTTTTCTCTCCTGTTCTGGCATTTCCAGTTATATCTCTGTCTGAGTAAACACTTATTGTAGCCCCATTATCATCTGCACCCTCTAATCTTAAATATCCTCGTCCGCCCCAGAAACTATAAGCGCGATAATCCCTGTTCCAATCCTCATCTGAAAGCTGGGGAAGATAATAAGTTGATCTTCCTGTTCCAAATGCATTGTCCACGCTGTATGTAAGCCTGGCTGTTAAATTTCCCTGAACAAAATTTGGCATTGCGGATTCATTTCCTTGTCTTCTCAAGACTATTGTTGCATAACCGACATTTCCAAGTATTGGATTTTCAGCATTAGGGTTTCTGTTTCCTAATGCTGCCTGGGCAGGCTGATATCCGACTGTTAAAACACCCTGTGGAAGAGGATTTGAAGTTATAATCATATTTCTGATGTCATTGACTTTTATCAAAGGGTTCAGCTGTGTTGCAATAATCGGACAGAATACAGCAACATCTTGTTCTTCTAGTAAATCACTTCGAACAACAGGAGGAGTGCATCCTAAAGGATCTATCTGTAAGATAAAATCCTGACTTGCCTGGCACATAGATTTATCCAAGGTTGGGTATAACTGCCCGCTTGTATAGGCAGCATTTCTTCCTCCAATTGTGTATGCAGGAACATTTCTCACATATGCTGAAATTATTGATAACAAAAGTACAGTGAAAATAAAAATTGTTAATATAAAAAAACCAGTGCGAGGAGATTTTCCTTTAACATTATCTCTTCTACAATAATTCCCTTTCCCTATCATCTCATTCTTCTCTTTTAACATTTTATACAAAACTCACCACCATCTCATTCTCTTCAAATAATAGGTAATTATCCTGTAGGTTTTCTATCGTCTCTGGCTTTGGAAAACTTTGTGCATCTATCTCAAGAGTTTTTCCTTTTGCCAGTTCTGATTCAAGGATATATGTTACTTGTTTTCCCCCTCCTGCAAGGGCATTTGATATAACCTGCTCTGGCACTTGGATTTCAAAACACTTTTCTTTTGTCAAGCCAAATACCCCAAGAACTCCACGAGGAACTTGTATGCATTGCTCTTTTGTCGTTGCCCCTATAGTAATTGAGGAATTTACAAAAATCTGCACCTGAATTTCATGCTGTCCTTCTCCCAACTCCACGATTTTCTGCTCTGGATAAACAATAGTCTGTGTATCATAACCAGATGTAAATGTAATCACTGCATTTCCATTATACTGCTTTCCATCAAGAAGCAATTTAATATTTGTGGGATAAACTCTGTCAAGAATAATATCCAAAACCCCTGACTGCACTTCCTCCCAAAGATATCTGGTGTCTTTGTATCCTGGTGCTTTTGCAACAACAAAACCATTTGCGCATAGCGGGAAATTCTTTGTTAAAATACCGGCATCTGTAGAACCAATTTCACATCTCTCTTGGAAACACTCATAAGAAATATCTGTGTCTATAGGATCAAAATTTGTGTCATAAGTTTTTACAGTGAGTTCTGTATTTTTATATTTGCAAAGTTCTGGAACAACATCTGGAGAAGCTGTTGCATTTAAAGACACCCGCGGATTGTTTCCCTGTATCACAACTGCAACAGGGAATTGAAATGTTTCTTCATCATTGTAAATCTGTACCAATACAGGATATTTCACATTATAGACAAAATGATAAGGAACATAGCAAAATCCAAGAATTCCCAAGCCAGCCTGGTTTCCTACAGGACTGGCAATTAAAATCTGCTCTTCTCCAGGAAGAACTTCAAAACTATTTGGCCAATTTTTTGAATTAAGGAATCTTACATTTTCTTTCACAGGAAGATTTAATGCAAAATAATCTGTCTCAGCACCTTTGGATTTCAAGGCAAGAGTGTTTACCTCTATAGCTTCTTGCAGGGAATCAAAAATATCATTAGCATCCCAGGTCAGAGGGGAGCAGGTAATTTCAACGCCGTCAACAGGTGCATATAATCTTAATACATCAATGCCATAGGTTTCCAAAAACATTTTATCTTTTTCCTCTAAATAAACTGTTTTTGCAGAATTGTATAAAGTTCCCAGTGAAGAGCTATGCGAAATTTTATGATTTTTTATAACAGCTGTATTGTTTCCTTTTTCTATTGTAAGAGGCATGTCTAGACTTACATCAACTTTTTCGTCATTGATGTTTACAGTTGCTTTTGGATCTCCCATATTAATGGAAAATCCCTGGTCATAATAATATCTCAAATTGCATCCTCTTATTTTTTGCTCGATAAATGCTGCAAGCTCTTGTTCCATTTTACTTTTCGTTGGAATCTTTTCTTTTGGAATATTATTTCCAGAGACATAATACCAATAAGGAATAGGATTGCCTGCAAAATCCAATTGTGAAGAAAAAGGCATGTATGCAGAACCAGGTTCAAAATCAGGAAGTTCGATATATCCTCCCTGGCTTTCTAAAATGCTTATTCCTGTTTTTGTATTCTCCTGAAGGCAGGTTACAAAACTAGTATATGCTGGCTGGATGCTTGCTGGAATTCCCTTCACAGAAATAGTTCCGCTTAAAAAAAGCCATCCGCCAACCAGGGCAAGAATTAAAATAGCAATTATTATAAAAATAGTTACCTGACCTCTAATCTGACCACGCCTGGGCAGATTTCCTCTTTTAAAACCCATATAAGAAACATGGAAATTACGTATATAAATTTTATTAAGATTAACGAAAAAATAAAAGGTAAATTCCCGAGTGGTATTCTAGTAAGGATATCTGGAACTGCTCAATCTTATCTGGTTAAAAGCACCTAATATTAACAAAACACCCCCAACAAGAATTATCCACTTGTTAAAGGGGTCTATGGCTGTGGGAATTGGGATGAATTTGATAGCGTAATTAATGAAATAAGCTGCGAAAATAAAACATAATGCTAGCAAAAAGAATGAACCGCCTCTCCTTTGGGGATATCCTCCTATCATGATTTATTTTAGTTGTAAGTATATTTAAATGTTAGGTTCAATACCAGGTAAATCAAAGTCATTGTAATTATTTAACAAAGTTTATATAAAAGTGCATGCCCCTTATTTTTAATAAGGCCTTGTAGTCTAATGGTAGAACAAATCCTTGACGTGGATTAGGCGCAGGTCCGATTCCTGCCAGGGCCATTTCTAAATATTTATAAGTATAAAGGGTTTTTCTACTTAGAAAATGAGATTATTAAATATTCTTGTTGGATTGGTTTTATTACTTCTCTCCGCAAATAAGATCTTTAGTTATTCTTCCTTTTCTATATCTGATTTCTTATTGGGGGTAATACTTATAGTATGGGGGGTAATAATAATTCTCTCCTCAATAGTTTCTCGGAGCACCACTAGTTTTAGGTCGGGGGGAAGTACAGAAACAACTTCAACAAACTTAAATGGAAAGGGTATCTTTCTTGGAATATTAAGTATATTTATTGGTATTTCAAACATAGGATTATTCGGTTTAGGATTTTTGTCTACAATAGGAACAGCGATTCTAGGAGTTTTCTTTTTAATATCAAAATAACTTCAAGTTTTGATAACCTTTAAAAAGCTATTTTCTCTTTTTCCAATATGAAACTTCCGAAAACAGTCAATCGTTTTTGCCCATATTGCAACGAAAAAACAAAGCAAAAAATAAAATTAGTTGGAACAGGAGGAAAAAGAGGAACCCTGACAAGAGGTTCAAAATCTAGGGCAAGATTAAGAGGACAAAGCAGAGGCATTGGAAACAAAGGAAAGTATTCAAAACCAGCTGTTTCAAAATTCAAGAGAAAAAGTAAAACAACAAAGAAAACAAACATAATGTATATCTGCGAAAAATGCGGAAAAGCAAAATACAGGCAAGGCAGAAGAAATAAAAGAACAGGGAAGGTTGTACAGGAATGATAATTCAAAATAGTGATAATATAGAAAGAAAAATTTTAATGAAAGTAAAATCAGGCTCAGGGAGTTTAACGCCCGCTATTTGTATTAACAATAATCTAGATTTAAATACTGTGAAGCAGGTAAATTCAATCTTATAAAAATGGCGCAGGCAAAAAGAAAACAGAAATTTTTCGATGTTGAAATTCCTATTTTAAATAAGGAAACTCAGCTTTATGCTTATGATATTGAAGAATTGAACGGGAAGACAATAACTTATGATTTAACAAGAATTCTTAGGGGAAAAAGCGTTCTTCTAACCCTGAATGTAAAAGTAGCAGATGGAAAAGCCAATGCATATCCAAAAGAATTTGTGGTCCTGCCTTATTTCATAAGAAGAATGATAAGAAAAGGGGTAAATTATGTTGAAGATTCTTTCTCTGCGAACACAAAAGATTCTGAAGTTATAGTAAAGCCATTTTTAATCACAAGGAAAAAAGTTTCCCGTGAAGTTATGAAAGCCCTTAGAGAAAAAGCAAGGGAAGAAATTATCAATTACCTAAAAAACAAAACTTCAGAGGCAATCTTTGAAGAGCTTATTCAGAACAAAATGCAGAAACCACTAAGTCTTAAGCTAAAGAAAATTTATCCTCTTTCGCTTTGTGAAATAAGAGTTTTCGGCATTAAGAAATAAAATAGTTCCCAGAACAAGTAATTTTATATATTCCCTTGGATTTTTATCTTTAATGTAGGATGGAACCTAAACTTGATCCACGATTGCATTTTGTTGTTGCTACTGCCATTATTATAAAGGATAGGAAGTTTTTGATTGCTAAACGCGCTTTGCATGAAAAGGCTTTTCCTGGTAGATGGACAGTGCCTGGAGGAAAATTAGTTTTTGATGAATATAAAAGTCTGCCTTATAAAACAGATTATCCGCAATGGTATGGTCTTGTCGATTGGGTTCTGAGAAAAGAAGTTAAAGAAGAAGTTGGGCTAGAAATTGAAAAACCACAATATCTTTGTGATCTGGTTTTTGTCAGGCCCGATGGTTATCCTGTGGTGACACTTTCTTATTTTGCACCCCACAAAAGCGGTGATGTCAACCTGTCTAAAGACCTGATTGATTACGCATGGGTTTCTCTTGAAGAAGCAAAAGGATATGATTTAATAGAAGGTATCTATGAAGAGTTAGAGATGCTGGACAAACATCTCAAGGGACAAGAGTTAGAAGAGTGGAAAAAACCAGCTGATAAATAAGAAATCTTTTAAACCGAGAATATTCTTAATTCTATATGCCTGTGTAGCTCAGGGGTAGAGCGGCAGTTTTGTACGGTGTAAAAATCCAAAAGAACTGTAGGTCATGGGTTCAAATCCCATCACAGGCTTTTTATTTTCTAATTTTTCGGTTAACTATAAAATCTTTAATTGCATAGATAGGACTACCAACCAAATTGTAAACACTAATAGAACCTATTGCTTTCCTGGTTATTTGAGCATAAGTTATTCTCGCTAAACTTTGTGCAAAAACAAATCCGGGGTAGCCATAGAAAACATCTTGAAAAGAGTTGCCAGCATTATCTCCAAAAAAATAATTCCCAATAAAATAGACTGCAGAACCGCCAAGTCCAAAGATAGTTGCATTTGCAATTGTCAAATTTTTTTCTTTCCAACCAATTCTTTCTGCAATTCTTCTTTGATATTCTCTTATAAGAGAACCTCCAACATCCACAGTATAAATAAAATCTAAGACTTTTTTAGTTCTACCAGCCATAGAGTTCTCTGGAATACTATTAAATTTTTCAACAGCCCTTTCAACAATTAATTCAAGATTAGCTGTCATTTTATTCTTAGAAATCACTTCTCCAAAATCTCCGCCTTTCCGTCATCAATTAGTATCTTAGCTATATCTTTTGGGATATTAGCCATCTGGCCTTTTTCAAACGGCCCTAGTTTCCCCCCTTCCAAATCCATGAATTCTTCAACATTTGTCTTGAATATTATAAAGGAATTTTGATCTTCCTGCTGTTTTTTCCCATTGAGAATCTCCTGCATCTGTTTGTCTGCAATGTCCATGCATTTCATCATTTCCTCAAACAATGCACGCTCAAAACCCAGCATATTTTCAAAATCCTGCTTGGAAATTCCTGTTTCTGCCGCTATTAAAACAAGGGCAAGAATTTTTTTTCTTCTCCTGAGCATCAATTCATTGAAAAGGGTGACTGCATTTTCAAGTTGTTTCTTTGTCTTGATTATAATATCAGAGAAGATATCGTCCTGCTTTGCAGTCATCTCTTTTTTGTCTTTCAGGTATTCTGCAATCTCCTCAACAAAATTCTTTTGAAGCAACTGCAATTTGTCAGAATATCTCTCTTTTCTTGTCGCTTCATATATATCATTGTAAGTTATCATATTCTGGAAAAACACGCCCTATTTTTAATGATTACTATAATGAAAAATATAAGGTTAACAGACAAAACCTCCTTTCCCATAATAATCTTAATAAGTATAATCGTTATAATGTTTTGAATATAAAAAACTATTATTAATATTAATTTTTTCTCAATATTATCTATTTTACCTGTTAAATCCTGTTTTCTCAAAAAGGTCTTTTCCAAGAAAGCCACCAAGCTCTCCGTTTTTCGCTTCTTTCTCGCAGAATTTAGCTCCTTTTTTTTCCATGGTCTCTTCTTTTTGTTTTGTGTTGAAAAATCCCTTAAATCTAAATAAACTCGGTCTTGGTATAGACTGATTATAAAAAAGGACAGGCACAGGGTCTGCACTGTGTGCTTTGAGCTTGCAGGGAGTTGAATGATCTCCTGTAACAACAACTTTTATCTTATTTGGGGGTGCGAATGAAGCCAGGAATTTAAAAAAGGTTTTGTCTATGTATTCTATCATATGCTTCTTTTCAATTGGCTTGTTGTCATGCCCTGGAAGATCTGTCTCTTTTAGATGGATATAAGCATAATCAAAATCTTTGAAATTCTTCCTTATGGATTTCTCTGAAAATTCGCATGCTTCCTTTAACCCCTGCCATAGATTAGAATATGCGTCCAGATTCTTAAGCTTGGGATAATCAAAAGAAAAGTTTGTCATCCCGCAGATTTTTGCAAAGCCTTTTTCTAAAGGCATGTAGGTTACAGCCATCCATTTCTTATAGAACTTAAGTTTAGGAGGTTCGCTTCCAGGACCTCTCAAAAGCAGGAAATTTGCAGGCATTAATCCTTTTTTTCTTCTTTCTTCATTAACAGGATGCTTGTCAAGAACATCGTAAGATTTATCAATAAATTCCTTAAGTATGTTTGCAGCGTATGTGGAATTTTCATCTTCATCTAATGGCTTAAAGACCCCTATTTTTTCAGCTGAAATTGCCTGCCCTTTTGAATAAGTATAATCATTGCCTGTAATATTGTCTGAGAAACCTCCGCGCAAAACCAGGGCCCCTCTGTGCTGTATCGTTGGTTTGAATTCAAATTCACAAGGAATTTTAATCTTGTTCAGTGCCTTTGCAAGAATTTCTGCCTCTGTTGTTGTAAGTGTCCTGCCGACTCTACGGTCAAGGATCTTTCCTGATTTTAAAGAATCTATAGTTACAAAATTAGCCCTTAAAGCCAAGTCTCCGCGCATAATCTTTATTCCTGCGCCTCTTGCTTCTAACTGGCCCCGTGAACTTTCCATAAGCTCGTTTCCAAAGATAGAAACAACTGCCTCGTCAGATTCAGGAACAAATCCCTGCCTTACAGGCCACATATAACCCATCTGCCCCCTTGTTGCCAGGAAATCAAGATTTGGCGTCTCTGCTGCCTCTAGAGGAGTTTTCTCGTCGAGCTGCTTTGTCGGAAGATCTCCTAGGCCATCTAAAATAACAAGTATGCCTTTCATACTTTAAAGTGGGCTATCTTATTTATAAAAATTTATGTTCATAGATTTTATGTGTTTTATCTATTAGAAAAAAAGCGGGTATTTTTATCATAAGAGAGATCAGCCCTTGGATATAAACTAAATAAATTATATTTGATAGATGTAACATTTAGAAATTATATTAAATAACAGTTAGTTAATATTATAAATCTCTCAGAACTAAGAAAAACATGTTTAAGTTTTTAAAGGAAAAGATAGCGAACTGGGCAAAGAACATAAGTAAAAAGAAGTCTCAGGAGCCTGAAGAAGAGAGGAAAATAAAAGAAGATAGAAAAGAAAAGAAAAAAATTATTGTTTCCCCTGAAAAAAAGGGTTTTTTTGAAAGAATTACAGAAAAAATATCAAAGGTAAAAATTTCTGAAGAGGAATTTGAATCTTATTCTGAAGATTTAAAGATGCTTCTTCTTGAAAATAATGTTGCTTATGAGGTTACAGAAAGAATAATCAATAATCTAAGAGTAAGAATTGTTGGAAAAGAACTTTTAAAAAAAGAGGTTGAAACAGAGATTCGCGATGTATTGCGCGGAATTATTGAAGAAATTTTGGTAGAGCCGTTTGATCTGATAATTAAAATAAAAGAAAAAAGCCTTGGTCAGGAAAAACAGCCCTATGTTATTCTTTTTGCTGGAATAAACGGGACAGGGAAAACAACAACAATAGCAAAAATAGCACATCATCTAAAAAAGAAAGGCATTTCAAGTGTTATAGCTGCAGGAGACACTTTCCGTGCAGCTTCTATAGAACAACTGAAGAAGCATGGAGAAGCTCTTGGAATAAAAGTCATAAGCCAGGAATATGGAGCAGATCCTGCTTCTGTTGGCTTTGATTCCATAAGTTATGCTAAAAAAAATCATATCAACTGTGTTTTAATAGATACTGCGGGAAGAATGCACACTGCCAAAAATCTCATGAAAGAAATTGAAAAAATATCCCGTGTTTGCCATCCGGATTTGAAGATTTTCATAGGAGAGAGCATAACAGGAAATGATAGTGTAGAACAGGCCAGAGCTTTCGATTCTGCAATTGGGATAGATGCACTTATTCTCACAAAGGCCGATGTGGATGAAAAAGGCGGAACAGCGCTTTCTCTTGGCTTTACGACAAAAAAACCAATTCTCTTCCTTGGAACAGGACAGAATTATGATTCCCTTGAACCATTTGATAAAAGAAAATTCTCAGAAAAACTTGGGCTTTAAAATGAAGACAAAAATTAAAATTTTAGCTTTACTTTGATAAAGAAAGATGAAAAGAAAACAAAAGATAAAATTGATTTTGAGCGTTATATTTCTTTTATTATCTCTTTATTTCGCTGCTATAATTGTGGATTATACAAATAAGATTTACCCTGATTTAGTGATTTCAACAGATGTTTTATTTAAAATTCTCCCTTTTGTTAATCTCTCTATATTTTCAGATATTTTATCAATTATAGGACCGCTTATTTTTGTTATATTTGTCTTTAAAAAAAAATAACTAGAAAAATACCCTATTACGCTACAGTCATAGGAATCTTTTATCTAATTCGTTCTTTTTTCATATATATCTCACCTTTAGCAAATCCTTTCCCTCTTGAAAAATGGGGCCTAAATCTTTTTCCTGTTGGGGGAATGTTTCCTAGCGGACATACAGGAATTCTTTTTTTAATGTTTCTTCTAATCAAAGAAGAAGCTAATTCAAAATATTGGGCATTGATCCTTTTACTTTCCGCGATTCTTGAAGCCATCTTTATGATTTTTAGCAGGGGTCATTATACTTTAGATGTTTTAGGTGCAATTTTTGTGGCATATGCCATACATGCATTCTCAAAAAAGAACCTAAAAAAAAGATTGTTGAGATAAATCATATTATCCAAACCACAAATTTATTAACCCTTAGAATTCTCATTTTTTTATGATGCTTGAAAGGCTTGGAGAAATTTTAAGAAAAACTACCGACAAGATAGCAAACGCCATATTCCTGGATAAAGACCTGGTTGATTCTATAATAAAAGACCTGCAGAAAGCATTGATAGAGGCAGATGTAAATCTTCTCCTTGTTAAACAGCTTTCTGAAAAAATAAGAAAAGCAGCTGTTGATGAAAGAATCAAAGGCATTGAAAAAAAAGAACATATAATAAAACTTCTTCATGATGAGCTTACTGCAATTCTTGGGGAATACAAACCATTAAAGCTAAAAAAAGAGCAGAATAGAATAATGTTCCTCGGTTTGTATGGTGCAGGGAAAACAACAACCATAGCAAAATTAGGAAATTACTATGCAAAACGCGGATCCAAGGTGGCTCTCATTGGCTTAGATGTTCACCGCCCAGCTGCTCCTGAACAGCTTAAACAGTTAGGAGATAAAAACAAAATCAAAGTCTTCATTGATCTGAAAGAGAAAAATCCGATAAAACTCTGGAAATCTTTTTCTAATGAGTTAAAAGAATATGATCTTGTTCTTGTAGACACTGCGGGCAGGCATACCTTAGACAAAGAGTTAATTGAAGAAATAAAAGCTTTGGACAAAATAATAGATCCGACTGAAACAATTCTTGTAATGCCTGCAGATATTGGCCAGGCAGCTAAAAAACAGACCCAGGAATTTCTCCAGGCATTGGGCATTTCAGGTGTGATAATAACTCGTATGGATTCCACTGCAAAAGGTGGTGGTGCTTTAACAGCATGCGCTGAGGCCAGGGCCCCGGTTTATTTCATTACAACAGGAGAAAAAATAAATGATTTGGAAGAGTTTAATCCAAAATCTTTCCTTTCAAGGCTCTTGGGAATGGGAGATCTTGAAACATTAATGGAAAAAATTCGTTCTGTGACAGATGAGAAAAAAACAGCCAAAATGCAGGAAAAGCTTGAAGAAGGAAGGCTTTCTCTTGAAGATGTAATAGAGCAAGTAAAATCAATGGGTTCTCTTGGAGGATTTGAAAAAATAAAATCAATGATTCCTGGCCTGGGTTCAGCAAAAATCCCTGAAAACCTTCTTGAGAACCAGGAAGCAAAAGTTGCAAAATGGGAGCATATTCTAAAATCAATGACAAAAGAAGAAAGGGAAAATCCAGAGTTGCTTGAAAAACAAACTTCCAGGATTTCCAGAATCGCCCAGGGTGCAGGTGTTCACGGAAGCGACATTCGTGCACTTTTAAAACAATACAAACTATTAAATGAAATGCTGAAATCTGGAAAAGGAATAGATATGTCCCAGGGAATAAGCCAGAAGCAAATGCAGAAGCTTGCAAAAAAATTCGGAAAAGTAAAAAAAATGAGGTTTTAGGATGAAATACAAAATATTTTTATTAGTTTTTCTTGTAAGCTTAATTAGTTCAATCATTATATTTTCAAATTCATCAACAGGAGTCTGCAGTATAGGAGGAGGTTGCGATACTGTAAATAATTCTTCTTTCGGCTCAACTTTTGGAATAAAGAATTCACTTTATGGAATTTTTATTTTTTCATTTATGATAATAATTACCTTATTGCATATGAGCAAGCCAAATAAACATACGAGAAGGATAATCCACTTAGCAATTATCTTAGGCTCATTAATAGCAATTTATTTTTTATATATCCAATTTTTTGTGATAAGGGTCTTTTGCGAATTTTGTCTTGTAATAGATTTTGGGATGATAATTTCCCTTATATTCATGTTTTATCTTTGGGAGCATTAAGATGAAGGGAAAAATTCTCCAGCAAGGTGCAGAAGCTAACATAATTTTGCAGGGAAATAAAATAATAAAAAGACGTGTAAAAAAATCTTACCGTTTGCCTTCAATAGATGAAAAAATCCGCAAATTGCGAACAAGAGCAGAAACCAAACTCCTAGAAAAGGCAGGCCAAATAATAGATATCCCTAAAGTTATAGATGTAAATGAGAAAACACAAGAAATCTCTATGGATTTCATAAATGGTAAAAAGCTGTCGGAAAATTTAGATTCTTTTCCATTTTCTGACCAAAAAAAGATATGCAGAATCCTTGGGTCCAATATAGCCAAGCTCCATGACAGCGGAATAATTCACGGCGATTTAACAACGAGCAATATGATTTATGTTTATGATAAAGTCTATTTCATAGACTTTGGCCTTGGATTTATAAGCCATAAAATAGAAGACAAGGCAGTTGACCTTCATTTGCTGAGGCAGGCCCTTGAGGCAAAACATTTTAAGCATTGGAAAGAGCTTTTTGATGAAGTTCTTCGCGGATATTCTGCTTCAAAAAATTCAGATTCTGTCTTAAAACAATTCAGAAAAGTTGAGGCCCGTGGAAGATACAAGGAATCGTATTAAATAGCCCTGCCAGGATTCGAACCTGGGTCTCAAGGACCAAAACCTTGAATACTTGACCGCTATACTACAGGGCTTTATTTTTATTTAAGAAGCTGGGTATTAAAAACTTATCAATTAACGCTGATTAGAACTTACTTAAAAACCCTCTGATAAAAAATCTCTCTGTTAATATCTGATCTTGTTGGTACAAAGCCACGAAAAAAATCCCTGAAACTATTTTTTTGGTATTTTTGGCCAGAAATTATCGCGGCAAATTTCATTAATTCTTCGCTTCCTTCAGAGCCTGGTTTATAAGTTACAGAGGGTTCCATATTAGAAAGTGCCCTTAAAACATTTAAATCATAGGGGATTACCGCAAGTACAGGAATTTCCAAGGTATTTTCAACATCATCCAAAGAAAGCTCGAAATCTTTTTTGTGCACTTTATTCAAAATTATTCCTGAAATTGGTGTTCCTCTTTGTTTTGCGAGTTTAGCTGCTTTTAAGCTTGTACTCATTGTAGGATGATCAGGAGTTGTCACAACAAAGATTTCATCAGAAGCGAGCATTACCGCGAGAGTCTCTTCATCAAGAGATGGAGAAGAATCAAGAATGATGAAATCATATCCCTTTTTTATTCCCTTGAGGTGGTCTTTTAATTTAAGAGGGTTTACTTCAATATCATTAAAGATTGATGCCGGAATAATATGGAAATTATTATAGGGATGTATAGCTTCTTTAATTCTCGCACTTCTATTGAGGACGTCATGAAGAGTTTTTTCAGGATTTATGATATTCAGATGAAGCCCTAAACTAGGAGAAGAAAGATTGCCATCAACAAGGAGAACTTTTTTTCCAAGTTCAGAGAGTGCCCCTCCTAACGCTGCAACAATGCTTGTTTTGCCAACACCCCCTTTAAGGCTTACTATTCCTATAGTTTTACCCATAAACAGGAAAAGTTTTCTGTATTTAAATATCTTTTATTACTTAGTCAATTTTATAAGTAAAGATATCTTTTACACGTAATGAAAAAGATAATTCTGATAGGGGGTGCACCAGTTGCAGGAAAGAGCTATACAGCAAGGAAAATTGCAGAAGAACTAAAATTGCCATGGATATCTACGGATACTATAAGAGAGCAAATGAGAGAATTGGTTAGAAAGAAAGATAATCCTTCTCTTTTTAGGCATTCTAAAGCCACTTCGCAAATGGCGTTACAATTTTTAACTAAAAATACTGCTAAAGAAGTTGTCAAAATGCAAAATAAAGAAAGTACTGAAGTATGGAAAGGGGTAAGAGCATTGATTAACACAGATTATGTTTGGGGATCTTTTATAATAGAGGGTGTTGCAATTCTGCCAAGTTTTGTTGCAAATTTAACTAAAAAAGGCCGGAATATAAAAACAATATTTCTTATAGATGAAGATATTAAAAGAATAAGGAAAACCATCTTTATAAGAGGTTTATGGGATGATGCAGATAAATATCCCAACTCTATAAAGAAAAAAGAAGTTGAATGGGTTCTTGAATTCAATAATTTCATAAAAAAAGAAGCTAAGAGATATGGGTTCCCTGTAATCAGTATAGGAAACAGAAAAAACTATTTAAAAGAAATTAAGGGGATAATTTCTAAGTGAAATATATAAAGATTAACTCTTAAGGACCTGTTTTACTTTGCAATACACAACAAAATTTAAAAATGAACTTCTTCATCTAATGAGATGCCCAAGGAAAAAGCAGAAAAGGAAAAAATATCTATGAAAGAATTCGAGGCTAAAGTAGTAGAGTTAGCTGAAAAAGGCATGACTGCTGAAAAAATTGGGGAATCTTTAAGGCATGAGGGAATTCACCCTCAAGAATACGGAAAAATATCAAGAATTTTAAAGGGAAAAGGACTTTACCATCCCCCTGAGATAAAAAATATACAGGAAAAGTTAGAAAGAGTAACCAAACATAAAGAAAAGCACGGTCAAGACAAAAGAGCAATGAGGGAGCGAGAGAGGATATTCTCTCTTTTGAGAAAGCAGAAAAAGTATCACAAAATAGCTTAAAGATCACAAAACAGTAAGGTAATAAGATAGCAGGATTAAGAGGGCTATTAATAATAAAAATAAGTTCAGATAAATTAATAATTTAGGTTTTAATTTGGATTGATTAAAAAGTCAAAAATGGAAAAGAGGGAAAATTCTTTAGATAAAAGTGTGAAAGATTCTGTTAAAAAACTCTTAGAAGTTTCTAAGGGCAGGGAGATTTTAGTTGTAAGCCATTTTGATACAGATGGGATCTCTTCTGCTGCAATAATGATTCAGGCATTAAAGGCCATGGACAAAAAATTTTCCCTAAAAATTCTTAAAAGACTGGATCCAGATTTCATTGATAATCTTGAAAAAAATAAACCAGTGGTTTTCTTAGACCTTGCCTCTGGAATGCTCAATAATATAAGAGAAGCCGGCCTCAAAGATGTTTTTATAATAGACCATCATGAAATTGTCCAGGAGATTCCTGAAAATGTTACAATAGTGAATCCTATGATGCACACCCAGGAAAAGATAAGCAGCTCTGGCCTGACTTATCTATTTTGCAAAGAGATGAGCTCTGAAAACACAAAATTTGCAAAGCTTGCTGTTCTTGGAATGATAGGAGATTTATTGGAGGCCCACATAGACAAGCTGAATAATGGCATTCTCGAAGAAGGGGAAATAAAAAGAAAGCGCGGTCTTCTTTTCTATCCCTCAACAAGGCCGATTAATAAAGTGCTGGAGTATAATTCTCAACAATATATTCCTGGAATTACGGGAGATCCTTCTGGTATTACAGATCTTTTAAGAGAAGCCGGGATAGAACCTATAAATGGGAAATACAAAAGTCTTATAGAATTAAATGAAGACGAAATGAAGCGCCTTGTCACGGCGATAATGCTGAGAAATCCCAATACCAAGAATAAGGCAATTGTAGGGGACATTTTTTTACTAAAATTTTTCAATAAATTAGAAGATGCTAGAGAAATAAGCGCAATGATAAATGCCTGTTCACGCTTAGATGAACCAGAGATAGCTTTGCAATTTTGCATGGAAATTCCTGGAGCAAGAAAAAAGGCAGAAGCAATTCATGTGAGATACAAACAGCACATTATATCTGGCTTAGGGTTTGTACAAAGGCCAGAAGGAGAAATAGAAAAAATCCAGGGAAAAGGCTTCTTGATAATAAATGCTAGGGAAAAGATAAAAGATACAATTATAGGAACCATAGCCAGCATTCTTTCAAATTCTTCCATTTATGAAGAAGGAACAATAATAACCACAATGGCGTATTATGAAAACAAAATTAAGGTATCTTCCAGAAACGTTGGCCGTAGAGGAAGAAATGTTCGTGAAGTTCTGGATGCAATAGTAAAAAAGATTGGTGGAGAAGTCGGGGGCCACGAATTTGCAGCAGGATGCACAATAAGCCAGGACAAGGAAAAAGATTTCATAGAAGCTCTAAAAAAAAGCTGCGAGATAGAATTGGTGAAGATATAACATCTGAAAAGATATAAAAAATAGATTATTTTAATATTGAAATGGCAGATTATGATGGATTTGCGGAGAAGTATGAAAAACTGACAGAAAAATTTGAGATAAAAACAAGAAAACACACTCATTCCTTAATAAAAAAATCATTAAAAAATAAAAAATTACTTGATGTAGGCTGTGGTCCAGGAGTTGATGCCAAATATTATAATCAAAGAGGGGCCAAGGTTTTTGGGATAGATATATCAAAAAAGAAAATTGGGATAGCAAATAAAAAAGTCAATGGAAATTTTGTTGTTGGGGATATGAATAAATTACCCTATAAATCAAATACATTTGATATAATAACAAGTACTTATTCGCTACAAAATTCAAAAAATGTAACTAAAGCAATTAAAGAAATGATAAGGGTCGCCAAGCCAAAGGCACAAATTTTAATTTTAACAAAACACCCATTTAGAAATTTAATTGAAGGTTATGTAAATAATAAGCATTATAATTATTACAAACAAGGAAAAGTAATTTCTTATATATTTAAGAGACAAATAAAATTATCTGAACCTGGACATACCTTAAGAGAATACCTTCATCCATCTATATTAAAAAGTGCTAAATTAGAATTTCTAGAAGAACATAGTGATTTTCCTTTAAGTGAACAGGTAATTCCAAAGTTAAATTATCCAACATATATAATTCTTAGTCTTATAAAAAATTCTCAATAACAACCTTTAAAATCTCTTTTTTTCTTCTTTTTTGATGACGCTTGAATCAGGAGACATTATTCTTTGCACAGTGGATCGCATAGTTGGGACTACTGTATTTGTCCATATAGAGGGAAATGGGGAAGGCTCTATAGTTTTTTCTGAGATTGCTCCGGGAAGAATAAGAAACATAAGAGATTACGTTGTGCCTAAAAAAAAGATAGTGTGCAAAGTTCTTAGGATTTCAGGAGACAGGATAGACCTCTCTCTAAGAAGAGTGACTCTCAAAGAGCAGAAAGAATTAAAAGAAAGCGATAAACAGGAAAGGGGTTTTATCAGTATTTTAAGAACTGTTTTAAAAGAAAAAGCAGAGGAAACCATAGATAAGATTCCAAAAGGGCAAGAGCTTTCTTCTTTTTTGCAAAGAGCTAAGGAAAGCCCTAAGGAATTAGAGGATTTAGTCGGAAAACAAAATTCTAAAAAAATTTTAGATATTCTTGGAACACAAAAACAAAAGATATCTGTGATAAAAAAAGAAATTATATTAAAAAGCCAGGATCCAGACGGTTTAGAAATTATTAAGGATATTTTAGGGAAAATAGAAGGAGCAGAAATAAAATATCTTTCTGCAGGAAGATATTCCTTAAAAAGAGAGGCAGAGGATGCGAAAGAAGCGGATCAAAAATTAAGGGAAATTCTGGAAATTATTGAAAAAAAGGCAAAATCTCATGGAATGGATTTTAGTATTATAAAGAAGTAAATAAAACTCTTGTATTCTTTATTAATAATTGAATAATGAATCATAAAACTTAAAAACCTTCTTTTTTATGGAATTATATGAAAGAGATGAATGATTTTAAGGTAGTATTATTGGGTATTATTTACGACCCAAAAAGGAAAAAAATCCTTATTGGTAGAAGGGAAAATGATCCTTTTGTCAAGAAGCTTGAATGGACGCCTCCCGGGGGAAGGGTCCTTCATGGGGAAGACCTAGAAGTTTCTCTTAAGGCTAAAATTAAAGAGCAAACAGGACTTGAAGTCGCAAATCTTGGAAACATATTTTCAATGATCCCTAAAGAAAAAAAAGATTTTCTTTTAGTTCTGCACCTATGCGAAGTAGTGAGGGGAAAAGAAAAAGTGGGAGGGAATCTTAAAGAAATAAAATGGGTTAATCCAGAAGAACTTGATAATTACTTTAGCATTGGTTATCATCCTCACTTGAGGGAGTATATTCTTAATCTGAAATGAAACTAAAAAAGTGTAAAAATTGTGGTATTTATACATTAAAAGAATCTTGCCCAAAATGTGGTGGTAAGGCACAAGATGCACATTATAAATTTATAAAGATAAAGTCTCAGATTTTAAATTAACTCTGATTGTTTCTCCCCTAGAACAGCTTTTCCATATTCCCCGTCATAACCGGGAATGACTTTTATCTTTTCTTCCCTATTCCTTATTATAAGTTCGATAAGCTTATCATCAAAACCTTTTCCAAGAAGACTTTCCTTAGAGATTTTTAAAAGAATATTTAGTTCATCATTAAATGCTTTTATTAAGTCATTGTAAATCTTCCAGACTTTATCGCTTTCCATCCTGTTTCCTGTAGCAAGAGATATTACTTCATGCAAAGGAAGTAGTTTATGAAATGGTTTTGCATTTCCAGGTTTGTGCCCATGGGGAAAAGCAGCTATTTCTTCGACCCTGTTATCAACACCTATAATCATTGGCTTTTTACATATAGGGCAAATGCCATTAAGTTTTTTTGTTTTCTCAGGCCCGCAGGAAAACTCGCAAACCCTGTGCCCATCCCAGTGGTATTTTCCATACTCTGGCGGCGTTTCTATAGTTCCTTTGAGCCCAATGCCTGTTCTTATAGCTTTTATTATATTATCATAAGAAAGCTCTGGAATTTCAAAAATAGTTGCCTCTCTTCCCAAGCGCCAGGGCCAGAAACTGTGTGCATCTGAAAAACTTACAACATTTATTCCCTCTGAAACCTCTTTAAATCTCCACAACATTGAAGGATCTGCGCTCATCCCTGATTCAACAGCATAAATGTTCTTTACTTGTTCTCCAAAGCATTCCTTAAGGCTATTGAACCCTGATTTGCTTCCAAACAAGCCAAACCAAGGAGTCATGCAATGCGCGGCAATTATCTCAATTTTGTCAGAAATTTTTTTCAGCTCCCTGACAAGCTCTGGAGAACTCATTCCAAATATAGGCCTTCCATCATAATCAAGCCTTCCTTTGCTTCCTAAAAA
>ERZ1292632.1135-Hain-H43-01um-R2-1135-length-27337-cov-6_pt1 | contig 27337 bp, 45 predicted proteins | sample MGYA00564407_ERZ1292632 | MGnify/ENA primary metagenome ERZ1292632 (study PRJEB36523, sample SAMEA6512637) | groundwater metagenome | collected 2019-01-08 | study: AquaDiva: Metagenomics assemblies of 32 groundwater samples | reverse complement strand
TATTCTTTGCCACTTCAAATCAAGTCAATGCTGTAAACACTGGAGCAACAGATTTTAGAATTGCTGGTGTTATGGTTAATGAAGGGTCTGTAGCTTTTCCATTTCAATTGTCAGGTACTAGCGTGGCTGATGAATTTGCTGCTTGTCAAAGATATTATGAGAAAAGTTATGATGCGACCGTTGCTCCAGGCACTGTAGTTTTAGCTGGAGAATTAGAATATATAGTTGTCAACGTGCCTGCAAGCACTGCTGGAGTTTTAACAACACCAGTAAAATACACTGTCCCAAAAAGAATAGCTCCAACTATCGTACTTTATTCTGGTACTAGCGGCGCGGCAAATTCAATAACTACTGGTGCAGGAACAGCTCGTTCTGGAGTATCAGCTATTAATATTCAAGGTATTAATTCATTTGGACAGGTTGCTTTAAATAATAGTAGTGCGGTCGCAACAGGGACGATAGCTAGATTTCAATATACAGCGGACGCAGAACTTTAAAGGATAAATATGTCGGTTACAAAATTATTAAGCTCAAAAGCAAACATTAAGCAATATAGCAATGCTGATCTTCCAATTCAGCCTAAACAACCTGTCATTGCTCGCTATCAAGCTGATTCTACAGCTTCACAAACTGTTATTAATTTACCTTTTCAAGTTGATACATTAAATGCTCAAGATAATTTCTTTGTTGCTGTCGATGGTAAAGTTTTAACTTTAGGATCAAGTGCTGATTATACAATGACTGCTGTTGACACTTTAGGATTCAGCAGTCAGGTTACATTAACGTCTGCTATTGCAGCAAGCTTAAATATTCAAGCATGGAAATTAGGAATAAAAAAAGAATCAGAATTTGCACAAGATCAAAGATTTACAAATTTATATTCAGCAATGGATAGCGGCTTTCAGGGCTTTATAGATCAATCTACCTTAATGACTGCAACCACTACCACGGGCGTCCCTGCTGCTGGTGTATTTTATAGTTCCATTACTGGTAGAGCTTCTATGGTTGATCTTAGACAAGACCTAAAGCCAAGAATGGGCATTGAGCGATTAATGACCCAACAAATTATATTACTTCAAAATGAAGTTGGACCAAGTGGAGAAACTGTTTTCAGTGCCTTAAACGATGACAAAGGATTAATTAGATTTGTGGGAGCTTGGAGTTCTGGTCTTAATTCTAGTGGCGCTGGTGCAACATCTGCAGCCAACGCAACAGATTATGTTGAAGTTACCTTCTATGGCACTGGATTAAATATCTTAAATATCTTTTCGTCTGCTGGTTTTGATCTTAGATCTACGGTTGATGGTGGTTCGGAGTCAGGAAATTTAGCATCTGCTACTTTTTCAGGAATTCTAGCAACAAGAAATATAGGCACAAATCAAGTATTAAATGTTGCTTCTGGTTTAGCTCTAGGACTTCATACTGTTAAAATTAGACAAAATGCTAGCGGATCATTTCAATTATATGGAGTGGAAATTCTAAATGAATCTTCTTCAGTAAAAACTAATCCTGGTATTGGATACAATCAAGGTAAGAAAATATTAACTGCTGCTCAAGCTAGTTCATCTTACAGTGATGTTGTTACTGGAACTCGTGGCGGTAGAGTTCTTGTATATCAAAGTTCTGCTGCGGTAATAAGCAAAGCTTGGCAAGCTGTTGACGGTTCTTCATTAACCCTAACCTCTGCTAGCCATACAAATGAAGAAGTTGTTAGATCTTATCATTTTAGAGAATTCGGTGCAGGTGGATCTCTTGATTTTAGCACACTAGGTCAAGCAGCATCGGATCGTGCTTTTACTTTAGATGATGGAACTACCGTATTGGTAGGTAGACAACCAAGATCTGCAAGTAGCACACCTGATGGAGTATTCATTGCTACTGGTGCAGCAAATTATATTACATTTACTTTTGTTGGTACTGGATTAGATGTACAAATTGGAGCTGGTACTCAACCAATTTCAGCAGTTAGCATTGACGGTGCAGCAAGTGTGGGCGCTTTAGCAAATACCTCTGGTATACAAAAAATTGTTTCTGGTTTGCCGTATGGCACTCATACTGTTAAATTCTCTGGCAATGCAGCAAATGATAGTTCAAATATTGTTAAATTTATAGTTTATCAACCTAAAAAACCAACACTTCCTTCAGGTGCTATTGAAGTTGCTGATTATAATGTAATGGCAAATTACTCAAACACTTCTAGTGCTGGATTAGAAACTATTGGCTCTGGACTTCTTCGCAAAGCAGCATATAGGGAAATGATCTATGTGGGCACATGGAACGCTCTTGCATTAGATGTTTTGAGCTTTGCTGAAGGTTATCAAATAAATACCAGTAGCTCAGGCGCTTATGTTGAATATACTTTTTTTGGAACTGGATTTGAATTTAGATGTAGAGCAAATACTACCTTTTCAGCTACAAACACGGTATCTTTACAAAATATCACTGCAGGCGGTGGATTGCTTACATTAAATAGTACCAATTTTGCTGGTCTTACTACTGGCAATATAGGTGGAGCAACATTTACCTATGCTTCTGGAAATTTATCTGAAGCTACTGCTAATACTATTGGCTCAGGATTCTATGTAAGTGGATTAACTTTGGGATTATATAAAGTAAGATTTACAACAGGAACTGCAAATGCTTTCAATATTGATTCTTTAGATGTTATCGCTCCCATACATTCAACAAAAGCTAATCTATATGGTGATATTCAAAATACTCTTCCTGTAGGTAGTAATGGAATTAGTGATAATAGAAAAATTACGCCAGTAAAAGAAGCCCTGCCAGTTCAAAAAGCTTGGGCACAAGCTGTAGGAATTTCATCAAATCCAACGACAAGTACAACAACTTTAGTACCATGTCCAGATCTTTCTGTAACCATAAAAACTTCTGGTGGTGTTCTAGATATAATGTACGCAGTATCCGCATCAATGGGTTCTGCAACATCAATGCAATTTTCTCCGACTGTAAATGGATTACCTGTCGGCATTGCAAAAGTTTCTACATCAACCACAGCAGGTGATATTGAAACTGTTTCTGATAGAATTTTTGTACCTGTTCCTGCTGGCATACATAAGGTTGATATTTATTGGGCAAATGCTGGTGCTGGTACTGTCACTGCATTCAATACTGGTAGATCATTAACAGTAAAGGAATTATAATGGCAACAACTAAAGGTGTATTTAATTCAGTTTTAAATAACTTTTCTCTAGGTACTAATGTTAGTAAATCTGAAAATACTAACTATCAAGCAGAAGAAGATGGATTTTTTATTGGTACTATCATTACAATTGACTCTACTACTCACGTTGAAAGATTAACTGCTCTTTCTGATTCTGCAGGAACGCCAACTACAGTTAAAGGCTACGCTACAATATTACCACACTCAGCAGCTCAAAACGTAGCTGGACAGGCAGCATCTTTCTGCATACCAGTGAAGAAAAATGATTTTTACAGAGCTACTTATACTTTACTACAAGGTTCAACATCTTCTACTAGAGTTTACACCTGGATTCCATTTAGCAAAACTTCGAGCACTTAATGAATCGCGATGAACAGGGCATTATTGGGCAAATTCAACCAGGAAACTGGATTGAAGGAGGAGATTCGGCTTGTTGGATGGGTCATTACATTTATCTTACAGGAGATGCTTTCCCTTACGTTAAAACATTTGAAAAAGGTTTCGGCGGATATGTAAGACATCCAAATATCTACGCCACACCATACGGTTTCGGTGCATATTATAAAAATCCCTGGAATGGCTGTATATCTCGCGATCAACTCACTGGTGTTCTGCTCGCACTAATCAAGCAAAAAGAATACTCAGCAATGATAAGGCTTATGTTAAATCATTCACTAAGACTTGGCTGGTTTGCGTATAACACTATTCATAACGGAACAGATCCAAAAACTTCTAAATACAAAAGACCTGATATTACTTTCATGGATATCTGGGCAATGGAGCTTAGAGGGTTTGGTAAGTTTAGTTGGATATTCTATCCCTTATTGTGTGTATTAGATTTACATCTACTTTTAGGTGCAATATATGATAAATACTTTGACAATGAAGATCCTGATGTAATCAATTTTATCGGTCGAGTAATATTAAGTAGAGAGCAAGTTCCAACGCCCACTAGTTGGTTAGCTACTAAATTCATTAGCAAGGCTAATATAATTGAAAGACTTAAAACCTACTGGTGTACCTGGCGAGCAAATCCTGAATTTGTCCCACTGTTTGAAAAAAAGCTAAACGAAGTAATTAAGTAAAGGAAAGAATTCTTTCCATTAAATCGCTATTTGGCAACAATTCTTTCCATTATCTAAGCAAATAAGGCAAGAGAATGATCATATAGGTTGTCATATTATCATAGATTATATGGCACATCATCACAGTTCCAAATCCATGTCTCTCACCATATTTTTTAGATATGAAATAGGGATAGAGAGAAGTTACAAATACAGCGAAAATACCCTGATAGATGTGACCTAATCCAAACATCAACGAAACCAGCACAGTAATTGGCCACTTAAGCCATTTCATCCATCCTTCATTCATGTATTTATGCACTAGATAAAGTGGCAGTCCAAAAAACATATCTTCCCAGAAAACAAGGCAAAGAGTCCATTTGTTCATCGCGATTTCCATTGGAAGAGTTGGTAAATCTTTAATCGCTCCCATTGATAACATCAAATCATAAGAGGCAATGCGAAGAAACGATACGAGAGTCATAAAGCCGACAAATGATGCGATCTTACTCCAATCCACCCTAACAACTTCTCTTTCCTCTGTATATGAAAGTGCAATCATCGAAACAATTGCAATAAATATAAATGTAAAATATTCCATACTCTCCTTATGGTGCTATGAACACCGATGAACTAAAAGGTCCAATCGCTATACTAAGGGTGGGGGCACCTAAATTCCCAATTCCGAGGAATTGTGTTGTTAAAATAATAGCTGGTGTTCCACCATTACCAACTTGAACCATAGGAGCGCTAATTCTAACCGAACTTCCTTTTATACTTGTAGCACCATCAGCCATAATATCTACATTTGGAGCTTTCAAAGAAAATGCTCCACCTGCAGTAATATTAAATGCTCCACCAGATTTAGCGTTGAGAGATCCACCTGCTTCAGCGAGCAAATCAGTCGTTGCTTTCGCACTAATGTTTTTCTTAGCTGTAATGTTAACGTTGGCATCAGTAGTTACAGAGATGTCAGATTCAGCGGCTATATCAATCGTCTTCTTGGTTTTATCAATTCTTATTTTTTCTTTATTTCCATCAGCAGCTTCTATTGAACCGTCTTTTTCTATTTTAAATGTTGCTCCACCTGCTTTAGCATCTTGAGGCTTTGCATCATTATCAGTAGCAGATTTAAATGTAACGGTTAAAGCACCATTCTTGTCAATCTGCCAATTAATTCCGTTAAACTCACCTTCGAGATGCTGACCCTTATCTTTTGTCAGCTTGCCATTTTGACGATCTGGATGAGCAATTGCACCTAATATAACACCTTGTTCAGATGAACCATCAATACACAATAACAAAACAATCGAACCGTTCTGTTTTTTCAATGAGCCTGAACCTTTAACCTTTTTAGAATCTTTAGGCTTTCTCAATTTCTTAACAAAATAATCAGCAACACCACCGAAAGCATCGACAGATATGCAGTTCTTATAAATTGATGTGTTATCATTTTCAATCGTCATCACTTCATACTCTGTCATAAATTTGGATATATTAGCATCATCCTCTATCTCAATAATATCAACAACAACACCTAATCTTAAATAGGTATTTTCAGATATGCGCTTAGAGAAATTCATATCCATATCGCTGCGATTTTCTAACAATGATGATGGCAGTACAGGTCTATGGTTTATCATTTATCATTTTCTCCATCATTTCTTTCTTTTGTTTTAGCTCTCTTTTTCCTTAACTTAGCAGGAGTGAAAGAAATTTGCTGTGTCATCTCAATCTCTTCCCCATCAACTCTACCAGAGATATTTTGTGTGTCTGAAATGCCTGGAAGAATGCGCTCATTTTTCCAATCTTCATCGTTATTAGTTTGTGCATCTGTGTGATCCATATTTGCATATACTGGACCGTTCTTGCCACTTCTCAAATCAACACCATAGCTAACGGTAATCTTAGTGGAAAACGTCTTCCTATCTCCTTGAATAGACATCATATGTGAGATGGATTCAATGTGATATACGACATTGTCAAATTCTAAATTATCGCCAACAGCGATAGGATCTGAAATACCTTGAAAGGTAAAAACTCCAGACTCTTTAAGATGTCCATCGATAATCCAGTCAGCGACTATTCTAGACCATTCTCTTCCGTGTAATTTCTTTTCTTGATTAGACCCATTCTTAGAAGAGGGAAAGTCAAAGTTAGACGTTACAACATATGGTTTAAGACCATTGCGCTCAATATCGCCCGAATCTGTAACGAAATTTCCCTGAGATATTTGTTGAGCCATATCCATTTCAGCCGTATCAGCTACTTGTCTTGTGAAAACTTGCACGAAGTTAAACCTTGCTGCTTCATTCTTGCTGGTTTGCATATCGTATAGTAAATTAGCAGATATCTTCCATCTTGGCAGTCTAAGAAACTTAGTAACTTTTGAATCTTCTGCAAAATGTTCCGATGTGAATGGCTTTTGTCTAACTACAATAGTGGGGTAGACTTTATTATCAGGTCCAACTCTGTGTGTTGTGTACATCTCATTAAGTACAGAATTAATATTAGCTTGTATGATTGACCATGCCGTTTGATTGTTCCAATTTTCAGGCTGAATAACCTTGCGACCTTGTATGTCAGAACCAGTGGTGATGAAATTAGTTCCTTTGAAATTAGGATTAAATCCTGGACCGATGTTCATTTCATTTACTTTAGATTCTTTTGAATCTCCCCAAATACCAATCACATAATTGAAGAATTCTGTAGCATAGGTGATGTTATTTCTTCCTAGCAACTTGCCCAAATTGAGAGGTATTTTGAAATGAGTATTACCATAATTCGGTATCTTGGGATCTGGTTTCTTTAAAGAAACACCAATTAGAATCTTAAACAAGTCAGCAACAACAGCTTGAACACTTGATTCACTTTTTAACTTATTTGTGTAGTAATCGCCAATTGCAGTCGACCACAATGCAGAACCTTGATCGCGAAATGATGCAGCAATGGCAGGATTGTAATATATAACATTGCTGAATTCAGTGAATGAAGCTGCGGTAATTGTGTAAACTAATGTTTTAATTCCACTTGCTCTGTCTACTCTCACATTCTTTACAACACTCTGAACTTTATAAACACCTTTAAATCCATCATTAATGCCATTTATTGGTTGCAAAGCTAATGCTTTGTCATGTAGCTCTTGTGCTTTATCGTCCCAGTTAATAAAATTAACTAGTACAAAATCACCAGGTGATATGGCAGTAGAGTAATTAATATCTCCACCCTTCAACATAATACTAACAGTGGAAGACATGGAATTTTTACTATCAGTGGTGACGATGCTCAATGCGTCATTGTAAACTACGAGAGGTTGACGCACATCCATCGGTTCATTATCGGTGTAATTCTTCGTATCTCTATTACTCCAGCGTAAAAAGGTAAGCAGATAGGCTGGACTCACTTGATGAGAGTCTGGTGTATTAGGTCTAATTTCTTTTATATAACCCATTATTTATTCTCTGGAGGCTTTGACATTGGAACATGACCATTTCTTAATGCCTCATCATTCATTTTTTCTTCAAGAGAGGTTAGCTGTGCAGCTACCGCATCCATTGCATTAGCACCTTTTTTTGTAGCATTAACCAATGCTTCAAATTGATGATTATATTCCTCTGCATATTTAGTGTGATTTCTAGCAGCATTTTTAAGTCCATCAATCTGTTCATTGAGAGCGTCTATCCTTGCCATATCTCCAGTAGCAATAGCACCTTCTTCTACAAACGCAGCTCTTCCTTCTTTTCGTTGCATTTGTCGTGCAATTTTTTCTTCAGGAGATAATTCACCTTCAGGTGTTTCAAAATTTTCAGCACCAGCAGTCATTTTAGCTTGGGAGAGTATTTCAGCACGTCTTGTTGCCACGTCCTTACCCATAAACCCTTCACCACGCGCAGAGCGTTCAGATTCAGCAGCTCTAAACAACTCAGCACCTTTACCAGACGATAGTGCATCTTTTAACTCTTCACCACTCATCTGTCCTTGTTCTTTTAAATATTCACCAAGGTTTCTATAAGCTGATTCTTCAGAACCAGTGCGAGATTGTTTATACACATCTTTTTGTCTGAGAAGTTCTTTCGCATCTCCTGAGCTAATGCCCAAATATGTGCCTAAACTTTGAAATCCAGCTTCATCCATTTCAGTGTAAGAAAGCTGATTAATATAATTCATATCTTTAGCGCTAAGAGATTTTCCACCCAATAATTTATTTGCCGAGCCAGATTGGAGAAATCCCATACCCATCTGACCTTCCCATCCACCTGCTTCTTTTGCAGTAGCACGAAAAGTTTCAGCAGCACCAGCGGCTGATTGCATTGATTTCATATCAAGTCCTGCTAAACCAGCACCGAAAACATCTTGCATGCCAAATGCTTGAACACCACCACCTGTAACTAATGAGGCAGTGATTTGTGTCATGCGTTCCATCTCTTTTGGCATTGTGGAAGTGTCCACACCTAAGCGTACAGCTTCTGTTAATAACTTTTTATAAGCCGCTTCTGTTTGTGCAGATGTTCCACCAGCACCAGAAATTCCACCCATTACTTGAGCTGCATTGCCAAGATTGAACTGTCTTCCATAAGCAGCGCTTTTACCAGATAAATCACGCATTGCGCCTGTTTGAGCACCACCAGCAGCTAATCCTTGAACTTGTTGTTCTATTGTTTGTTGTCCAAAATTAACACCACCAAATTCTCCACCAGCGGACATTTGTTCTCTTAATAGACCGATATCTTGTGTACCAGGTCGACCAAAGAGTTGTGAATCTCTAGATAAGCCAAGCTGTCTTTGTAGATTGCCAATATTTTCACGATTCTGTTCAAAATATTCCTGAGCCATTTGTCTGCGAGGATTTTTTGCTTTCTCAGCAGCTAAATTAGCTTCATATTTTTCCATGCCTTCTTTAGTCATCATGGAACGATATTTCTCTTGATCAAATACACGAGCGCGTAATTTTTCACTAGTTGCCATTGTACCAGAGAATCCTGCTATTCCACCACCAATAGCTCCAGGGATTGCACCAAATCCAAATCCACCAACAGCACCTATTCCACCACCAATAAGAGCACCACCTGCTGTACCGCCAGCAACTCTTAACATATCCAATACACCCATTGAGCTTTGTTCGCCTGCAGCACCTCTCATTGCCCTAGCACGTTCAGGCGCATAGAACATTCCACGAGAACCACGACCTTCAAACTGTTCACGCATTTCGCGTGAAGCCATGTTCATAGACGCAGCTTGATTGACAGATATTTTACGATCACGAGTGATGATGTCTTCCATGCCCATTAATGATGCATTTAATGCACCTTTAACAATAGCAGCAATACCAGCGCCTCTTATCATTTGAGAAAAGAAACTAGGACCTGCTGCTGGAGGAGCTGAAGCTGCAGCACCTGGAGGAGCACCACCACCTGCACCGCCGCCCATTTTGTCTAATGCTTTTTGTGTTTCAGCCGCAGTGATGAGTGTTACTTTTTGTTTTTCTTTTAATAGATCTATTTCTTTCTTAAGATTTTCGAGACGTTCTTTTTGCTGCTTGGTCATGTCAGCATCTGTCTTAGCCATCTTCTCAAGCTCTTGCTGTTTACCCTTCATGGTGATTGACTGATTAACAGCTTCGCGTCTTTGTACCTGATACATCTGTTCTAATTGACGCTGTGATTCTTTAGAGAAATCACCAAATGCCTGTTGAGCGTATTTCCCCATTACAGAATCTTTACCTAATGCTTGTTTTGCACCTGATGCTTGATTTTGTTGCTGTACTATCTTTTTTAGCTTTTCTTGTATTTCGTTGATTCCCTTGTCAAAGGAAGCACTATCCAAAACTGCCCTAATTTTTATCTCTTTATCCACTTTATATTACTCACTTTTTTCATGATAGGTAAAAATATATCCATAAGTGGAATTTCTTTTCTTTTGAAGTACACCATAAATACCGCTACGATTTAAACCAAGAGCCAGAGCTGCATCAGCAGCAGAATTATAAATAGTATTATTGTTGACACAGAGAATTGTTTTTTTATGTGCTTCCGACATTTTCCTTACGGACTCCAAACTAAATTTTTTACCAGTATGAGCTTTAGACAATCTTTCTCTCGTTTCTTTACTAAAAACCTTACCGATATGCGCTTCTGACATTTTTCTTTTAGTTTCTTCCGAAACCTTTTTACCCATTTGTTTTAAAGAAAGTGCAGGGCGTGGTCCACGCATTTTAGCTTTAGTTTCTTCGCTAGGTATGGCATTCATTCCACCAGTAGTTAAATTGTATCCAATACCTTTTGTATTACTGCTAAATCTAGAAATCCATTCAACTTCTTTTTTATTTAGCTCTTCCAAGCTATCAGCTTGATCAATCTGCTCGATAGTGAAATTATCTTTGCCATATTTCTTTAGCGCTCTGGCAATTGCGGTGCAATTAGAAATAGATCTACAATGACCGTACCAGCGCTCTTTTAAATCCTGGATCGTCTGCCCAATATAAATCTTGCCATTCAATATGTTAGTGATTTTATAGATGATCATAGATTCCTTAAAGATTGCACTTATATTCATCATACCACAAAATTGTCGCATTTTGAGACAAAACTCAACTATTTCAATTATTTACTAAAGTTTATTTTTCGCATTCCGATAGATGTGTGTAGGAGGAAAAATGCATAAACGAATTATAATGACCAATGGCTTTCCCGTGAAGGTTTACACGAACAAGGAAGGCACTCAAGCCGTTCTATTCTTCCTATTTGGTCGTTATGCTAGACTTTCCGCTGATTCTAATGTGATTGACTTTGCTACTGATTTCCTCCTGGGAAATACCACAAATGTGGTAAACTTCTCTAACTATTTGAATTCATTAGAAGATACTGTTTCACTTTGTATTGATAAAATTACTGGATAAATTGCTTCTTATGTGATAGATTGTATAAATGGGAGACAAAATGAAAAAGAACATAGCTGGTCAAAAAAACTTAGAAATGAACGATCAAGTATTTGCATTTCGCCGCAAGGTAATCGCCTTGGTTTACGAAGCTAATAAACTCGTTCCTAATCTTCCTCGTGTTGAAGTTCGCATCGTTGAAAACGAAGGGAACACTCTTGGCGTTGCTCACATGGGAGTGAAGCACATATCTATTATGCGAAGCGTTGTGGCTGATAATGATGACATTCTTCGTCATGTTGTCTTTCATGAGCTTGTTCACACCCTTTTCGGTGTTCGTCATAATAAAAAATGTCCTTTAATGAAGGCACTTGTTGATATTCCTGCGACAAAACAAGAATGTCACGATCTCTTTAAGAAATATGCGAAACAAAGCACGATGGGAGTTGCTGTATGAAAGGAAATATGAAATACAGCTTAGATGACTATTCAGACGGTCTCTGCACTACAAAACAATACAGAGAACAATTTAATCCTCCTGCAATTGAGGTGGGTTCAGTTTATGTACAAGCTCCAGGCACCTGGTATGAAAAACACTATCAGATTTTGGCTATAGATGGAAATGTTGCATTTGCAAAATCAACTTACAATAAAATTTCTAATAAATTTATTGGAGACTATAGTCTTTTCAATGTTAGTGACGGCTGGACATATAACGATTCGAGAGATACTTACAGACTTACAAGGGAGATAGTATGATTTCAGGTGCATTTTACACAAATGAAGTATTAGGCGCATTAAAAATGTTTGGAGCGATGGGTGCGGCAGAGATTAAAGCGAAACTGTTAATGAAAAATATTAAGCTCGATGAATCTCAAGTTTTAGAAGCTATTGATGTTCTGATTAAGCGCAACATGGTTAAACGCTCAGACGTTCCTGGAAAGTTCAAGGCTTAAGATGAATAAACATCCTGTAATCTCTGCAGTAAAATCAAAAATTAAAATCGATAATAAAGTTAATTTAACACAAATAGGAAACCTTCTTACGGCTGCGAATTCTTTCAATGAGCGCGAAGAATTTTATTCTCTTCTAGTCGAATTGGGATGGATTAAACGATATGTTGAAGAAATTTATGAAAAAACTAAACTCTATGCTGATAAGGATAGATGAGGATCTATGAAATATCAATTAAAATTTAAACGCAAATCGACTTCACAAAAAGTTATCGATAATAAAAAAAAGATCTTGCGCTTTATCGAGCTAAGGAAAAGACAGCCTTCTGTTCACGGCATAAGCGCTCATGAAAGAAAATTGGCTGGTCAAATGAGAAATTATGTAAATCCTTCGAGTGGAAGTTTTGATTCAAAATTCAGCAAACACGTTAAATCGTATCGTTTTTATAGAAATGAAAAAACACAAAAAATGGTCAAAGAAAGGCTTGCCGAACTGATTATTGCATTGGTCAAAGAGACAAGAAAAAAAGAAAAGATAGACCCTACAGCCTACTATCTATTGAAATATAGAAATCTTCTAAACAAAAAACAAATTGATATGATCGAGCAGGTTCTTAGTAAACCAACTTTAATAAATTTCAATAGAAAAAAAAGAATAGATCAATTACTTGCATTCGTTTCTTTGCACGGTCGCTTACCCAGGCAGGCAAGTAAGCATCTGCCTGAGATAAAACTGTCTCACAAATGGCAATGGATATGTGCGTCAAGAAATTCTATTAAAAAAGAAGTACATAAAAGAATCGCCGATTACCACAGGAGGCTATCTCAATGAAATTATTAAAGGCTTTAATATTAGGTGCGATGGCTACTTTGTTGATTTCCATAGTAATAGCTATCGTAGGATTTATTATTAAGTACGTGGCTATAAATTGCGATCCACTTTATATGTTTTTGTTTATTATTTTTCTTGGAGTTACAGTTGAAATTTATGGAGTAATGAATGCATGAAATACTTTAAACTAATGACTAGTATTGGAGAATTTAACGCTGGAACAATATTCCTATTTCATGCAAAGCATGCAATGATGGCTCAACTTAGCTTTCAAGAGCAACGTCATGTATTGTGGGAAACAGTAGAAAAACCTAGAACAAGAGATGAGTTGGCAAAAGTGATTAGTCTTTACGATTATCGACTTAAGACAGAAAAATCAACAGAAACATATCATTAATCATTTCATTATATCAAATAGATTTGGATCTGTGAAAATCCACCTATTATTATAATTCTTTTTGCGATAGGTGAATATCCAAAATTTTTTCAGCTCAACCCGAACAAAATTAAAACTATTAATAGGGAAAGGACAACCACCGCTTGGTGTCCACAAAGTACCGTCCAATTTGCGTTTACATATTGTCATTAACACATACCACCGTGTACAATCGTTAAAAAATAATGAGTTTCTCTCTGTGAAACTCTTTCAGAACTCCAACTAAACTCATGTTCTGAATGAGGATTTAAATGCTCATTCATGTTTTCAACAGCTTTTTGCATATGTTCCCAACCGTGTTTATCTTCCCTAATAGAGAGATCATCGGTAAGAACTACATCATCAGCAATTTTTCTTACATAGAATGGTTTTGATTTTTTCATTAATCGTTACCGTGATAAACCCTGCGCTGTCTGCGAAGTTGCTGATGGATATCATCTGCGATTCTATTGTGCTCATCAAAGCTCAAATACATATTTCCATCCACATCATACGAAACCCTTACTTCTGGTATCGTTCTAATTTCACCTAAGATGTCCATCTTAACGTCTTTTAATGTGTGGAAAACTCTTATTGTTTTATCTTGTTTCATGTGGCTCCTAGCTGTTGTGGTTTATTCTTGTGTTATAATACCACATTATTATGTAGGATCTCCAGGTTTTTCGCTTTTATCCATGGAAACTTTTCCATCAGCACCGCGTTGCATTCCTCGACCTAAATAAGCGCCTAGTGCTGCAACATGCATTTGTATCGCTGCAGAGAAGGCATTCATGAGCTGAGCTTGATTGGCATCGTTAAGGGTAAACCATCCACCGATACGAGAGATTACAGTCCCAATCATAATTAAGATAGGAACAGCCATTAAAGCGCCTGACACAACAACTAAACTGGCAGTAAGCGATGCTTTGCCATTAGAACGAACCATTGGAACTGGCACACCTTGTGAGTTCATACGATCAACGAATTGTTTCCACCATTTAACTAAATTATCCATTTACAATCTCCAATTTTATTGAATCACGAGTTTTGATATTCTTTTTTCTTAACTTTTCATTTTTTTCTCGCGTAGCCAAAATAGCACCAACTGACAATCTACTTGCAATTTTTATAATCATTGAAATAGCTTCGTCAACAGTTTCATATGTTTCTATCTGACTATCGACCGTTACTTTAAACTTCATTTTGCATCCTCTTTCTTAATAACTTCTAATTCAGCCAATTCTTCTAAAGTAAGCTCAGATGGCATTACAACGTGAACATCATCATTTGACTTTCCTCTAGCTAGCTTTCTCATTAGCTCTTTATTATCTTCCATGAATTTATCAACAGCCTCATCATCGACAAGACCATCAAATGGCTTAGGCATGTTTGGCGTTCCAACTTCCTTAACCTGTCTAAGATCTTCCAACGCTTTAGCAGTGATAAGTGCAGCGACTTCCTTTTTATCAAGTTGAACATAATCAAACTTTCCCTTAACCATGGCGTTTAAATATTTGCCAGCGCTTTCAGATTTAGCCATTGCCTGATACGTTTCCTTTGGCACTTTCTTGTAGAGATATTCTCCACCATTCTTAAACCTGACAATCATGGAATCTGTATTGGTATAAGAAATGGCTGATATGTTTGAGCTATTCTTAATCTCAAGTGTTTCCGTTATTTTTAATGTTGGTTTGGTTTCTATCTCTAAATCCTCATCCTTAACGAAACTATCAAATGACGAACCTGTGTGTTTATTATTCATTTACTCTCCATTTGTTTTAAGGATGTTCTTTTTTTCAACCATGTATAAATTCCAGTTCTCATCAAAGGGAATGGAGTATTTTTGCCAGTTCTCCATCTCTTAATGGTTGGCACACTTAATTGTATTTCACGCGCTAAGTTTGAATCACTTAACATTAATATCGTTTCTGATTTTTTAAGTATTTCCTGAAAAAGGAGATCATTATCTAATGATGAAAGACCTTCTTCTAACAGCTCAAGATATTGCTTTAACTTACTCTGCTCAATATTTTCTATAATTTTAGTTTCATTGTCATGTAGTCTAATGGTTCCGAAAGCGCTATACAATACAGTAGGACCTCCTACAATTTTTAAACTTGGATTTTTCTCTTTCAATTGCATATTAAATTGATCTATAGTTGTTTTAGGAAGAACAAGATCAATAACTGGTTTGGAAACACCATTAATAAGGCAATGAAGAGCTAATTCTTCTAATATTTCTTGCAAGCTTTTTTGATCGCCGTACTCACTCATACCCTCACTCCATCAATTTCGGCATAAGAACCTTCTAAAATTATACTTTTTCTAATGACTTGTCTTCTCATCATTCCATCAACAGCATATTCCCACGGAGTCATCGCGGCGTGTTCGCGACCATTGGTTGTTGTAGTTTCAATATAGTGTGCTTCTCTGGTTTCTGTGTCATATGCGGTGATCCAAAGATTACATAAGGTGCCATCGGCAAGATATATCTTGGTTTTTGAGCTGTCCATTGTTTCAGCCTTGATAATCATTCAATGCTCCTTCCTGTTGGACCTGGGTTGTCAACAACCCTTTCTAGTAAATTTTCTAGAACACGCTTTGTTTGTACAGGATCTAAAAACATATTTTCATTGATTAATTTTTTCAACAAATATATAGCATCTGACTCTCTATCGCGCTGACCACCTTCTAATTTCAAGGTAATGAAGTAATCGTTAGATTGAGTGTTAGGGTTGGAGTCAATCATTTCTTATCCTCTAACAACTCAACCATCATTCCAAGCTTTTCCGCAAGAGTATCTTTTGGCGGTACACGACCAAACCAAGCTTCTCTCCTACAATTGAAATGATCTACAACTTGCAAGGAATCAATCATTGCCTCAGCTAATATGAAATCAGGCGTTCCAAGTTTAGTATCAACACCATAACGATTTAATAAACTTGCCAATTCTTTAGTGAATTCTGATTCTTTTGTCATTTTATTTCCTTTTTATGTCTTTTAAAAGCATCAACTAACTTTTTATTTGGTGGTTTAGGATTCTTCATGGCTTCTTCAAATGCTTTAAAATCCTTATAAGACAGATAGATAATTTCTGGTTCACCCTTCACAATCAATGCTTTTTTCTCATTTTCAAGCCTAAGAATTCTCGCGGCTAAATCTTTGATAATCTTTAGCAGTTCTTTTTTAGTGCGATTAATGTGATCGGCAACGCCAGAAGCTTGATCGGAATTCATTTGTTTTTCCTGTTTGGATTCAGCATTGATTGATATTCAGATATATTCTCAAATGCCTTATGCATAGCTTTAATGTCTCGATCCCGAAGGGCGAGTGTATTGGATAGCTCTGTAATCTTATCAGTTAATTCACGGATTTTTTCTTGAGCTGCTCTATTTTTACAGAAATATTCCCTACCTGACTCATGTAGATCAACAACGTCTTTTTCCAGTTCCCCAACTTTCGCTTTTAGAAAAGAGATAGTATCTTGACTTTCTCTACGATCCACACACCAAACCACTTCACAGCTATCATCTAAACAATTTAGAAAATGAGATTCAGCTTTAGTTAGCATTTTATCCTTTTAGACGCAAAAATACCACGGCATTTGTCAAGTCGAATACAGTTACTGTTTCGGACATTTAATGCGTGGCTAAAAAATCGCTTATTGTTACTCACTACCAATAATACCACAAAATTGTCGGCTCATTGGCTGTTAATCAATATTTAATGAAATCGAATCCTTTTCTAATTTTTCCCACTAAACTGCGTTTGGAGGGATTTATAATCACTAGGTCTATCTAGTGAAATCACTAGTTTCATCTAGTGTCTAACTTATTTACACCCATGCCTTTAGAGCCTTTAGGGTTAAATATCTTCACTCTCATCAAACTTTAAGCTCATTGTTTTAGGGGTTGGCTTATCCTCAGTTTGACGATTATTCTTAATAGATTGTGCTTTATTACCGTTTTTAGCCTCATTAGAAGGCTTTACAGGCACCTTCTTATTGGTTGTATCATCCTGAGCCATCTTAGCTCTATTCTTCTTTAATGATGCCTTCTGCTCTTCTATTAAGGCATCAGCATAAGCTTGGTCTTGTTCTTCTGCTGCTTGTACGAACTCAGGCAAATACTCATCCACTGCTAGATCAAAAACATCGTTGTAGCTCTTATTGGCTAAGTTTGATTCGTAGTAGTGTAAGAGTATTTCATCCCAAGGTAATTTAAAAGTATCAAGATAGGCAGTTGCATGTTCTTTGCTAAACCACCTTCTCACTCTTCTTTCGAATGATTCAAGAGAATTGGTAAGAACACCTTCTATTGCAAGAAGTTGAGCATTTTCAATTGCAATCATTGGATTGAGCGGTTTAATTCTTTTCATTCAGAGTCACCATCGGATTGATCGCTCATTCTTTTTAATGTTAGAAACCACTTATTCATTTCTCTTCTAAGAACATTGGCTTTTTGCTCATCGGAAAGTTTATCAAAAAAAGCTGCTTCTATCAATGTTAAATAACCTGTAAAAAATTCATACTGATAATATCTTTTACAGTTAAAAAACCAGCCTCTGTAGGTAGTCTTCCTAGGCCAGTTAAGTATATGATCAATCATAGTCATTTATTTTCATTCACTTCTTTAAGTTGATCTAATTTAATATCAAGATAGTTGTAAGTTGATGGACCACAACTCGGATTTAACAGTCTTGCCTCTGTGGAAAATACATGAATAACCTGTCCTTGACAATATCCATTGGTGACGAACATCCCCACTTTTATTCTATCGGGATAGTTCCAATCACAAGATGACAATAAAAACGTAAATAAAATTAATAGTTTATTCATTAAATAATCCTTTTTTAATAACATTAGTTTGTTTAGATTCTTTTTCCTCTTTAGTTAGGTCGAGACCTTTTCTGGTGATTTTGTTATATCTAACTTTTCCAGCGATATAATCTTGCAAGCCCTTAATTGCCTCTTCTTTAGAATCTGCAAGCACAGTCATGATTGATGTGTGATATTTCTTACCTTTTGGCTGAGCTGTTAAGGTTAATGTGTAAACCATTTTAGGGTTAGTGAGGGATTTACCCACCGTTTTAGGGTTAGTCATTTTTTCTCCCACATAATGCCCAGTAGACATTTTCTTCACGTTTCTCAAAACTCTTTAAACACGGAGCATCATTGTATATTTCTCCGCAACGCCTTCTTGCGTAATTCATTGATTTACCTTCATCTTCAGTCATTTGTTTATCAAAGCCGATCAACTTAGTAGTTGGACAAATATTTGATAGTGCTAAGGAAAATATAATTGGACTAATCATACATTCCCATTTCTAATTTAATAATTTGCCAAACAGTACCTAGATCAGTTTCCCTTTGAACTTGCTGGTTTTCGTTATTCCTACACGTAAACTCTTCCAGAGGAAATCTCTTTTGAGAACCCCACATCCAGCCGTATTTGCTTACATCACAGTTCACGCGATAAATAGTTGTATATTCTGCCAAAGAAAGACCGAGAACCAATCCAACAATCACAGTCATAATATATTTAATCATTTGTTTTCCTTTTTATACAGCGAAATTAAACCCATATCTTTTTTAGTCTTCTCTTTGTGGCAAGTGTGACAAATTGCTTGATGATTATCCATGCCCAAAGGCTCACCACCAGCAGCAATTGGCTTTACATGATCAACTTCAGGTCGTCTGCCTGAATCAAGATCATGTTTATATTTAAGTCTCTTCATAAGTGCCCAATTAAACTGATTAACATCCATTAAAGCCGTTGGATGATCTCTTTTTTCTCTTTCAACAATCTGCTCAACGATAGGTAGCCAGTCGTGCTGGCAGATATTGCATTTGTAATCCTGCCTATTTAATAAAACTTGCAACCCTTGCTCTTTTTGTGGATAGGTGAAGGCGTACATAGAGTTTTGACAATCCTCAGAACAATATCTTTGATTCCCGTGATGTAGTTGAACCTCTGTACACCAAATGCAGTAGCTTTTCCCATCTTCTTTTCTGTAAGTCTTAACTTTTGAACAGTTAGATTCTCTTTTATCATGACTTTTTTGAAGACTTGTAATGTTGGGATTTTTTGGTGCTACATATAACTGTTTGAATTTACTCATCATTACATCACAAACTATAGTTATTCAATCTCTATCTCATCAGGTTCTTTAGATTTATCTACAACCTCATCCATCTCTGGTTGCTTCTCAATCTTTTTCTTTTTAATCTTACCAGTTAGACTTTTTCTACGATCTTCCAACTCTTTAGCTTTTGCTTTTATATATTTCTCTTGTGCTTCCACGGCTAAATCAAGAATATCTAAAAGGATATTATCATCTTGTATATGTCCACCTGGTATCATATCGTTTTCCCAAAATGGAGGCATTTCAATAATTCTTTGTTCAAGTTGAGATAGTGCAAATGCCTGCCTTCTAACATGTTCCTGTGCTAAATGTGAATTAGCACCCAAAAGATCTCGATATCTTTTATCAGCAGCAATCTCTTCTAATGGAGATAATAAACATTTTACACGAAATGTACCCATATAAGTTGCCTGGCTATGTCGACCAGTTATGTTAATGCTAAATTTTGCCGTTTGTTCAAGAAATTCCATCAAATCCTCAGAAATAAAGGTTATAGATTATAATACCACAAATTGTAATGTTTTTATGGTATTATATAAATGGGAAGTCTTACCTAATTTATTTTTTTCGCGCCGTCCTGAATATAACGTTATAGGGAGGTTCAAGAGAAAAGATAGGAATTATTTTTTAAGAAAGTTTGTAAGCTTCCGTAGCTGGTAGTAGTAGCCGTAGCAGTAGTAATTACCATAGTTTGAACCATAGTAAACACCCTAGTATTAACAAGTAGTGATAACCATAGTCTCTACCCTAGTATATAATTGTGGTAATTTTGTGGTATGATATAAATGATTAGGAGAGAGATGATGAATGATGATGATAAGAATAGTCCCACCTTTAATCTTATTTTAAAAAAAATAGAAGAAAGTTTAAAGAATTCGACTAGAAACTCTCATTTGACTGATTTAAAAATTTTAGGAGATTTTCCTCAACATCAACGTCAAGTTTTAGCTGCTCTTTACGGTCATAACGATGGAATGGTGAGACGCTTTGCAACTATGTTAAATTCTATATATACCCAACAGATTAATGTGTTTATCACAACTCAAGACAATTTTGCTGAATTAATCAAAAAAGATAGTGCTAATAATAGCTTGAGATCCTGCGATAACACCAGCTACAAAATTATGATGAATCACGCATATATCCATGGTTGGATTAAAGAATTAAGAAGAGCAGTTCAACGCTCGAAGGGTGTTTCTGGTCAGGCTGGACTATATGAACTGACAGATTCTGATTTTTTATTTCCCTTAATAAAGGAAATAGGCAAAGATGTTTGTGATGCTAATAAAAAAGCCACTCTGGAGTGGTTTGATAAAGCTAGCGGCGCTTCTGCAAATGACCACAAAATTATTGGAAATATTCCTACAGAAATGATAGAGTTATTTAATAAAAGTAAGGAAAAAATCAATGAACGAAAAAAACACTAATAATTACAATGAAGATGAAATATTTAGAGCATGGCTAGCCCTAATTAGACAGAGTAAAAGTAGTCAATATCTTTATAGAGATCGTAAAGAACATCTTGAACATTTGATGGAAATGCTCGTTGCTCAAGGCATAGATAGGCTTTCTGCCTCTTCCTTGGAGCGTAAGGTTATAGAGGGTTTGGTTCATAGTGAAGGGATGAAAGGTCAGGGAAGATATAAGGGCTGGAAAGAAAATGTAAAAAATGATTTTGAAGATGCTGTAGTTTTATCCTATGATACCGATTTAACTACTTACAAATCAAATAAAAAATTGGACTATAAACAAGATCCAGACATTGTTAAATGGGCTAGAGATAAGTTTGGAGATGACATTCCAATGCATATTTTAAAGGATTGTCATATGATTGGTCACTCATTAAATATTTTATTCATAGATGAATTCTATGAAAGAGGAGTAAAAAATGGTTAAATTTGCTGAAAATTTATGGAAAAATCAAAGAGCGCTGGCTATTATATTAGGCGTTGTATTGTTTCCACTAGTTCTATTGATTGTTGCAACTAAGCTTTACATGTTTTTTAATGAAAAAGGTGCAGAAAAAAGTCTTAAAGAAGCTCAGAAAACTGACGACTCTCTTAAAGCACAGGAAGATGCGCTAAAGAAACAAGCTGATTCAACGTTAAATGATGCCAATAAAGCTGCTCAGCGTATTGAAGATCGTCATGAAGATGGCGGTGTTGATTTAGATTGGCAGAATAGGAAAAAATAGTGACAGTACGTTTCCCATGCGTAGAACATATTCGATCAAATACATTTTCAGCTCGTATCAATCTGTACAATGGTATAGATAGAAAAAATTCATCAGAAGGCTATACTCTAGGTAATTCCTTACCCTGCTGTAGAGTTTGCAATAGAGCAAAATCAGACATGGATTATGAAGAATTTAAACAATGGATTAAAGATATTAAAGGGAATTGTGATTAAAGATTCCAAACCACCGAAACATTTAACAACTTGGTTTACTAGTGATATTCACTTTAACCATACTGCTGTCATTGGCTTTTGCGATAGACCATTTACTTCTGTTGAGGAAATGAACGAAGCAATCATACAAAATTGGAATAAGGTTGTTAAAAAAGATGATCTTTGTATATTTGTTGGTGATATTTTTATGTATACAAAATTGGAAGAAATGAGAAATATTCTTTCCAGAATGAATGGGGATCGTAAGATATTGGTTATAGGAAATCACGATAAAGAGAGAAATCGTATGATTACTGCTGGTTTTAGTTTAGTTGTTGATTCTATGGTGATGACAATAGCTGGTGAGAGAGTTCATTTTTCTCACTATCCATTTAGAATGGGTAAGTGGCTTTCAAGATGGATTAAGACAAAAGCAAAAGCAAAAATGATTCTGAGATGGCTCGGCATTTCAACTAAACCAATTTTTTTTGAAAAATATCACGAGAGACGCCCTATTGATACCGGACAGTTTTTAATTCATGGACATACCCATAGTACACATAAAATTAATGGAAAAGCTATACATGTGGGGGTTGACGCTTGGCAATATAAACCTGTGAATATACAACAAATTAGTAACATGATAGCGGAGGTAAAGAAGAATGGTCCAAAATATACAAAATATGATTCAAAAGAAGATTGATAAAATTCAAGAAAATATGAATGTTCTCAGGCATTATCTAGAGACTAAGAATGACTTACAAGACTGGCATGCTGTTTCAGATGCTGCGAATGACATTAGAGAATTAAATTCAGAATGGAAAGCTTTACAAAGTGTTTTAGATTACATAGAAAATCCAGAAAGAGAGGAAAAAAATGAGAAAGATTCTAAACTTAGCGGTGAGTTTAATAATACTATTGGCATCTCTTAATTCAAATGCCGAATGTGATTGGTCCACTGGTATTAAGAAAACTGATGCTGGCTATTTATACAACTCCGAGTGTCATGGCAAGGTTGGAGTATTAGTTAAAGATCTTGAAGATCGTGAAAAAGAAGTCATTTCATTACGTAAAACCATTGAACTTAAAGATCTAATAATTGTTAAAGCTGATGAACGCACAATTTTGTGGCGTAATGAAAGCTATGAGCAATTCGACCGCTTGCAAAAACAATCAGCCGCTAGCGATTACAATAAGACTCTTTGGTTTGTTTTAGGTATTGTCGTGACAAGTGCTGCCGTTTATGGCGCTGGTCAGCTACGCTAGATTAGCTTTGTAAGTGCGAAGGCATTGCATGATATCCTTTGGATTCATGAGATACTTTGGTTTATTGAATTTGATACCAAGATCTGCAATTAAATCACATATAAGCTCGGAGCAGATATATCCAGGTTGATCTTCGAATGTGATTTTTCCATCCGTTAGATCGCAAACAAAAATCTGCAGCAATTCAATTCTTGAATATGCCACGCCAGCGAGATCTATGCATTTTGTGCTGAATCGTTTGAACTGATCAGCCGTTAGATCCAATTCAATCTCTTCCATGATTTCATTTTGTGCTTGAAAGTTTTCTAGGGATTGGAAATGTACCATTCCATGCGAAGCTTGATAAATAATATCGCGCTCTTGGCTCGATAGAGTCCATCTTACATAGGAATGCGAATACTTTGCATCAATCCACCATTGAATTGCCTTTGAGCCTATCAAACTGTTTCTTGATGCACCTACGATTATCTTCATGGGATGTCTAAATACCTTTTTATCTTGGCGATAAAGTAATCTAAAGTGGTCTTCTTCAAATATGGTGATGGAGGAATCTTGCTCATCAAATCTAATGCAGTGTATAGCGATCCAGATTGCAGAGATGCTTGTATTGGTAATAAAGAAACAATGATTTGAGCAACGACAGCAGATGGCACTTTTGCCAGGGCATTCATGGCAGCATATTCAGTAAGAATGGATCGTCCAAACACAATTGCATCATCTACTTTTATTTGAACAGCAGCAACTGCAGGATCTACTGGAATATGAGACATGACCAGCTTTCTGAAAAGAATTTCCTCTTTAGGAGTCAAAACAAACTTTGTTTCGATAGTGAGAAGCTTGCCATCTAAATGTATCGAATCTATGTAGGATTGATATCCAGCCTTGGCAATTTCCTTTGCCAAAACTGTTGGCTCTACATATTTCGCGTAGGTGTAAACGGCCATATTACGCTATCTTTACAAGCGTGAGTGCCTGATTGTTCACGGTTACGTTGTTTGAGCTAATCTGAGCTTGTATTTTCACAACAGTATTTGCTGTTACAGTTACAACGGTGTGAGTTCCATGTGTTACGATTTGACCACCAGTAGCAGAAATAGTTGTTCTTTGAGTGGCAGTGATGTTTGATCCACCGGAATTTACGATGATATCCAAAGTTCTCGATGCGTTTGAAAAGGTAAAAGATCCCTCATATATCACAAGGTAAGTTCCAGCATCAACAGCCGTTTGTGTTGCATTGGTTACATCAACAAAAGTGGCGCTTGTGATAACCTGTGCAGCAGCAGAAGTTTCTGTGTGATAGCGAGTGTTAGACACAGCATGAGTGTGATCAGCTTTAGCAAATGAAGTTGATGCACCTTGAGTGCTTGTACTACTCGTAGAAATGGCCACTGCTGTAGCCGTGGGGATATTATAAATGTGATCTGCGCGAGCAAAATTGGTGGAGGTACCAGTCGCATTAGCCTGATCAGCATTTTGTGTACTTGGTGCTCCAGATGCAATAGCATGAGTGTGATCAGCTTTAGCAAATGAAGTTGATGCACCTTGAGTGCTTGTACTGCCAGCATTCAATCCTACGGCAATAGCTGTAGGAATGTTGTGAACGTGATCAGCCCTTGCAAATGAGGTTGAAACACCAACAGCATTGGCTTGATCAGCATTTTGTGTTACAGCAGCAGCAGTTGGAATATTATGAACATGATCACTTCTCGATACCGACGTTGCTGTTCCAGCGGCATTGGCTTGATCAGGATTCTGTGTCACTGGAGCTGCGGTTGCTCCACCAGCAAGAGTTACACTATTTTCAACTGTTAAATCATTTACTATATGTCCCATATTACTCTACCGATTCCCCAGTGCTGATTGCTGTCCAGCTAACCTCACCAGTCAAAGCTGTATTAGCATTAGCATTGATAACAAAACTTCCAGCTAATTTTGATTCATAAGTCCAAGTTCTACCATCAGCACCAGTAATTGCGATGCTGTAGTTGGTATTTGGAAAAGCTACCGAAAATGTTACAGTTGCCTTTTTAGGATTGCCTGTAAATGTGCCAGCAGTTATCAAGCCAGATTTGAATATTCTTGTGCCACTGATACCATCCAGCTTCGACTTATCAGTCGATGACATAAACCCATGAGCACTGACAGTTGCCAAAGCATGAAGTGTTGGATCTGTTTGAGCGCCATGAGCATGAACGTGGTCAGATAGTGAAAAACTAGCTGCTGAGCCCTTTGCATTCACAGTACCAATCGTTGTGACTATGGCAGCAGGAATATTGTGGATATGGTCAGCACGAGCTACACTTGCAGAAGTTCCTTCAGCATTAGCTTGATCAGGTGTTTGAGACACGACCGCAGCAGTACTTATATTGTGTTTATGATCTCCACGAGCATATTTATCTACGACTCCAGCAGAAGCTGCAGCTCCAGCTTGAACAGATGTTATATCTGCAACCAAAGATGTTGCAATTGCATGAGTATGATCAGAAAGTGAAAATGTAGCAGCAACTCCCTTGGCATTTGTGGTAGCAGGTGTCAGGGTAGTAATAGGAGCAGCGGCTGGTATGTTATGAACGTGATCTGATTTAGAGAAAGTTGCTGCTGCTCCGTCTGCATTTGCCTGATCAGGAATCTGATTAATTGGCGCTGCAGTTGGAATGTTGTGTATATGGTCAGCCCTTGCGATATTCGCAGAAGTGCCTATAGCATTGGCTTGATTAGGTGTCTGTGTTGATGGAGCACCAGTAGCAATAGCATGCGTGTGATTTGATCGAGAAAATGTTGCTGCCGCACCTTGAGTATTTGTTGAATTCGCATTTATTCCAACAGCAACAGCAGTGGGAATATTATGAACATGATCAGATCTAGAAAGGCTGGTAGCTACACCTTCTGCATTGGCATTGTCTGGAGTTTGAGCGATTGGAGCAGCAGTAGCGAGTGCATCAGCTCCACCAGGATTATGACGCGAAGCATGAGCTTCTACAACCACACCATTTGCAGTTCCAAGATTTGTAATGTTCTTGGTGCCTAAGTTGAAATCACCAGTAGCGACGTGAGTTCCATCATTGCGCCAGTATTGTGGATGATCATCGCCATCAGCCAATCCCAATAGACCTGAGTGATAAGTTGTGGCTGAAATACCACTAGCTTTAAAGCCAACTACTGGTCTTTCATCTCTAATTTCTGAGATGCTTGAAACACCTTGCTGAACAATTAAAGATGCGATCAGAACCACACCATCTATGAAATAAGCAGGAGGAGTTGGCAAATCTCCTTGTTGCGCAAGTGCTAATGCTGAATACTCAGCTTGAGAGTACACAAGCATGTAAGTTTCTTCTGTGCCGTCTCCTACCAAGTACAACGCATGCTTTGCATAATATCCAGCGGTTAATGATGCGAGAGTACCAGATCCATCATCATATTGGGCATTATCAACGACGTTTTGAGGAGAGTAAGTAAATCCACCTACACCATCTTGAGAAAAGGCTTTCCATGAAACACCAGCTCCACCAACAGGTTGAAACTTTGTTCCTGAAAGAAAATACAAACCAGATGTTACGGTAAGATTTCTAGTGCCACTTTCGGTAACTGCAGATCCATTGGCATAAACAGGCCCAAGAGCTTTCCTGTGAAACTCTTCTAAAAGATTACTTGAGTGTTCGGCATCCAAGGGAGAATTATCAATAAAAATAACATTTGAGGCATCAGTGACTACGCGACCAATCAGAATCACTAGGTGAGTATCTGGATATGTCGGAGAGAAAACAAAATCACCAGTGTCATCGATATATAAATAGGAAGATTGATTTGCAGGGAATGTTAAGGTCTGTGTAATCCAATCAAATCTATAGAAGATCTCTGGCTCTTGTTCTAAGAATCCAAAGCCATCTTGCAATACTGCAGTCAAGCCTAATGGTGAGTGAATTCCTCCACCTTCCATCAATCCCATTGTTGCAGATTCAGCAAACATCGTCCAATCTTGGTTCGAAATCAAACCAGCAGCGACATTTGCATTTTTTGCTAAAGGAATGTTAAGAGTGTGAGTAATACCGCTAGAAACCCAATTAGGAGTAGTTCCAGCAGATCCATTGGCTAATAGTTGAATCTTAGCATTCAGTCCATTTAGACTCTGAATACCATCAGCACTTTCCCAGGCAGACAGAGCGGAATTATAGTGCTCAAAAGCATGAGTATCTGAATTATAGATCAGTAATCCATCTCCA
>ERZ1292632.1133-Hain-H43-01um-R2-1133-length-27341-cov-7_pt1 | contig 27341 bp, 42 predicted proteins | sample MGYA00564407_ERZ1292632 | MGnify/ENA primary metagenome ERZ1292632 (study PRJEB36523, sample SAMEA6512637) | groundwater metagenome | collected 2019-01-08 | study: AquaDiva: Metagenomics assemblies of 32 groundwater samples | reverse complement strand
ACAACATTCATGCACAAACTATATCACAAATTGTTATTGAGCAACAGGTCTATTGTTTTTATTTAACTTTTTTATTTTTATTTTAGACAATTCTTTTGTTTCTATGCCATTGTTTATAATCGAAATCTTTACATTTTTGTCTACAGTTTTTATTGATTCATATATAGTTTGATTAACAGCAACAATACCGTCTGAATTTTTTAAAGTGTTTTTTAAACTTGTATTTTTATATATGTCTTGAACAAGGTTGCCTAATACGTTTTTAGAAAGAGACGGTGCTAAATGATAAAGCGCTTCAGTGGGGATATGGTGATACGTGATGATAAATGGAACATCATTTACCATTGACCATAACTGAGATATTTTTGAGACAAAAACTGAATTTTGCGCATGAATAATATTGGGTTTAAAATTATCAAGAAAACTAAACACCTTATACATTACAATTGGAGTAATTAAGGGTACTTGAAACATTTTAAAATCAAACATAGGAATTTTTACGACAGTTATATTTTTGGATATTTTTTCTTCTGAATATTTCTTACCTAGACATATAAAAGCAATATCATTTTTTCTAGATAAATATTTAACTAGCATTTCAGCCACTCTAGAAGCTCCTGTCTCGCTTCCTACTGGATAGTTTGATGTAATTACTACTTTCATTCTGATATTATACGATTAGTTATGATTAAAAGCATAAAACTTACTAATTTTAGAAATTTTGATAATTCTACCTTTGAATTTAGTGAGGGTATAAATGTTATAAATGCAGAAAATGCTAAAGGCAAAACTAATATTTTAGAAGCAATTGTCTTTTTGTCACTTGGTAAAAGCTTTAAGGCAAGAAAAGAGGATGAATGCATAAAATATGAACAAAATATTGCAAGGGTTACAACAGATGGTTTAGAAATAATTCTAACAAAAGACGAGCCAGAATGGCCAAAGAAAAGACTTCTTGTTAATGGTGTACCAAAAAGATTAATTGATTTTGCAGGGAACATCAAAGTAGTTCTATTCGCACCACAAGATTTGGAGCTTGTGACAGATGGACCATCGCTTCGTAGAAATTTTTTGGATACTGTACTAACGCAAACTGACAGAGAATATAGAAGAGCAATTGGTTCATACGAAAAAGGAGTAAGACAAAGAAATAGATTATTACTTAGAATTCGAGAAGAGGGAATAAGTAGAAGTAATCTTTTATTTTGGAATCAACTATTAATAAAAAATGGAAATTATATAACTGAAAAAAGACAAGAATTAATAGACTTTATAAATAGTTTAGGAAAATGTAATTTAAAATATGATTATTCAGCCATAAGTGAAGGTAGGCTTGAACAATACAAAAACGAAGAAGTTGCTTCTGGCGTGACTTTGGTAGGTCCACATCGTGATGATTTAATATTTTTACAAGAAGGTCGAGATTTAGCAAGTTTTGGCTCAAGGGGACAACAAAGAATGCAAGTTTTATATTTGAAACTTGCAGAAATGGCCCATGTTGAAGACAAAACTAGTATTAAACCAATTTTACTACTTGACGATATCTTTTCAGAGTTAGATCATATGCATAGAAAAGTGGTAATGCAAATAATAAACAATCATCAAACAATAATAACTTCAGCCGACCCACACAACCTTGATGAATTAAGAATTAAGAATGAAGAATTAAGAATTATAAATTTATGAATGAACGGAGATGGGAAGAAAAAGCTGGTGTCAAATTAAATGATCCAAATTTTAGATTCCATTTAGAACAGGCGTTAGCTAACGAAGATGAAAGGGTTTTAATGCAAGCTCTAGCAGATTTGGGATTAAATGTTAAAATTATCAATTCAAAACAAAAATTATCACTTCACCCACCAAAAGCAAGTGCTACAGTGGTATACGGTGAAACCTAATCTTTTATTTCCGCATGTTTTGCAGTAATATTAAGTTATGTATTCCCCTAAATATATCATAACTAACAAGATACTTAAAAATATTGGAGTAGTTGAGGCTTGTAAGGAAGTAATTGAAAATGCTCCACTTGTACCAAGTTATGAAAAACAATTTCAAAATGATGCCTTTGCCAAAGCTATTCATCACGGAACACACATTGAAGGTAACGAACTAAATTTAATTCAAACCAAAAAAATTCTGGAGGGACAGGAAGTATATGGTAGGCCAAGGGATATTCAAGAAATAGTTAATTATAGAAATGCCATGACGCTTCTTGATGAACTTGCTTTTAAAAGAGGAGCATATGATGTTGCCATGTTAACTGATATTCACAAAGCTACAGTTGATAAAATTGTGTCTCCTGAAAAAATTGGAGTACTCCGCACAACACAGGTAATAATTAAAGAAGAGGGAACAGACAAGGTAGTACTTAAACCACCTCCATTTGTTGAAGTCCCATATCTTTTAGAAGATTTTTTTGCATGGCTTAATAGTGAAACTTTTAAAGAAGTACATCCTATTTTGAGGTCTGCTGTATCTCATTACGTCTTAGTAGCAATTCATCCATTTGTGGAAGGTAATGGGCGTGCTGTTCGTGCATTTACCCAGCTTCTTCTAATGCGTGAGGGCTATGATATAAAAAGGTTTTTCTCTTTGGAAGAGAACTTTGATTCAGATTTGGCTTCATATTATGATGCTTTATTTAAAGTTGATAAAGATGCACAGCATATAGCGCAACGAGATTTAACACCATGGATTGAATATTTTACAGAAGTAGTTGCAGTGGAATTATCTAAAATTAAAGAAAAGGTCAGAAAATTGTCGTTGGACACTAGAATGAAAGTTAAATTTGGAGAGCAAATAGCACTTTCAGAGCGCCAAATGAGACTAATGGAATATATTTCTGATCAAAATGGTGCACCAATGGCAGATTTAAGGAAAATTATTTCAATGGTTTCAGAAGATACAATACTTAGGGACTTAAAAATACTGCAAGATAAAGGTATTATTAAAAAGGAGGGTAGTACGAAATCAGCACGTTACGTGCTGATAGGGAGATAGGTCATGGGGGATAGGTGGTAGGGAATACCAAAACACAAAACAAATATGGAAGTAAAAATAAATAGTTATAAGGATTTGATAGTTTGGCAGAAATCAATGGAACTATCAGTATTAGTATATAAACTTACGGATAAATTTCCAAAGTCTGAGGTTTTTAGTTTATCAAATCAAATCAGAAGAGCTGTTGTTTCAATACCTTCAAATATTGCAGAAGGTTGGGCTAGAAAAGGATTGGGTGAATATATTCAATTTTTAAAGATTTCATTAGGTTCTGCTTCTGAACTCGAAACTCAACTGATTTTATCAAAGAATCTTAGTTTTGGTAACGCAAGTGAATATAGCCCAATTGAGTTAATATTATTGGAAATTCAAAAGATGTTGTTTGGATTAGTAAAAAAATTAAAAAATAAATGAATATCTCTATAACTATCACCTATAACCTATTCCCTATAACCTATCTATGACACCAAATGATCCACAATTTTTATATATGATCTTAGTTTTACCTAGCTTGTTTGGATTAACACTTATGGGCGAGGGAATATATAAGTGCGTACATGAAGAATGGACTGGTTTAATTAGTGTATTTTTTGGAATTTTATTTATAGGAATGGTTGTTTTTGCTTATCTTTTCTTTTCAAACTACATGACTACTCGCGGTGTATAATCTGACATATGTTATTTAGTTATTTGTCAGAATATTTTGAAAAATTAGAAAAGACATCTTCTCGTTTGGAAATAACCGCAATTTTGAGAAAGCTTTTTGAAGAAACTAAAAGTAATGAGATTAAAGAAGTCGTTTATCTTTCACTTGGAATACTTGCTCCAAATTATGAAAGTATTTTGCTTAATCTGGCTGAAAAAATGGTTGCTCGGTCAATTGCAATTGCCTACGATAAAAATCTTGAAGATGTAACTAAGTTGTATAAAGAAACTGGAGATTTAGGAAATGTAGCAGAGAAATTAGCGTACAGTGTACAGCGTATAGCGTATAGTGAGCAAACAGTAAAACAAGTTTATGAGCATCTCATTGAGATAGCAAAGGATAATGGAGAAGGGTCACAAGATAGGAAAATAGAAAAGATGGCAGAGCTTCTTAAAAGCCTTGATTCATTATCAGTTCGATATATAGCTAGAATTCCAGTAGGTAAACTTCGCCTTGGTTTTTCTGAAAAAACTATTTTAGATGCTTTAGGTATTGGTGAGACTGAATATAATATCTATCCTGACATAGGTCATATTGCGTATCTTGTAAAAACAAACAATTTAAAAAATATAAAACCAGAAATTGGTGTCCCTGTTGTTCCAATGCTTGCTCAAAGACTTAATTCTACCTCTGAAATGATTGCCAAGATGGGAGAGGTATCTGTTGAACCCAAGTTTGACGGGCTTCGTATTTTTATACACTACAAGCGAAGCGAAGGTCCTGAAACAAGTTCAGGATCTGACTTCATCAAAATTTTTACCCGAAATATGAATGCAATTGATATAGATACTTTCCCTGAACTTTTAGAAGTAGGGAAGTTTATTAAGGCTGAAGAAGTTATTTTAGATACAGAGGCAATCGGTCTCGATCCTAAAAGGCAAATGTTTGTTGATTTTCAAAAAACTGTAAGCAGGAGAAGAAAACACGAGATTGAAAAGAATTTTGCAGAAATTCCACTTCAATTTCAGGTTTTTGATATATTATTAGTTGACGGTAAAAGTTTGATTCATGAACCATACATAAATAGGAGAGAGGAGTTAGTAAAGAGAGTTAAGAATGGAAGTCTTTTGAGAGTTGATGAAAACACATACACGTTCGACGCGAATGTGATAAAAAAACTGCACGAAAAATATTTAAAAATGGGACTTGAGGGTGTTGTTGTTAAAAGAGCAAATGGAAAATATGTTTCAGGTAGAACTGGTTGGAATTGGGTGAAGATGAAAGAGGAAGAAGGTCAGCAAGGTAGGCTTTCTGACACCCTAGATTGCATTGTAATGGGCTATTTCAGTGGAAAAGGTAAAAGGGCGCAGTTTGGGTTGGGGAAGATTTTAGTAGGCATCAAAGATGGCGATGCTGTTAGAACTTTAACAAAAGTCGGTACTGGTTTGACTGAAGATATGCTTGTTGAAATTAGAAAAAGGTTGGACAAATTGGAATCAAGAGAAATGCCTAAAGAGTACGAAGCGCAGAAGGATCTAATTCCAGATGTCTGGGCAATTCCGAGTTTGATTATTGAAGTAACAGCTGACAGTATTTCAAAAAGTACGAAGCATTCACTCGGGCTATCACTTCGTTTCCCGAGGTTTTTAAAGATTAGGGAAGATAAAGGTATTAAAGATGCAACAAATATTGAGGAATTAAAACAAATTGCTTCTTGACATATGTACATCATGTACATATAATAAACTTATTATGAATTATACAGTTTCATTTACAGATTTTAGAAAGAATATGATTAACTATGCCGACATGGCAAACTCTGGGAAAAGTGTGACTGTTAATGACGAAAGAAGAGGAATACCATTATTTAAGATAGTTAAAGCAGATGAAGATAACTTTGATTGGGATGAATATATGAAATGGATAGACAACTTCAAACCCTTCTTAACTGATAATGGTGTAAAATCTATGAAAAGGTTTAGAGATAGTTTTAATAAAAGATTAGAAGAAGCAAGAAACAGATGAAAATAGTAGTCGACACCTCAGTTTTAATAGATTTTTCTAGAGCTCACACAGGCTTGTTTAAAGAGTTAATAGTCCAATCCCAAAAAGGTGCTGATTTGTATACTCCAACAGTTGTTATGACAGAATTTTGGGCAGGTGACGATATGAAAAACGAATCAAATGTCAAAAGTGCAGAAAGAATATTCTCAAGGTTAATAAAAATGCCATTAAGTGAAGAAATTGCAAAAAAAGCTGGTGAGCTAATTAGAAAAAAAGATGCATTTGGATTCGACGCTATCGTTGCTGCTTCAGCATTAAAAATAGACGCACAAGTTGCAACAAGTAACACTAAACATTTTTCAAAAATTAAAAACTTAAAATTGTGGAAAAACATGAAGTAAATATTTTGCCAGAAGCTCCAAAGTTTTCTAAACTTTTAGGACCCTCCTTTATTCTTTTAGGATTAGGACTTGGAAGTGGGGAATTTATACTTTGGCCATATCTTGTGAGTAATTGGGGGATGGGAATAATCTGGGGTGCAATTTTAGGTGTTACGTTTCAATTTTTTATTAATATGGAAATTGAGAGATACACACTTGCAAGGGGGGAAAGTGTCTTTGTAGGTTTTGCAAGACAATTTAGAAATCTGCCCTATTGGTTTATTTTTTCAACTTTCTTGGCTTGGATTTGGCCTGGAATTATTGCAACATCAGCTAGACTTCTAGGTGAAGTTTTGGGTATTACAAACATTAATATGTTTGGTATAGGGTTACTACTTCTCATTGGTGTTATTTTAACTTTGGGTCCCGTCTTGTATAGAACAGTTGAAAGATTTTCTTTTATCTTAATTTCGATAAGTGTTCCTGTAATTTTTATACTTTCTATATATCTTTCTAAAAGAAGTGACTTAGTAGATCTTGTTGCAGGCATTGCAAATTTTGGAAACTTACCCAAAGGACTTCCATTAGCCTCATTTTTAGCTGCCTTTGCTTTTGCAGGAGCTGGTGGAAATTTAAACTTAGCACAGAGTTTTTATGTCAAAGAAAAAGGCTATGGTATGGGAAAATATGGAGGCAAAATAACAAGTATCTTAACTGGAAAACTTGAAGAATTAAAATTAACAGGTAGTAGGTTTGAAATAACAAAAGAGAATCTAGAAAAGTTTAAAAAATGGTGGAGGGTTACAAATTTAGAACATTTAATTGTTTTTTGGTTTGGTGGAACTATTTCAATTTTACTTCTTTCACTTCTTGCCTACTCAACAGTAAATGGAATGTCAAACTTAACTAATAGTGTTGGTTTTATTATAAAAGAGTCGACGGTAATTAGTTTGAGTTTAAGTCCTGTAATTGGAACATTATTTTTATTAATAGGTTCTTTTATGTTATTTAATACCCAATTAACAGTTCTTGATGCAACCAGTAGAATAATGTCTGAAAATACACTAATTTTAACTAAAAAGGGAAGTTTACCGAAAATTTACTATACTTTTCTTTGGCTTCAAATTGCTTTTGGAGTCGTAATATTTTTATTTAATTTTGGTCAACCTTTGCTTCTACTTACAATTTCTGCTGTATTAAATGCTGTTGCCATGTTTGTTCATATTGGATTAACCTTAAATTTAAACATTACTGAACTTGAAAAAGAAATAAGACCAAATCTTTTTAGAATAATTCCAATTGTTATTGCTTTCTTATTCTTTGGCTACTTTAGTTTTAAAGTAATAGCTGGTATATTTTAGATAGTTATATAAGAGGGTGGTGATATTTTATGGCAGAAGCAAAAACGGTTACAGGACTCAAAAAAGAAACATCAGGAGCATTAGCTTATGTATTGGGACCAATTACAGGAGTTTTATTTTTAATAATGGAAAAAGATCCTTTTGTTAGATTTCACGCAATGCAATCAATTGTAGTTTTTGTTGGTTTGTTTGCATTACAAGCAATGTTGGGTTTAACAATTATTTTAGCAATCTTAGTCCCACTTGTTGGAATAGTTAGCTTTGTATTATGGCTTATGTGTATATACAAAGCATGGCAAGGGGAGGAATGGGAAGTTCCATTTGCAGGAAAGTTTGCAAGACAAATCTTGAAGAAAGCATAAAACCGCAAGAAACTAGTAACTAGAATTTAGTAACTAGTTTTTTGTGTGCTAAAATTCAATAATGAAAGTAATTGTAGGTCTTGGGAATCCCGGAATTAAATATATTAACAATAGGCATAATGTTGGCCATATGGTTATTGATGAACTTCAACGTTTAAAACTCAAAGACAAAGTTTTAAAATCAGATAAATATATGAACAATTCTGGGCTATTTATCAAAAAGTTAAGTGAGAAATATCCAAAGATGTTAGTTTCTGATCTTTATATCATTCATGATGATTTAGATATTCCATTGGGTTCATTTAAAATTCAGTTTGGCAAAGGTCCAAAAGTTCATAATGGCTTAAATGATATTTACGAAAAAATTGACACCTCTGAGTTCTGGCATGTTAGAGTAGGGGTAGATAACAGGGATCCAGAAAACAGAGTAAATGGATATGATTATGTATTGGAAGATTTTACAAATGAAGAGAAAATAATTTTAGAAAAAGTCATTAAACAAATATGCAATCAATTGGTCAATTAGTTTCCAAAAAATTTGATCCTTCAAATACTGATAAATATGTATCTCAGGAATTCCAAAAGTATGCTTATGAATTAGCAAAGGAACTAGATGACCTATCACATAAATCTTTATATATGCGTCTAGCTAAAAATACTCCAAGAGGACTAATGGAATCTGCAAGAAGTTTTGTAAAAGATGCCGTAAATGCAAAATCAAAAGGGAGACTATACATGTGGAAGTTGAAACAGTTGAAAGATTCTGCCAAAATGAAGACCAATGCAACTTCTTAATGGAAATTATATTGACCTAATAATAATTGCGATATTAATTTACTTTGCCTCCGAAGCATTTAGGCACGGCTTTTGGGTAATCTTAGCTGACTTTATATCTTTTTTTGGTTCACTTGTTTTATCATTAAGATTCTACAGTCCAATATCTCAATTTTTAAAATTAAACTTTGATTTAAATTTATCGGTTTCAAAAGCTATTGGCTTTTTAATAGCATCTATTCTTTTTGAATCTGTCTTGGGGTATACATTTGGATATTTGATACACAAGCTTCCCGATAAAATAAAAAGACATAAGTTTAACCATTTACTAGGGTTAATTCCTGGGATTGGTGAAGGCCTTGTGTTGGTTTCTGCCTTACTTATATTAATTATTGCTTTACCTATCAAGCCACAAATAAAAAGCGATATCACAGAGTCTGAAATTGGAAGTGTTCTTTTAAGTAAAACTGCAGTTTTTGAAACTGCAATCAATGAAGTTTTTGGTGGAGTAATTAATGAATCTTTAACTTATTTTACAGTTAACCCTGACAGTGGGGAGTCTGTATCGCTTGATGTGGACTCGTTTAAGTTGTCAGTTGATGAAAAGGCTGAAAGTGATATGTTTGCTAAAATCAACCAAGAAAGGAAGAAATTAGCTATTCCGGAATTGATCCTGCTTGCCCCGCTCAGCGGGGTTGCAAGAAACCACGCTAAAAATATGTGGGAACGAAAATACTTTGCTCATGTTTCACCAGAGGGCAAGGATGTTGGGGATAGATTACAAGAATCAAAGGTTAATTATTCATTTGCTGGTGAGAACTTGGCCCTAGCACCAACAACAATAACTGCTCATACGGGACTTATGAACTCAAAAGGACATAGAGAAAACATACTTGATCCAAGATTTAAAAAAGTTGGGGTTGGAGTAATTGACAATGGGATATATGGAAAAATGTATGTACAAGTATTCTCAGATTAATGTAATATGAATTATGCGTAAGGAAATTATTAACCATCTAATATATTTTGCAGGGTATTTTGTTTTTTTGACGATTGCAAATAGTCTTTATTCATTAAACTATTGGCCATTATATATTGGAGGGCTGTTTGGTCTATTTATGCCAAATCTTGACCATTTACTTCATGTTTTTGTTTTAAAACCACATGAACTAACATCTCTACGCGTAATTGCACTTATTAAAAACAAACAGCTAAAAGAAGCTATTACACTTTTATATGATACTAGAGAAGAAAGAAAAGACTTGATGTTTCATACTGTAATGTATCAATTAATTTTTGCAGTTTTAACTTTTTGGGTTGTTTCATCTTCAGGAAACTTGTTTGGCAGGGGGTTAGTACTTTCGTATTATTTAACCTTAGTTATTTTTAATTTAAAGAAATTTATAAATAATGAAATTATTTTTGGAGATGCGGATCAAACAAGAATTTACTTTACAGGGCAAGTTATATTACTCTTTGTGTTTGGGTTACTAATTTGACAAATTCTTCATGATGTATTAATATTACATCATGATACAAATACAATCTATTGGTATTAACGATAAGGCAGTACGAACACAGATAACCTTAACCGAAAATCTAAAATCCTTAGTGACGGGGATGGCTAATGAGAGAGGGGAGAGCCTTTCTGAATACTTAAGAAGAGCTGCATTAATAAAAGTTCTGCTTGATAAACAAGAAAAAGAGGATTTGGGAAAATTTGCTGATAGTTTAATTGGCTCAATTAAACTGAAAAATCATCCAAATTGGAAAACAAAAGCTGATGTTTATAAGTGGAGCCGAAAAATTAGAGAAGAATGGTAGGTAACTTTTTGCCCGACACCAATGTGTTAATTTATTCTCTTAAGGGGATTGAACCTTATGCTTCTTGGTTTAAGAAAACTATTCAAGAAGAAAAAATAAAAATTTCAGTAATTGTAATTGCAGAATTTTTACAAGGTTCAACTAAAGAAGATGAAGCTATTTTGAAAATTTTACTTGATAAATTTGAATGCTTGTCAGTTGATAGAAAAATAGCTGAGATTGGTGCAAGTTATAAAAAAGGGTTTGTAAGAAAAACTAAAAAAGTGTGGATGTCAGATTGTTTGATTGCCGCAACTTGCAAGCTATTTGATCTTACTTTAGTCACCGCCGACAAAAAAGACTATCCAATGAAAGATATAAAAATACTAAATTTGTAATTACTCTTTGCAGCAATCGATTGCCTTTTGGACAAGGCTGCCTAATTTATCAAATACTGAAGCCTTTTTGATGTCTAACTTTTCTACTGGCATTTTAATCTTTCCACTTGGGGTACTGCCAACAATTCCTAGGTTTAGTCCCCAAAATAGGGAATAAAGCTTATATGACTTTTCAAACATTGTCCACGCCTTTTCTTTATCATGTTTTTTAAGTTCTTTTGTTCCTACTTCCATTAGACGCATCGATGCTGAAAGTAAATGTTTGCTGATACACCATACTTCGCCTTCGTAATCTTTGATAATCTCTTTTAAAAGATCAGTTCTCATTAGTCTGACCTCATCTAAAATATCAAGGTATTTTTTATCCTTTGTTTTTTGAGATGTATAGAAAAGATGCTCTTCAATTGAAATTAAATTCATTATTCCAATTGATAAGTCCTCGCCAGAAGATAAATCTAATTCTTTTTGTTTTGTAACTTCCTCAACTTTATCTAATAGATTTTTGTAGTTTTGTATTTTCATATAGTTAGAGTTTGTATAAATAACCGCCGTAAAAGTATAATACCAAACTAAAAATTGTCAAAGATAAAACTGGAAAGACAACTTTTTGAAAGTTAAATAATTGTTTGCCCTTGATTTCTCTTACTTTTTTATCGCTCCAAACACCAAGTAAAAAGGCAAAAAATCCCAATATACTTCCAAAAACTAATTTATCAATTCCAAGAATAGTATTAAATGGATGGCCAATTATATTAAGTTCAAATAAGGGAACATAAGTTGTCAAAACCCAGAACAAAAAAACAAATATCGTTAATAATTTTTGGTTAATCTTTTTAACCCGTGCAAAATTTTTGCGAGATAACCAGTCGAGCGTCCACATAGTAACTGAAACCATTAAGCCTCCTGCCCAAATACCAATTATTGAGTCGTCAATTCCAAAATAGCGGGAAAGGCCAAGGCCACCTGCGACAGCAACAGTACAAATAGGGCATACGGCCAAAGCCATGTTAGGGAATAGGGAATAGGTGATAGGGAATAGGGAAAACAAAACAAAAATAAAAATAAATATTTTTTGCATATGGCTTAAAGCATAATTCATATAGCTAGTTGTTTAAAATGTTCAATTATTGGTTGATCTCCTGTTAAGCATTTTCCATCTGGGGTTACCATAAAAGGCACACCCATTTCAGTTCGTTTAACATTGCAGACTTTAGCACGTTCTGCCATAAGAGCAGCATTTTTAGTATTGTTCCAAACTTCTAATTTTTTAATATTTATTTTGTCCTTGCCAGACCAAGTTTCCATAAAGTCTGCAACTATTTTGCAGTGTGGGCAACCATCTCCCCAAAAATATTCGTAACCATTAATTGCAGGAACTTCAGTAGGTTTGGAGAAGATGTATGCACCACCAAACATAATTAAAAGAGTACCAATTATTAATAATATTCCTATTTTGCTCATTTTTCTAAAGTATATCCTGCCTTTTTAATAATATCTATTACTTTTTTAATATCATGATCACCTTCTATTTCTAAAGTTTCTGTTGCATATGAACATTTACAAATGTGTCCAGCGTCTTCTAAGTCCAACTCAATCATTTTTGCACAACTATCACATGTCATTCCTTTAATTTTGTATGTCTTTTTAGAATTTAGCATTTAGAATTTAGGATTTTCATTCAATAACATTGAATGATCCACTATACATCCCCATACTACAAGTATATGTAAGTCTACCTAATTTAGTTGGAGTAAGTTCAATAATTTCTGTGCCCGAGACGGGTAAAATTTTACTGATATTGTACTCAGGAATTGTAAAGGCGCGAGCGCACCCAGCTGTTTTATTAGTTTTTAAAATGAGTTTCACAGGAACACCAACTTTAAGAACGTTAGTTGAGGCTGAATAGCCATTACTTTTTACATCGATTGTAATTTCTGATTGAAATTCTTTTTGCAATTCTCTTCCGAAGATTGCTGTTTTGTAATTCTGAAATGTATGGATACTTCCTCGTAAAAGTTGACCACTATTAATAGCCGAGAGTCCTAGATAAACCATTATTAAAATCGCAAAAATTTTTAGTGGTTTTATCGAAAGTATTTTTTCAGACGCGATTCCTAGTATATAAAAAACAGGAGTAGTCCCTAATATAAACGCTCCTAAAATTAATCCACCATACCAAAAATTTCCTGATGATACTGAAAGAAGCATTATACTTTGTGTTATTCCACAAGGGATAAGTATTGTTAGTACACCCATCACAATTGGTGTAAACCAATTAATATCTTTTGCTTGATTTCTAAGAAGTTTAAATACAAATTTTGGGGCTGTGATTGATAAATTGCGAAAGATTGGGTGAATTTCGGAAAGTTTTAATGCCATGAGTATAATAATTATCCCCGAGATAATTTGCATTACCCCTTGAGTTTTGGGTGAGATAATAAGTGCTGAACCTAAGAATCCAAGTAGGGCACCTAATATAAAATGAGCAATAAATTTAGAAGTCAAAAACATTATTAATGTTTTTTTCCGATCCTCTTTTTTCTGCTCAGATAATATCCCAGCTAGGAGGCCTCCTTGAACAGCAAAACAGGAAAGACCTCCCGTTGTAAGCCCTGTTAAAAACGCCAGTAATATTTGATTCATAATTCCCTGTTGACAATCCCCCTGGGGGGGATGTATACTGCAATTATCAATTATCTTGAATAATTATGCAAGTACCAAAAACAAATATACTACACAGATTAAAAATTGCCAAAGGTCATTTAGAAAAAGTGATCAAAATGGTAGAGGAGGATGAGTATTGTATAGATATCGTTCATCAACTTCTTGCTATTCAATCAGCACTAAAGAACGTTGATGAAATTGTGCTTGAAAACCACCTAAAGTCATGTGTTGCCGACTCAATTAAAAGAGGAGAAAGTGAAGAGGCAATTAAAGAAGTAATGGAAGTATTAAAAAAGAGATGATGACACAAAAAGATACCCTTTTAATTTCAGGGATGCACTGTACATCATGTGCAGGGCTAATTGAAAGACAACTCAAAAAAGTCACAGGTGTTAGTGAAGCTCATGTTAATTTTGCATCCGAAAAAGCATCAATTTCATATGACTCAACAATTAGTAAATTAAACGATTTAGTTAAAGCAGTTGAGAGAGCAGGATACTCTGCGACACTCGAAACTGAGGAATTATCAAAAAACCAATCAATAAGACAAGGGCAAGAAATCAAAAGTCAATTTAAAAAATTTGTCTGGAGTTTAGTTCTTTCATCTCCAATGATCTATTTTATGCTTTTAGACTTTTTCAAGTTTTTACCAGGTGGCACTTTTATTTTTCCTTATATTGGAATTATCTCATTTATTCTAGCAACACCAGTTCAATTTTATATTGGCTCTGGTTTTTATAAAGGAATGATGTCAGCCCTCAAGATGAAGACTTTTAATATGGATAGTTTAATTGCAATTGGTACGTTTGTTGCTTATTTCTATAGTTTTGTGAACTTCATCATGTACTATGCGATAAATAATTCGTTTATTGGGTTGATGGGAGAAAAAATTCCTGACTTATATTTTGAAACTGCTGCATTTTTAATTACATTTGTACTTTTGGGCAAGTTTTTGGAGATAAAGGCTAAAGGTAGAACATCTGAAGCGATCAAAAAATTAATGGGGTTGCAAGCAAAAACTGCACGCGTTAGACGAGGTAAACAAGAGTTGGATGTATTGATTGACGATGTTATTGTTGGAGATGTAATAATAGTTAGACCGGGTGAAAAAATACCTGTTGATGGTGTAATTACTAAAGGTTCTTCTGCAATTGATGAATCTATGATAACTGGAGAAAGTTTGCCAATTGAGAAACATGTTGATGACACAGTGATTGGTGGAACAATTAATAAACTTGGAAGTTTTGAATTTTGTGCAACAAGGATTGGATCAGAAACTACACTTTCACAAATTATTAGACTTGTTGAGGATGCACAGGGGTCTAAAGCTCCCATACAAGCAGTTGCTGATAGAATTTCTTCTTGGTTTGTGCCTGCAGTAATTGGAATTGCAACTCTAACATTTGTCGTTTGGTTTTTCTTCTTAGGATCAACATTATCTTTTGCTTTGATGGCCTTTACTGCAGTCATTGTCATAGCTTGTCCCTGTGCATTGGGACTTGCAACTCCTACTGCAATTATGGTTGGAACAGGTGTGGGAGCGACCAATGGAATTTTAATTAAAGGTGGAGAACCACTAGAAGCTGCAAGTAAAATTAATACTATAGTTTTTGATAAAACTGGAACAATTACAAAAGGGAAACCAGAAGTTACTGATATTGAGGAATTGGAAGATTTGTCTGAAAAAGAAATAGTGTCAATTGCTGCAAGTCTCGAAAAACAATCCGAGCACCCACTAGCTGAAGCAATTGTTAACTATGCAGAAGTTGAAAATTATAAATTGAATGAGGTTGCAGAATTTAAGGCAATTCCTGGATATGGAGTAAAGGGTAAGATTGGAAAAGTTGAATATTATTTGGGAAACAGAAAATTAATGACAAGTACATTAAATCTTAATATTGATAAATTTGAGAGAAAGTTGGAAAGGCTAGAGGATCAAGGTAAAACCGCAATGATTCTTGCAAATAAAAAAGAAATATTAGGAATTGTAGCTGTTGCTGATACTTTAAAAGAGACTTCAAAAGAAGCAGTAGAAATGCTTAAAAAGAAAGGAATAGAGGTTTGGATGATTACAGGAGATAATCAAAGGACAGCCAATGCTATAGCGATGCAAGTTGGAATTACAAATATCTTGGCTGAAGTTTTGCCACAAAATAAAGCAGAAGAAGTTAAGAAATTACAAAGTATGGGTAAAAAAGTGGCAATGGTAGGTGATGGTATTAATGATGCTCCAGCGCTAGCTCAAGCTGATCTAGGTATTGCTATGGGAAGTGGAACTGATGTTGCTATGGAAACAGGTGGAATAGTAATTATAAAAAATGATCTAAGAGATGTTGTAAATGCCCTAGATCTTTCTAAAACAACTGTTTCTAAAATAAAACAGAATATGTTCTTTGCGCTTTTTTACAATGTAATTGGGATTCCAATTGCAGCTCGTGTGTTTATGTTTATGGGTCTTGTGTTAAAACCGGAACTTGCTGGTCTTGCAATGGCGTTAAGTTCTGTTTCAGTTGTTGGTAATTCTTTACTTTTGAGAGGTTATAAGCCAGGGAAGATTAATTATCTTTCAATGTATGCTCCATATATAATGATGGTTGCTTTTACTATTCTGTTTTTTGAATTTGCCAAATTTAGTTCTGTGGGGATGGAGAAGTGATAAGCAGTTAGGGGTTGACTGACGATAGCGTCGTTAGTATAGTGTTACAAGTATGGTGGTTATAAAAGTAACAGATTCTTCTTTTGATCAAGACGTATTAAAAAATAGTCTTCCTGTCTTGGTTGATTTTTATGCTGATTGGTGTGGGCCTTGCAAAATGGCGGAACCAGTACTTGCTGAATTATCTGAAAACTATAAAGATAAAATTTTGATAGTGAAATTAAATGTTGATGAAAATCAACAAACTTCAGGAAAATATGGTGTTATGTCGATTCCAACAACAATTTTATTTAAAAATGGAAACGAAATTGGAAGACAGGTAGGTTTTGGAGGAAAACAAGCTTTTGAGAATCTTATTCAAAAGGGGGTGACTTCTTAATGCCACAACAAGATACACCAATAGTAGCAACAGATACAACAGTTCCACCAGTTACAACCGTACCAGCAGATGTCACGATGACACCAGCTCCGATTCAATCGGAGCCAGCACCAGTTGTAACAACTGATACTGCAACAGTTACACCAGCGCCAATAGCAACAGAATCAACAGTCATGGATGCTACACAAGTAGGACCAGCACCAGTTGATACAACTACAGCAACTGTTCCACCAACTCCGATTCAATCGGAACAAACTGTTTAAAAAAACATGCAAGACACTATTTGGGACACAGCCATTATTGGTTCCGGTCCTGCAGGTTTGACTGCAGGAATATATACCACTCGTGGAGCTCTTTCGACTGTAATAATTGGAGGTTCTTTATGGGGTGGGCAGCTTATGTTAACAACAGTAGTAGATAATTTTCCTGGGTTTCCGGAGGGAATAATGGGGCCAGATTTGATGGAAAAAATGAAAGCCCAAGCTATTCGTTTCGGTGCTAAATTTATTTCCGATAATGTTACCTCAGTTGACTTTAGTTCTGTTCCTTTTAAGCTAATGACTAACGACCAACAGCTAATGGCTAGGTCTGTTATTATAGCCACTGGTGCTGAAACAAAGTGGTTGGGGGTTAAAGGAGAAAAAGAATTAATAGGTAGAGGAATTTCTTCGTGCGCCCCATGTGATGCACCTTTTTTTAAAGAAAAATATGTAGTTGTTGTTGGTGGAGGGGACTCTGCAATGGAGGAAGCATTGGTACTAACTAAATATGCATCAAAAGTTACTATTATTCATAGAAAACCGGAATTCAAAGCTAGTAAAGTCATGCAGGAAAAAGTTTTTGCAAACAAAAAAATTGATGTTATTTGGGATTCTGAAGTGAGCGAGATATTAGGAGATCAGAAGCTAGAATCTATAAAAATTAAAAACAATAAAACTAGTGAAACAAAAACAATAAAAGTAGATGGTTTATTTGTGGCAATTGGCCATAATCCTACAAGCCAGTTGTTTAAAGGTTTGATTGATTTAGATGAAAAAGGATATATAAAACAGGGTATAGGGTATAGGGTACAGGGTATAGGTTATCAAACAGCAACAAATATCGAGGGGGTTTTTGTTTCAGGTGATATACATGATCATATATACAAACAGGCAATAACTGCAGCAGGATATGGTTGCATGGCAGGAATGGATGTAATTAACTACATTGCAGATCTAAAATAGTTTTGTTGGCATGCTCCGATTGTTTCGGGGTTGACAAACCAAGTAACTTTCGGCAAAATGTACAGATACTAAAAATGAAAAAAGTAAAGAAAGAAAATGTCGAAACTCCAAAAGTAAAATCCTCAGTTTCAGTTAACGTAACAAAATCTTCGATTTTTGAAAGATTGGTCCCAGCACTTTTGGTAATAACTGTCGGTTTGGCTTTTGTGGTTGGCACCCTTTGGCAAAAAGTTGAAAATTTAGGCAAGGGTGGAACTGCGGGGACAGGGACAACACAACAACAAGCTGCAGCCCCTGCACCTAAAAAAGTTGAGTTATCTCAAATTAAAGATTTATTTAGTAAAGATGTAATAAAATTTGGAAATGCAGATAGTAAAGTGTTGTTTGTTGAAGCATCAGATCCATCTTGTCCGTACTGTCACATTGCAGGAGGTTTAAATCCAGAACTTAATACCGAGGTCGGTCCACAGTTTAAACTAGTTAAAGACGGTGGAACTTACATAGCTCCAGTTGCTGAAATGAAGAAATTGGTTGACCAAGGTAAAGCTTCGTTCGTGTACCTTTATTTCAATGGCCATGGAAACGGTGAGTTGGCAACAAAAGCACTTTATTGTGCATACGAAAAAGGTAAATTCTGGGAAGCGCATGACCTTCTTATGACAAACAAAGCATATGATTTTATAAACAACACCGTTAAAAATGATATGGCCCAATCAGGAAAGATGGTTGATTTCTTAAAATCGGCAAACATCGAGGATCTTAAAGCCTGTTTAGATAGTGGAAAATATGATGCGAGATTAGCTTCAGACATGAGTCTTGCAGCTACACTTGGAGTATCAGGAACTCCTGGATTTTTTGTAAATGAAAATAATTTTGCAGGAGCATATTCATATAAAGATATGGAGAGTATAGTTACCTCAGCATTAAAATAGGGTAATATTCAATTATGGACAGATCATCAAGAAAAATAACGAAGGCCTCTTTGGACGAAATTAAAATAAACATTCCACTAGACGGAAACAAAATATTAGAAGAAGTCGTTAACAGAATAAATTCAAACGACGAGATCAAAGCTCTTTGGAAAATAATGAATGTCAACGCGATTGATAGGTTGGGAATGAGCGATCATGGATTTACGCATTTTCAGATAGTTTCAAATTATGGATTGAAATTAGTTAGAATGCTTGAAGAAAAAGGTATTGAAACCTCAATTGTAAAAGACTTGGGTCTAACGAGTGATCATGCTGAGGTTGTTGTTTTTTTGGCTTGTATAATGCATGACCTAGGAATTTCGATTCATAGGATAGGTCATGAAGAATACAGCTTATTTATAGCAAGAGACATGCTAAAAAGTGTTCTGGATTTTCTTCCTATTGAAGAAAAAATGGTGGTACTTTCAGAAACTCTCCACGCAATTATTAGTCACAGGGCAAATGGAAAACCATTAACAATTGAGGCAGGTATTGTTCGAATTGCTGATGCACTTGATATGGGTAAGGGTAGAGCTAGAATTTCATACAAACGCGGTGAGATAAATATATATTCTGTTTCAGACATGGCCATAAATCGACTGGAAATCATAAAAGGTAATGAAAGACCTATTGAAGTTAAAATAGTAATTGATAATCCAGCTGGAATATTTCAAGTTGATGATTTAATGCAAGAAAAAGTAAAAGGATCACATCTTGAAAAATATATTGAAATTGCAGTATATACAAATGAATCTGGTCAAGATAAATTATATAAAGAATATAAATTTTAATTTTTTAGATTTTCAATTATTTTATATGAAATAATTGCCAAACTACCCCAGACATTAATTGATTTATTTATTCCAAACATTGGGAGCTCAACTATTAAATCTGCTATATCTAACACTTCTTTTGACACACCTGTTGTCTCATGACCAACTACAAGTGCGATTGGAAATCGCAAACTGTCTTTGGCTAATTGTCTATAGTCTATAGACCGAACACTTTGTTCAATAGCAACTACAAATATTCCCTGTTTTTTTAATGACTTTATTACTTCACTAGCATTATTTTCTTTACTCCATGCTACCCATTCTTCAGTTCCAACTGCAGCCTTGTGAATTCTACTGGATGGGGGATACTCAGACTCTCCGCAGATATATATTTTTTCAGCTGCTACAGCATCAGCAAGTCTAAAAATAGAGCCAATATTATAAGTATCTAAGACATTATCCAAAACAAAATAAATAGGATTTCTTACGATTTGCCTTAAATCGCCGATCTTGGGCGGGTTCTTCCTCAAATATTTAGAATCTTGTCTCTGCATATGGTAATTATATCAGCTTCATGATAAAATAGATTCAATGTCAGGTAGTATATGTACAAGATGTGGTAAACCAAGAATAATAGTAGACACCTACGAGGAAAAAGTTGAGACTTCAACAGTTATATATACCATTACAGAATGTTCTGATCCAGAATGTCAAAAACAAGTGAATAAAACATTAAAACAAGAAGCTGTTAAAAGAAAGTTTATTAAGGATGAACAGGTTAAAAGGGAAGACGCTAGAAGAAAAATAATTGAAGATAAAAAAGCTGAAAGAATCGCCGAAGCAGAAGAAGATTAAAATTATAATCCTATAGTTTTGCTGGGACTAGTTAACTATGTTGGAACTTATTATAGAAAGTACCTATATGCTTATGTAAATTAGAAAATGTTAAAGTGATTAGTACTTATCTGCCAATTTCTCGTCTAATCTGTGTCAGCTACAACGCCATCTATTACTGCATCTGCAAGGTCTTTGGGGTTGTGATGGACATGGTCTTTGAATTTTCGTTTACCACCCATGAAATCTGATAATTCACCCACATGTTGAGATAATACGGCTACAACTCCAACCATATCAACCTGTTGAGTTTCATTTCCGCTTTTTTCGGCAACTTCAAGATTTTTTCCTAGAAACTTTTTAAACATAGCTGTATTCTACTCCTACTTCTTCGTTTATTCAAAATTAAAAAGGGAATATTTCGTTTACTTTAACATTTAATGCCTTAGCAATTTTATAAATTGTTTTAAGTGAAGGTTTCCTATCACCAGCTTCTATTAGTTGAATGTACTTATCACTTAAGTTAATCATCTCAGCAAGTTGATTTTGCTTTAAACCTGCTCGCTTTCTATATTTTCTTACACTTTTACCAAGTTTCTTATCTTTTTCAGTAACCATACGAATATGGTATCGTTTCAAAAAGGAAACTTTGACCCACACATAGTTACCTTTTAGCCTTAACTTCACGCTTGATTTATTTAGTAACTATCTGTTACTATTCAGCTATGGAAACTGAGAAAAAATGGTATCAAAAAACATTAGGTATAATTGCTTTGTTGGTATTGTTTTTTCCAGTTGGTTTATACTTAATGTGGAAATATTCTGGCTGGAAACCTGCTGTTAAGTGGGTTATTTCAGGAATTTTTATCCTTTTAATTCTTACAAATAAGTCAGAAACGAAAAACGAACCTGCCACTCAACCAAGCCCTACTCCGCAGAAAGAAGTCAAAGTAGAGCCTACAAATACTCCCAAACCAACGCAACATGAATTAGATGCCACAGTAAAGTTTAGTGAAGTAGCATTCATGATTACAAACAACGAAGATAAAGACTGGGTAGATTGTAAACTGGAACTAAATTCAGGAATTATCAAGGGTGGGTATGTGTACAAGACAAAGATTATGGTAGCAAAAGATGCGTTGATAGTGCCATTCAGGGAATTTACAAAAAGTGACGGAACAAGGTTTAACGCCTATGATACAAAAGCACAAAACATATCCATCTCTTGTGACATTACAGGAGGAGAACACGGCTTCAATTACTTCACTATACAATAAGCTCAACAAATTCTACAATCGCTACTACATCGCCTAGACCATCATCTAAGCCTGTTGAAACCAAAAAATTAGGTACTAGCCAAATCGTTAAAAATTTTGAGAAATAAGCGACTTTAGTTCTGCCCTTTTTTGGTCAGTTAGTTTTACTCCAATTTTGTCTACGAACCCGTTTAAGACTTCCATAGATGCTTTGTTAAAAGAACTCGTATAGTCAAAATTTGTTTCTTTATATACATTTTCAATTTCTTTAACTTTTTCTTCAAATTGTTCTACTGTGTTTATTTCTGATTCTGAAGTTGATATTTGTTTTATTTTTTCTTTTCCAAGTGTTTTAAAAGATTCTTCTAGAAGTACTAGGTACACAGACGAAAATAAACTTTTAGTTATTAGTTCTCTTTCGCTATTTATACCTAGAGAGTCAATTAATGAGTTTGTAACTTTCAAAAAATTTGTATAAAGATTTTTCATTCTGTAGTTAAGCCCTGTTTAATTTCTGCGACACCGAGTCCTATTCCAACCAGTCCAACAGGAGCTAAAGCAACGGGACTCCATTGACCCCAATAAGTATGTGCCTCAGCCATTGTCTGTGTTAAATCAAGATTTGGAGTAATGTAATTCCAAAGGGCTTGAGCATAAGGGATTCCTTCAGTAGCTTGAATGTTTTGTACCATTTCGTTTCCTGCATAAAGCATGAATCCAGTTGTTGCTACCCCCATGGCAAGAGTTGACATTCCGCCAACAGTAAAATAGACATCAAGTTTTTCAATTTTCTCTTTTAATAACTGTCCACTAGCCTTAATCAAGTCTTTAGTAGTTATAAACTGTTCTTCTTTGTTTATCTCAAATCCCTTAGGTTCATTCATAAGTATTAAGTATATTGTATTCGCATGTTGTTGATTTTGCAAACATTAGCCCGAAAATGGGTAGATTTATATCTCACTGCAACACCTTGCACTGTCTGGCTTTCATCCCTGCTGTATAATTAGAGGATGGACACAGACTCAAAAAGAGAAGAAATAAAAACAAAAATTTGTGATTACCTTAAGCAAGGTATGTTTAAAGGGGATGCTTCTAGGATGTCTGGAATTAGTGAGGATACATATTTGCGATGGTATAAAGAGGATACGGATTTTGCGGATAGAGTGGAGGCTAGTATTTTAGAATATAAACAATCACTCATTAAAAATTTAACTCAAGCTTCAATTACAAATCCAAGAATCGCTCTTGAGATATTAAGAACGAGATGGGCTAAAGAATGGGAACCTAGTAATTTAAGAGAGGCAGAAAGAGCAGTGAGATTATCAACTTGGGTATAAAATAAGTCTGTAATTTCTGACTACAGAACAAGTCAATAACAAGTCAGGTACGCTATGAATATGGATATTAAACCGATTGAAATTTTGATAGAAGATTCTCCTTTATTAACCCAACTTGCCTCTTTTTTAGATAGAGATGATTTATTAACCGATATACAAAATATCAGGCAGGAAAAACTAAAGATGAGCAACTTATTTAATCGGAATCTAGTTGAGGAGTTATATAAATATCACTATGGACTTAGTCTTGGGTTAATTAAAAAAGATGGGTATTTGCAGTATATTAAAGGTTTGTCAGAGAAATATAAAAATGTTTCAGAAATACCTTTGTCCTTTAATATGCCTATTACTATTGCTATGTCAGAAACTAATAAATTGCTTCATAAATATAATAAAAATTTAGGATATTTAATGGCAGTTATTTATGCAATTTTATGTGGAAAAGTTAAAAACGGTGACTATACTTCAAATACACACACTTTATTTTTAACACCCGAAATAATTAAAGGTGTCCTGTTTGAACCTCCATTTAGCTATGTAACATTAGTTATAAGTCCTGAATCAACACCAGATGAGGTGCAAGAGGCATTTAAAAAAGCCTATTCTACTTATTTTTATGATAAACGGAGACCTTTTAAACTAGTAAGAAGCGATAAGTTAAGGAGTATTGCTCACGATACAATGAGCAATATTAGTAATATTCGCAAATGGTACTGGATGAATCATAAATTCAACCCAGAACGGGCGGGTTACAGAAAAATTGAAAATACTACAGGTTTCCCATTACAAACAATTAGGAGTGGTATAAGTGCCTATAAAAAACTTCTTTGTCAATATATATAGGGTTGTGTGTTTGAGAGTCTTCTAAGTTAACAACTTTTTTAAAATTTAGACTTTATCTACCATAGCAGTATATGACTATGGAAAACACATCATTAAACAATCAATATCCAAATTGGTTGAGTGAAACTCTTCAAATTAAAGTTAGAAAGGTCTTTGAACCGCGATATAATCGCTCTCTTTCTGACTACGAAGTGATTACTATTGCTGAAAGCTATACCTCATTTATGGAGCATTTCTTTAAATTCAAGTTGAGGTTAGATTATGACATGCAAATTTAAACCATTATGAAAGAATATCGTACAAAAGACTTAAACGAAGCTGGGGCGTTATTAGCAAGTAGTATTAAGCTAATTCGTTTAGACCAAGCACAGGGGTTTTGTTATTTTGTTTTTGAAAATCATAAAGCACTAGAAATAAGCAATAAGTTTTGGACTGGGGAGTTGATTGTATCGGCTAAACTTTTTAGCGATGCTCTCAGAACACTTAAGGATAGATTGTTTTCTCAAAAATAGTTTTTAAAAATATGGATATGGAACTAAATATAGTTATTAGAAAATTTGAACTTGAAATTACACCTGTAATTCGGAAAGACAATATCAAAGGTTTCGTTATTTGGACTTTTGTAACTGATAGGGGTGAATTAAAAATCAAAGGTGGAACAATACGATTAAAAGAATTTGGAAGTAAAAGAATACTTACTTACGATTTTCCAGCGTATAGGGCTGGTTTTAAATTTTGTAAAGCTGTATTTATGAGCGACCTTGAACTATACAAAACCTTATGTAATGCGACAGTTGAACAGTATTGTCAAATGACGGGAGATTTGAGAAGTGAGATTTTTGAAGCTGAAATAAACTTAGACGATATTAAATAATGACATAGTTACTATATAGTATAAATATAGTAACTAGTAAGTATATAGTTACAACATATCTATCTAGTAAGAAATAATAATATAGAATCACTATATAATAAGTTTTGCATATGAATTAATATGAACATGGATACGAAAAATAATTTTAAATATATAGAATATGCTAGGAAGTCATCTGAGTCAAAAGAAAAACAGGCACTATCTATTAGGGACCAGAAATCTGAAAATACTAAATATGCAGACATAGTAGGTCTAAATATAATTAAGCATTTACAGGAAAGTAGGTCAGCATTTAAACCTCACAATAGACCTGAATTTGATAAGATGATTGAACTTATCAAAACATCTAAAGCAAATGCCATTCTCACATGGAAGCCTGATAGGTTATGTAGAAATCCAGAAGAAGGCGGAATGATGATACAGATGCTTCAAGATGGGTTATTAAAGGAGATAAGAACTTCAAGTGGGGATATCTATACTCAAGACAGTGACCATCTGATACTTCAAATTCATTTTGGTATGGCCAATCAATTTTCTAGAAACTTAAGCCAAAATGTTAAGAGAGGACTACTTTATAAATGTGAACGGGGTGAGTATCCAAGACCTGCACCGATTGGCTACGAAAGTTATGGACTAGTTGGTCAACGACAGATGAGACCGCACCCATACGAAAGCCCTTTAATTATTGAATTATTTAAATTGGCTTCAACTGGTGGAAATTCGTTATCTCAACTGTCCGAAATTATGTTTCAAAAGGGCTTGAGAACCAAAAAGGGTAAGAAGGTTGTAAAGAGCCATGTTCATAATATTTTAAAATGTCCTACCTATTTTGGATATTTTTGGAATAACAATGAATTATTTGAAGGTAAAGCATACGAACCAATTATTTCTAAAACACTTTACGACCAAGTTCAAATTGCCTTGAAAAGTCGCTCTAAACCTAAAGTTAATGTCTGGAAACACGCTTTTAATGGCTTGATAATTTGTGGAGATTGTGGCTGTCAGATTTCAACATCTGTCAAAGATAAATATTATAAAAGAACTGATAGAAATGCTAGGCAGAACTGACAGAACACAATTGAGTTAGCGAACCCCACGAAGTGGGGTGAGCGAGTAACCCGACCACGGCTGTGTTCGCGAGGCTCCGCGAAGCGGAGCTGAGCGGGAAGTCCGAGACGAGCATTCTCCAATTCCTTCCCCTTTGACCCCTCCCTTGGAGAATGCAAACATCAGAAGTTTGATATAAAATATGTTCGAGCGGAATTATAGATACGAGCCAACGACCGACTTGTCGGGGTCGAGCGAAGCGAAGACCACGACTTTTGCCCATCCCCTCGGACTAAAACAACACATCCACACAATCAAAATATTGCGATATTTTGATATATTGATTTGGATTATTTACGGGCGTATAAATAATATTGCATGGGCAATATTGTAAATAATCCAAACAAACTAAAATACTTTATTTACGCTCGCAAGTCTACTGATGTGGAAGATAAACAAGTTCAATCAATTGATGGACAGTTAGATGAACTTCGTAGTCTTGCCAAGAGAGAAAAGCTGATTGTTGTGGAAGAACTTATTGAAAAACAATCAGCTAAAATTCCAGGTCGTCCAATCTTTAATAAAATGCTTGATAGAATTGAAAAAGGTCAAGCAAATGGTATTCTCTCTTGGCATCCAGATAGACTTGCTCGCAATTCCGTTGACGGAGGTAAAATAATATACCTTGTTGATATCGGAAAAATATCTGCTCTCAAATTTAACACCTTTTGGTTTGAACCCACTCCTCAAGGGAAGTTCATGTTGTCAATGTCTTTTTCACAAAGTAAGTATTATGTAGATTCACTTTCTGAAAACACTCGTCGTGGGTTACACCAAAAAGCTAGAAATGGATATTTCCCCAGTAGTGCACCTACTGGGTATTTAAATGATAGTAGAAATAAATCTATTGTAATAGACAAAAGAGTTGCCCCTCACATTATTTCTATTTTTGAAAAATATGCACAGGGAAATATCCAACTAAAAGAAATTTCTAGCTTTTTAGCTTCAAAAGGTGTTAAAACTCGCCTAAATAATCATAAAAGTTTGGTTAGCATTAGAACCATACTCTCAAACCCATTCTATACTGGCTTTTTTAGATATGGTGGCGAGATATATGAGGGCAGACATGATCCAATTATTTCAAAGAAACTTTTTGATGAAGTACAAGAAGTCCTAAATATTAGAAACCATCCTTGGAAACATGCAAGAGTTGAAAGAATACATAAGCCATATTTAGGACTTCTGAGGTGTGGTGAGTGTGGAATGATGATAACAGCCGAGATTAAAAATAGACATCATGTAGATGGTAGTTCAAGCACCTTCAAATATTACCGTTGTACTAAAAAGTCTAAAGTTGTTAAGTGTCTACAACCTAACTACATTTTAGAAGAAGATCTTCATTCCCAACTCACCACACTCATCAAACAGTATTCTTTGAAACAAGATTGGGCTAGTCAGATGCTTTCTAAATTAAAACAAGAAGAATCTGACATATCCCAATCTAGCCTTGAAGTCATAGCTACAAAGAGAAAGGATTTAGAAACGATCAATGCCAAACTCAAACTTTTGTTAGATAGTTATTTAGATCAAGTAATTGATATGCAATCTTTTCAAGAAAAAAAGTTTGAGTTGGCTTCTAAAAAGAAAACTATAGAAGAACAAATCCTTTCTCTTAAAAGACATCAAGGCAGTTGGATCGAACCAATGAAAAGTTGGATTTCTGAAGCTAGTTCTGTAGATCAAATAGTATCATCTA
>ERZ1292632.1050-Hain-H43-01um-R2-1050-length-28763-cov-9_pt2 | contig 27344 bp, 27 predicted proteins | sample MGYA00564407_ERZ1292632 | MGnify/ENA primary metagenome ERZ1292632 (study PRJEB36523, sample SAMEA6512637) | groundwater metagenome | collected 2019-01-08 | study: AquaDiva: Metagenomics assemblies of 32 groundwater samples | reverse complement strand
CGTGGCACAATCTCCTCCCATGAAGCTTGCTTGAGCAACGAAAAATAGCCACTCGAGAGAACAAGCGACAAACCAAGTACAAAGAAGAATTGTCCTGCAGCAGCAGTCTTGAAAAAGTGAAATGAAAGGCGCTCAGCCATCTCTCTTTCCGCCAACCACATACCCAACACTGAAATTGCAATTGAAAAAAGCACAAAAACAACAACGTACCACTGATGGAGAAAAAAGAGCGCTGGGACGAAAGCGCACACTGCTCCTAGTATCCGCACAGAAAGGCGCCTCCATACAACAACCCCCAAAAGAAAAACGACCGAAAGAAAGAAAAACCAAAGGATGATCCCATTAATACCTCCTTCCTTAAGATCTACTGCGGAAGAAAAAAATGCCTGCCATCCTCCCACAGAAAACAAGAATACAAAAAGCGTGAGCAGTAATCCAAAAGAATCCCGCGAGGTAAGAGAACTATTCTTCCAACCTGAAAGCGAAAAAGCTTTCATAAAGACCGTACTAATTTTTACAATCCGTTCTTTACTCGATTCTGCTTATGCTCTTCAAATGTTCGGGAAAAAACCGTTACCCTTGTTTCTGGATTATTCAAAAAATAAAAGTATGGATTATCCTTTGGGTAAATAGCTGCTCGAAGAGAGATGAGCCCAGGATTACTAATTGGTCCTGGCGGAAGCCCAGCGTTTTGATAAGTATTGTACGGAGAATTCGTCTCGAGATCTTTTAAGGTTGGCTGGTCCTTGAACGTACCGAGAATATAGTTCACCGTTGCATCACTCTGAAGGGGTTGCCCAATAGCAATACGCTTCCAAAAAATATCACTGATCATTTTACGATCTTCTTCACTTCTTCCCTCTTCTTCAATGATACTCGCCAAAGTTACTACCTGAAAAAAGGTATGCCCACTCTCTTTTGAAGCGTTCCGCAAATCAGGCGTTACCTTTGTTCCAAAGTTCCGAAGAAGAGTGTGAATAATAACGTCAGCGGTAGCATCAGGGGCAAACAGATAGGTATCAGGAAAAAGAAATCCTTCCAATGTCGCCTTTGCTGGAAGTCCTGCAAGAAAATCAAACTCTGCTCGAAGTTCCGCGGATGGCTTTTCCGCGATGAGTCGAAACTCTTCACCTGGCAATCCTTGAGCTGTAAGACGCTCAGCCATCATACGCGCTGTCCATCCCTCCGGAAAGGTCACGCGGATATCCTGAGCTGCCTCCTGAATCTTCCCCTGAGTAAGGATATGAGCGATCTCGGCAATCGACTGAGAACCACTGACTTCATAGGTTCCCGCTACTAAAGAATGCACATCTTTTTCTTTTACGAGATGCCACAAAAAAGCGACCGAAGAGCGAATAATGCCCTGCTCTTTGAGACGAGCGCTCACCTGAAAAGCATCTTCTCCTAAACGAACTTCAAATGACTGGTTCGTCATCACGCTTCCATAAGAGAATTTTGCTTCGTACGAAACAAAAGAAAACATCCCAAAAACACTGAGGGTTACAATCGTAGCAATGATGAGAAAAATACGCACAAGAAGATAGCTATAAATTAAAATGATTTTTTCACTAATGGAACAAACGAAAAACCAGGAAACTCTTCTTTATAAAAATCATCTGGGCCCCTTTTTTCCAGAAAGGTCAGGTGATTATGTACTGGGATAACCATCTTCCCTCCCACTTTCAGTTGCTCTTTCAAAGTTTGAGGAATCTCTTCTGCTCCCGCTGAAACCAAGATTCGATCAAAGGGAGAACACTCTGGATACCCAAGGAGACCGTCACTTAAAAAGCATTCTACAATCCCCGCGCTCAAAAGCTGAAACTTCTCGACATTTCTTTTCGTCATCTCATGAAGTTCCGGGAGACGCTCAAGCGCAATGACCTTCCCATCTTTCCCAACAATATTCCCTAAAAGCGCGCTCGTCCAGCCTGATCCACAGCCGATATCTAAAACACAATTCCCTGGCAAAGGATTGAGGAGCTCAAACATAAGAGCGACGGTGGTTGGCTGGGAAATGGTCTGCCCAAAGCCAATAGGAAGAGGAATATCTGCTTCCGCTTCATTTTCAAATTCTGATGGAACAAAATCAGCTCGCGAAATATCGCTAAAGGCACGAATATTCCCTGCTGTTTTTAAATACCCATTGCGCACCAAAACCTCAACCAGACTACTCCCCATATTTCCTAGAATTACAATCCGATAACCTGAATCACCACATCTCGTTTCCGTGAACCATCAAACTCAACAGCAAAAATATTTTGTCGATCCGTAAGAACGAGCTTTCCACGCTCGATTGGGATAGTCTCGCTATTCCCCAAAAGAATTGCCTTACAGTGTGAATGTCCATTACTTCGCCCGTCTGATCCTGCTTCACGACGCAACTCAAAAAGATCATGCGAATACTGATTATCTACTGGGACAATTTTGTACAAAACACGCATAAAATCCTGAAGCAACATGGGTTCATTGTGGTTTATAGCCACGCCCATAGTAGTATGCGGGACATACACCAATACTTGGCCCTCACGAACGCCAGAACGATCAATGATCTCCTGAACTTTATCGGTAATATCGAGAAACTCGATCTGCGTTTTGCTTTCGAGATCGATACGCTCCTTATATATTTTCATAATCCTCCTAGAAATTTGTTTTTGTTTGTTCGCCTACTCTCTTAGAGCGCTCCAAGTTCTTGCTTGAGCATCTCTTTTGTATTGCCACTTCCAATAAATTCTTTGACAACCTGACCTCCTTTGAAAACTTTCATCGTCGGAATAGACAAGATCCCATACTGCGAAGCAATCGCTGGATGTTCATCTACATTCAACTTTACAAACTTTACACTCGGCATTTCAGATGAGAGCTCATCGACAATAGGTCCGATAATTCGACATGGTCCACACCATGGTGCCCAAAAATCAACAAAAACAGGCTTATCACTCTTCAATACTTCCTGCTCAAAATTCTCAGTAGTAAGTTCCATAGCCATAACCGTATACGCTAGATATTTATATCTCTATTATAACGGGTATTTCCATCGGAGCAAGTCCTTACTTCTTTCAAAAGAATCAGGGAATGAGAGATTCTTACTAAAAGTTCTATTTTCGTAAAACAGCAAGGAAAGCATGGGTTGGAATAGAAACTTTCCCAATGTCACGCATCTTCTTCTTTCCCTTTTTTTGCTTCTCAAGCAACTTCTTTTTACGAGAAAAGTCACCTCCGTAGAGCTTTCCAATAACATCCTTACGAAAAGCAGAGATGGTTTCTCGAGCGACCACTTTTCCACCAATAGTTGCTTGGATAGCCACTGCGAAATTCTGTCTTGGAATGACCTCTTTTAATTTCTCGACGACTCGCTTTCCCTCACCTTGAGCATTGGCTCGTGGGATCATACGCGAAAACGCATCTATTTTATCCCCCGCCACCATAATATCGAGCTTAACGACATCACTTGGGCGGTATCCAATAGGTTCGTAGTTCATGGATGCATACCCCGAAGAAACACTCTTCAAATCATCATGAAAGTTTACAATAACATCCATGAGGGGCGCTTCAAAAAGTATAAATACTCGCCCCTCATCAATGTATTCGGTGTTTTTATACTCGGCTCGAATATTCTGCGTCATCGTCATGACACTCCCAAGATACTCACTCGGCACCACAATAGAAAGCGCTACGTATGGCTCACTGATACGCTCAATCGTTGCAGGATCTGGCATGTCAGTTGGTGAATACATCGTCATCTTTTCACCCCCTCGAAGCTCAAGCTCATACACAACCGATGGTGTCGTAATGGTGGGATTGAGATCAAACTCTCTCTCCAAACGCGCTTGAATAATCTCCAAGTGTAAAAGTCCAAGAAATCCACAACGAAATCCCCGTCCCAAAGCCTGATTGCTTTCCGGTTCAAACACGAATGCAGCATCGTTTAATCGTAATTTATCCAGAGCATCACGCATGAAGGTGTATTCATCCCCTTCAAGCGGATAAAAACTTGCATACACTACTGGTTTAATTTCTTTGTATCCAGGAAGCGCCAGGAGTTTCAAGGCATTTCTATCCTTGGATTTCCACGTTACCGTATCACCGACGCGACAATGTGCCACTTCTTTGAGTCCAGTAGCGATATACCCGATATCCCCTGCTTTTAATTCATCAAGTGGCGTCATACCTGGCTTGAACAATCCCACTTCCACAGTGACGCTGTCTTTTTCTGTTGCCAACATATGGAGAACATCGTCTCGTTTTACAGAACCATCAACAACCTTCACGTATGCGACTACTCCTTTGTAGGTGTCGTAGACAGAATCAAAAATAAGAGCTCGGAGAGGCTTACTCTCATCGCCCTTTGGAGCTGGCACTCTTTCAATTACACGGTCGATGACCTTTTCTACTCCGATACCGGTTTTTCCAGAAGCTTCCAAAATATCCTCTTCTTTGCATCCCAAGATATGCACAATTTCTTTCTTGGTCTTATCCACTTCAGCATTGGGAAGATCAATCTTATTCACCACTGGAATGATCTCGAGTCCCTGTTCAATCGCCAAATACAGGTTGGCCAAGGTCTGCGCCTGCACACCCTTTGTAGCATCCACCAGCAAAACAGCTCCTTCTACAGCAGCCAAAGAGCGCGATACTTCATAGTGAAAGTCTACATGACCAGGAGTATCAATAAGGTTAAGTGTGTACTCTTCGCCTTTGTACACCGCATGCATCTGCACCGGTTGAAGCTTGATTGTGATACCTCGCTCGCGTTCCAGATCCATTTGATCCAAAAGTTGCTCTTTCATTTTCCGCTTTTCGACTGTCTGGGTAAGCTCAAGCAACCGATCAGCAAGCGTAGACTTACCGTGGTCAATATGGGCGATAATACAAAAATTGCGAATATGGTCTTGACGCATAAGAGGTGTATTGTCTATCTACGGTACGGGAAAAAACACAAAGAAGCAAGGAAACAAAAGATAAGAGCTGTCCCAAAAAAATACCCTTACCAGTCCCCTCGCTCTGGATGATCTTCGGTCAAAGTAGCTGTTTCTGGCTTACGAAGGATTCGACAGAGGATAAAACGCTTTACCATAGAAAGCTCTTCTACCTTGAGGATAAAGCAGAAGAAAACAAAGGCTGACCCTCCGATGGTCAGACCGATCAAAAGCTGAAGGAAGACTTCGATAAACGTATCAAGCTCATTGGTTGTCAACGCAAAAAGATACTTAGAAAGCTGGGCGATCGCCCCGGCCAAAAGAGCTGCGAAAAAGATCTTCGCGATCGGAAGCAAGAAAGACTGGTCACTCCACTTTGACACTCGACTCCGAAGAGCAACATAGAGCAAAAGAACATTCACGATACTGGCAACAGAAAAAGAGATTGCCAATGCTTCTGCAGCATAGTGAGGCAAAAGAAGCGGGAGGAGGATAATATGCACCGTCTCACTCACCAGCGCTATATACAAAGGCACCTTGGTATTTTGGAGCGCAAAAAATCCACGAGCGAAAAGAGGGATGAGACTTTGCGCAAACAAACTGAGCGAAAGAAATTTCAGAATTTCAAATGTCAAAATAGTATCTTCCCAATCGAAAGCTCCCGCTCCCAAGATGACACGCACAAACTGGGCACGGAAAATAATCATTGCAAGACTGATCGGCGCAACAAAGAAAAGAATACGCCTCGCTGTCTGGGAAAACATTTCAAAAAATTCTCCGTCTTTCTTCTTCGCTGCTAAAAGACTGAGTGATGGAAATACTGCCAAAGAAAAAGCGATTCCAAAAAGACCAAGTGGAACACTCTGGATATTATTCGCAAACGTAAAGGCAGCCAAACTCCCTGAGGCCAAAGTAGAAGCAAATACAGTCATAACCAGAAGACTGATCTGACTCACTCCCATACTTAACGATCGCGGTATCATCAAAAGTCCGACTCGTCGCACAAAGGGATCCTTCCATACAGCGAGAGAAAACCTTTGATAGCGAAAGCCTGATAAGCGAAGCGCTGGATACTGAATCAGCATATGAAGAAATGACCCAAAAACAACTCCCCAAGCAAGTCCTGCTGGTCCAAACCAACGCGTGAAAAGAAGAGCCCCGACAATAATACCAAGGTTATAAAAAATCGGCGCAAGAGAGTACGCCGCAAAACGCTTAAAGGAAACAAGCACTCCTCCAAATACCGCACTCATTCCCAAGAAAAGAGGCGAGAGCAACATAACACGTGTCAGAAGAGCAGTGAGCTCCTTTTTTTCCGAAGAAAATCCTGGTGCCAAAAATTCTGTAAGCCACGGAGCAAACAAAATACCGATAAGAGCCAAAAGTCCTAACAGTATCAGAATGATATGAAACAAACCTGATGTCAGCTTCCAGGCCTCTTCATCCTTCTTATCGGAAAGGAGTTCGGTAAAGACCGGGATAAAAGCAGCTGAAAGAGCTCCTGCAACCAACAGCCCGTAAATAAGGTCCGGAATACGAAACGCGGCGTAGTACGCATCCAAGAAATCTCCAGCACCGAACTGGGAAGCCAAGATACGATCTCGTACAAATCCCAACAAACGACTCGCAATACCCGCAAAGGCAATCAAAAGCGCCGCACCTCCAATAGTGTGCGTCTGAGAATTACTAAAGCGGGCTATCCCCTTGAAAATAGTTCGTACGGTCATCATTATTGTCTTGTGCTAAAAACGGCCCCCACAAACTTGTCGGTTTTCAGCGTTCCTTCAAGCCTTAATACACGCTCATACGGTATCAGATTCCCTCCAGTCTGCCAAATGGTTTTCCAGCCTTCCGGGTACACAATCTCCGCTAGAATTGTACTTCCTGGAGAACCAGCTTGCTTCTGGTACAACACCGAGTACGCACTTCCACCTTCCGAGAGCTTTTGCTGATCCAGTACAAAAGGAAGCTTGTACCTGTATTCGACCGTCACTGATTCCTGAGGGCTCACATACACCCACGCCCCAAAAACTGTTTTTCCAGCATCCTCGGAGATACGGGTTCCTGTTGCTTCATCAATCTTCGTATTCTCTTCTTCACGTACAACATCAGCATCTTCCCGAAATCCCAAAGCCTTATAGTCCAGCGGGGCTTCAGGAAACTCCCACGTAGCACCCTTGGCAGAAAGAAGCTGTGATCCTTTGGGTACGTAGACTCGCAAATAGTCAGCATTTACTTTATTCCACCAATCATACTCCGTGTCACCTCCATTGTGCTTTCGTGTGATAGTAACAGTATCAATAATCGAACCATCACTCTGAATCTCAGATCGATGCTTCACTGTTTCATCGATTACCCCATCAGTCTTATAGCCATTGATATTCGTATGGATCACGCTCAAATAATCATACCCCGTTTCAAGCATCTTCCCTGACCAGCCAGCCTTATCAATCAATTCCTCGGTGTCCTCGTGTCTTGCGTACAATTGAATATGGCGCTCATTGAGACCCTCAACCAACGCTTCCGCCATTTTGTACAGCGTTGTTTTGTCTTGCAAAGAAAACACTCGCTCAATAAGGACAGCTGCTAAATCTGCTAGCACTGCTTTTGGCTTGTTTTCTTCTTTATCGTATTTTACCTCTACCTGCTCTTGAATAACGGGAATAAAATTATCAGCGTCCACTACCAATCCATACTGCGGAAGTGTGATAGGTCCAGTAATCATGAGGAGTTTTTGCAAAACAGCTGGAGTAATGACAATAACTCCATCCACCGTTGGCCCACCAGTCTTTTCGTAAAAAAAGATAGCTTTTTCTGCTGAAACCGGAAAATCGGGAAACCAGTTACTATCATGCAAGCTCCAGCCAGCACTCACTTTCTGAAGAGGCTTCGGAGGAATAATATTCTCTTTCAACTGTCCATCTGGATTGAAAATTCCATCAATAAAAAATTTGCGAACAACACCCTGGTGTATATCCAACATTCCATAACTTCCGATAAATCCTCCGGTCGCCCGCATCTCGTGATTATTCTGGAACAGAAAAAGATATTTCCGTGGACCATTTCCTCCCAAAAGCTCCTCCAAAAGAATCTCATTCTCTGAAAATCCCTGCATCAAACCTACCAGTAACGGCAAATGGTTGCGCACCAAAAGAAACTGCTCACGCTTTTCCTTGGGAATATCATCAAGGGCAACTTTTTGAAGCGCACTATTCGCTGCTGTAAGCTCGCTCTCAGCTTCCGCAAGAGGAACTTTTACATCCTGAAGAAAGTTTAAAAGTGAAATCTTTTCTCCGTCTTTGTATGCCCCCTTCGAAACATCAATACTCTTGGCAACTTCCGAAAGTGGTACTCCAGCACGAGCAAAATGCTCCCCTGCTTCTAAAATATATTTTCCTGAAGCAGCTCGGGAAAGACCTGGCACAAAACGTACAATATCTGTAAGCGAACTATTCCAGAGAGCTAATTCTTTATCAGCCTCTGCAAAAGCTTCTTCTGCTTTGTGAAAATGCTCGAGTGATCCTTGATACTTACTTTGCTCTAAGTTATCCAAAGCGGCGACAAGACTTGAATAACCCATTTCACCTTTTGTTTGAACTGAGGAGCCAAGATTCTTTCCTTTCTCGAGAATCCACCACCCAAACAGACAGACCACTATCAAAAAAAGAACAAAAAGAATACCTTTCAAAAAGGCTGAGGGCTTCCTCCGATGATGACGATGATATTGCTTCTTTGGAAAAACGGGTGGCACCGGATTCTCCGCCTCTACATATACTGGAAATTCCCGATAATGCGGTGATTGCCTTTCAAAAGATTCTGGTTGATGGAAAACTGGTTCAGGGCGCACGGGAACTTCTCCGAAAGTGCGTCGGATATCAGACATTTTCTTCGGTGGTATATACTCTTGTGGATGCATTTCATTTTGTATTTTTGACGGAGAGAATTCTACTCCAAAAAGGGAGACGCTTACTGTTTGGCTCCGCATCTCTCATACAACGATTTCGTTTCTTGCGCCATCTGATTCCAATTGAAACGGGTACTGTTCTGATACCCTGCCTCAATCAATCGCTCTCTTTCTTCGCGCTTTTCAAGAAGATCTCGCAATGCTATAGAAAAACTCCCTTTCTCTTCCGGATCAAAGAAGCGTGCACTTGTACCCAGAATCTCTGGCAGTGAGCCACAGGCGGCAGCTAGTACCGGTACACCGTACAAAGAAGCCTCGAGTGGTGGTAATCCAAATCCTTCGTAGAGCGATGGAAAAGCATATACCTTTGCATTCCGATACAGCATCCCAAGATCGGAGTCATCTACGAATCCTATAAAGTGGACATTCGAAATACCACGCCTGTTCGCTTCGCTCTTGAGTCGCGTATAAAAATAATCCATCTTTCCAACTAACAAAAATTCATACTCTGGAAAGAGTGCTGCTGTTTCAAGAAAAAGCTCCAAATTTTTATGCGGGTAGGCATTTCCCACGTACAAAATGTACGGCTTTATTATATCACGCGCCCCTTCTTTTGATTCTGAAGAAATCATATTGATTGTACGAAAAATTTGATCTCTTTTTTCTTCCGGGGCCCAAAAACAAAATGGTTCTGCGGCTTCATAAATAAGAGATATTTTTGTGCTTGCATCTCTATAATGCTTTCGTATGTCTTCTGCGGTAAACAAAGATACCGCAATCACTTGTCGGGAACGCCGAATAGCCGAAGCAATAACCACTCTATACGCCGCAAATTTAATCCAATACAGCAAAGGCGAACGCGTTGTTCCTCGTAAAGTGGGATAGTGAAAGAGAATCAAGTCATGAATCGTCACAACAAATGGACGATAGTACAGTAAAGGCACATTAAAATGTGGAAAGTGCATCAAGTCGAGACGGAAACGCAAAAGAAGAAATGGAAAGAGACATTGCTCCGCAAGACTGTACCATCGTATTTTACACAGCACTTTTTGAAAGCGAGTATTTTTTGGTTGAAACTCGTCAAAGTTTTCTGCAGAGAGAAAAATGACATATTCATTTTCTGCATCCTGTTCTTCAAGATACTGAATGAGCTTGGCAGTATACCGCCCCAAGCCTTTCCCAAGCGATCCATAAAAACGCGCGTCAATACCTATGCGCATACTGGATAAAACAATTTTGATACCCTCAAAGAAAATGTGCCCACACTCATTTGTATTCGATTATTTACCGAGAGGCGCTGTCGTTAGTATGATTTTTATACAGCGTCTTTCTTTGCGCTTTCTTTCAAAAGAGAAGCCGCGAGATTCTTTTCTGCACAAAACAAAAATAAGGCTTCCGACGCCAGGATCTGAAAGATATCTATATCTTCAGAATGATTGGCACTCTTCGGAAATATAAGAAATGCTGAAGCTTCACATGCAGACCGTGGTGCACGAGCAATAACATATCCGTCCTCCTCCCAAAAGGCCTTTCGAGGCGCCACCAGCCTTTCTCCGCTAAAAAGAGCGAACTCCTCATGTCTATCCTCCTCTACCTTGGTCAATTCCTTCGTTTTTGTATTCACAAAACGAAGCGACACGACATCAGACTTCGACAAGAGGCGCGCAGCTTCTAAAATAGGCTCATACGCTTTTGAGTTTTTTTCAGCAAAAGATTCCGCGCTTTCTCGGGGAAGTCCAAAAATAAGATCTTTCACAATATCGAACTTACGATTCATCTCACCAATGTACGAATACGACTCAGAAAGATCTTTGGTGATAATATTCGTTTGCTTTTGCAGATGGAGTTTTTCCTTAAATACACGCAAAAGGGCTTTTTCCTTGGCAATATAAATGAAGAATCCCAGCGCTCCGAAAAAGAAAATAACAATCGACTCAACGTCGTCTTCTTTGAGATACGGAAAATGCTGACTCACCATTTGCGGTGTCAGGATAGCCAGAATAAAAATGATGAGATAAATCCAGTACATTAGAAAGAAAGTGTTTTCAAATATTCACGTAGTTTTGTCCCTACCTCTGGATGCTTGAGGCCCATAGCAATAGTTGCCCGTACAAATCCAAATTTATCCCCACAATCATGTCGTTCCCCTTCAAATTCATAGCCATACAAAGGGCGTCCATTTTCAAGCATCTTTATAAAGGCATCTGCCAAGCGCACCTCACCATCCTTACTGCCTTCTTTCAGCGTCTCTAGCATTTCGAGCACCTCCCAGGTGATCACGTATTTTCCCACAGCAATCAGATTTGATGGAGCTTCCTCTACTTTCGGCTTCTCAACAAAGCGTTGAATTTCGTGCGTACGCTCACCAACGGGAATCGATCCAACGACTCCAAATTTGGATACCTCTTCTTTCGGAACCTGAAGCAGCGCCACTACTGGATCGGCATATTTCTCATAAACGTCGATCAACTGCCGAAGAGCGGGTACTTCATTATCAACAATATCATCTCCAAAAAGAACAGCGACTGCTTCACCTTCATTAATAAGGTGCTTAGCACACAAAAGCGCATGCCCATCGCCGAGTGGAATCGGTTGGCGTACATAAGAAAACTTCGCCAACCCAGAAATCTTCTGCACCGTCTCCAAAAGATCGTGCTTGTTCTTTTCTACTAGCGTATCTTCCAATTCATAGGAAATATCAAAATGATCTTCAATAGCACGCTTCCCGCGACCCGTCACAAAGATAATCTCTTCGATCCCAGAAGCGACCGCCTCTTCCACAAGGTATTGCACAACTGGCTTATCTACTACGGGAAGCATTTCCTTTGGTTGCGCCTTCGTTGCTGGCAAGAACCGTGTTCCAAATCCCGCTACCGGAAGAATGGCTTTTTTAATTTTTCCAGGCTGTAATGACATAGAGTTAGTGTTTAATAGATATCATTTCTTTAAATTCCTTGTTGAAGGCGCTAAGAGCTTCGTTTACCATTGGATGAAACTGCTCAATGAAATTTGACTCTCTCACAAAATTACTTGCGTCTAAAAGAGAATCGTGTGTTCCCGCGTCAAACCACGCTCCTTCAATAAGTCGCACATCGAGGGTCTTCATTCCAAGGTAATACTTGTGAATATCGACTATTTCAAGCTCTCCCCTTTCTGATGGAACAAGCTGTTTCGCTACTGCCACGGCTTCATGATCAAATATATACACTCCCGGAATAGCAAAGTTGCTTTTTGGCGAAACAGGCTTCTCCTCAATGGAAATCGCCCTCTTCTCACTATCAAACTCCACTACTCCAAAACGCTCTGGATCAGAAACTTCTTTAGCAAATATGCGCCCTCCTTTTTCAAAAGACTGGATCGCTTCCGTAAAATCATTCTCAAAAATATTATCCCCCAATACCATCACACTCGGCTCATTATCCAGAAAATCCTCAGCCAGAATATAGGCTTCAGCTAAGCCGCGAGTTTGTTTCTGAACTACGAAAGATATCCTGATACCAAATTTTTCAAACAAAGATCCCAAGAGATTCAGAAACTGTCCGGAGTGTTCTCGAGCAACAATAATCAAAATATCTTTAATACCCGCCTTGATAAGCGTGTTCAGCGGATAAAAAATCATTGGCCGATCATAGACCGGTAAGAGTTGCTTTGAAGTAATCGCGGTGAGTGGCAAGAGTCTTGTTCCAGTACCTCCTGCGAGAATAATACCTTTCATAGAAGCGTAGCTAGAAATTATGCCTGATACACCGGAAAACTTTTACACAGTACTTTGATCTCTTGGCGCAACCGACGAAGTACCTTTGTGTCACCACCACTTCGAAGTGCTGTATCAATACACTTGGCTATTTTCTTTATCTCTCGTTCTTTCATGCCACGAGTTGTGACAGCAGGCACACCGACACGGATACCACTTGGGTCCATTGGTCCACGAGGATCATCCGGGATAACATTCTTATTCACCGTTACCCCAATCGCATCCAAAAGTTTCTCTGCTTCTTTTCCAGCGATACCATACGACGAAACCACATTCACAACGATCATATGATTCTCAGTACCCCCAAACAAGATATCCGCTCCATGCCCACGCATTTCATTTTCCAACATCTTTGCATTCTTGAGCGTCTGTTTACCGTATGCACGAAATGATGCCTCCAGCGCCTCACCAAAAGCCACTGCTTTACCAGCAACCAGATTCATATGCGGACCGCCTTGCAAACCAGGAAAAAGCGCTTTATCAATCGCTTTAGCAAAAGACTCCCGACACAGAATAAGGCCTCCGCGAGGACCTCGTAAGGTTTTGTGTGTTGTTGCCGTTACAATATCAAAATGAGGTACAGGACTTGGCACGACCTTAGCCGCCACAAGGCCAGCAATATGCGCCATATCCATCATCGTTATTGCTCCAACTTTTTTAGCAATCTTCGCAATCTTTTCATAATCTAACTGACGAGTATACGAAGAGAAGCCTGCCAAAATAAGCTTTGGCTTTTCTTTCATCGCCAGGGCTTCAAGTTTTTTGTAATCAAGAGTTCCGTTTGCTTCCGTCTTATAACGAATAAAGCGAAAAATACGAGACATATACGTCACCGGATGACCATGCGTAAGGTGACCACCATGAGAAAGATCCATCCCTAAAATAGTATCCCCTGGATCAAGAAGAGCCTGGTAGGCAGCAATATTCGCCATAGCACCAGAAAGCGGTTGTACGTTTGCATGCTCAGCACCAAAGAGTTTTTTGGCTCGGTCTCTCGCAATATTTTCAATGACATCAGTAAAATCCTGACCACCATAATAGCGTTTCCCAGGATACCCTTCTGAGTATTTATTCGTAAAAACTGTTCCAATAGCCTCAAGCACCGCACGTGAAACATAATTTTCGGAAGCGATCATTTCCAATCCCTCTTCCTGTCGCTTCTCTTCACCCTTTACGGCTTCGAAAATCTGCTTGTCTTGTGCTTTGAGATATTTGAGTGCCATAGTCGCAAAAATGATTTATTTATAAAATTCTTTACAATATTCAGCGAGCGCTTCCTGCCATGAACGAAGCGGTGGCCGTTTCGTATTTCGGAGCACTGAAAAAGCAGGACGCTTTGCAGGACGAGGAAAGGCATCACTCGTTACTGGTTCAATAGGAATAGCAACACCCATCAGTCTATACAACTCTCGAACACCATCATACCACGTCGCCCCGTTACTATTCGGGAGATGGTATATGCCAAAGCTATCTTCGTGTTCAATAAGCTCTTTTGTGGCCTGCGCTAAATCTGGCGCATACGCGAAACAACTCTTCTCATTTTGCACAGCTTGCACCCGATCTTTTGTTTTCGCAGCCTCAAGCATCAAAGAGAAAAAGCTCTTTTTCGCTCCAGTTGATTTCGCAGGCTGGCCGAATAATCGAGAAAGTCGAATTATATAGTATCGTTTCGCAATTCCAAGAACCGCTTGTTCACCCAATACTTTACTCTCACCATAACGAGAGAGTGGATTTGGCATATCGTCTTCGGCGTATCCCGCATCACTGCCACCACAATCACCTCCACAGCATCCGCCAGCACAACCTCCGTCCGACTTCCCTTCTTCAAGGGTTCCATCAAAAACAGCATCGGTTGAATAGTGTACCAGAAGAAAATTCTGCTCAACACTTTTCTCTGCAAGAAACCTTGGGATGTCCCGATTCAGCACAAGCGCTTTTGCGTATTCCTCATCATTTTCTTCGCAGGCATCTACCGCATTGTATGCTACAGCATTTATAACAATATCTGGATGAAACGCCGTTATCTTTTCTCCGGCGAGCGAAAAATCTGTCAGATCAATATCTTCTTTATCCCATCCTTCCACCTCATACAGAGAGTCTTTTTGAAAGGCAAGACACAGCTCTTGACCAAGCATCCCCTGGGAACCCAAAATCAGTATCTTTTGCTTCATACAGAGATTCTTAAAAAGGGAGCTCGCTACAAGATCCCTTTCAGTATACCAGAGAAGAAACGCTGAAAAAAGAGTACGTTTCAAGCCCTAAACACGCTTTCCGTACTGCTCGTTATAGTACTCCTTATAAGCACCAGACTTTACATTCTCCCACCAAGAACGATTCTCCTCGTACCAGTGAACCGTCTTTTCAAGACCCTCTTCCAAGGAAACAGTCGGTTGCCAACCAAGTTCACGCGTAGCCTTGGAAAAATCTATGGAGTACCGCCTGTCATGCCCGGGACGATCCGTGACGTATTCAATAGAGGCTTCGTCTTTCTTCAGAAGATCAATGATTCGTTTTACAATCCAAATATTTTCCTTCTCACCGTTTCCTCCAATACAGTACGTTGCACCAAGCACTCCTTTTTGCAGTATCTGCCAAATAGCCTGGCAATGATCCTCAACATACAACCAGTCTCTTACCTGCAAACCATCTCCGTAAACTGGAACCTTTTTCCCCTCAAGAAGATTTGTGATGACGAGCGGGATAAGTTTCTCGGGAAAATGATACGGGCCATAGTTATTCGAACAATTGGAAATGGTTACCGGTAATCCATAGGTATGAAAATAGGCATTCACTAAATGATCAGAGCCAGCTTTGGTGGCACTGTACGGACTGCGCGGATCGTAGGGTGTTTTTTCAGTAAAGCTCGGCTCATCGGAAGCAAGAGATCCAAATACTTCATCGGTTGAAATATGATGAAAACGCTTCCCTTCTTTCCGTGCTGCTTCCAAAAGAACATACGTCCCCAAAACATTTGTCTGTATAAAAATCTCTGGATTCAAAATAGAACGATCAACATGTGATTCTGCTGCAAAATGGACAATCGTATCCACTTCAGATACCAGTCTTTCTACCAATTCCTTCTCAATAATATTGCCGTGTACAAATTGGTATCGCGAATCCCCTTCCCACTCACGAAGATTTTCCAAATTCCCCGCGTAGGTCAATGCATCGAGGTTTACGATCGAAACATCGGTCGTGTTCTGTAAGACGAAATGAATGAAGTTAGAACCAATAAATCCAGCACCTCCGGTAACAAGAATTTTCATATATCCTTCCTTGAGGGAAATTAAAACTCACGCGCAATCTCCGAAAAGAACGGCTGTGATTCATCTTTTGGAGAAAGAAGTAGCGTATCTTCACCCCACTCTATACCTAAAGCCGGATCATCAAAACGTATTCCCCGATCATGTTCTTTTGAATACACATTGGTACACTTGTAGGAAAAAAGAGTATCCTCTCTGAGGGCTAAAAATCCGTGTGCGAAACCCTCAGGAATCCACATTTGCTTTTTATTCTCTGCCGAAAGCTCTACGGCCACATGCTTTCCAAACGTCGGTGAATCAAAGCGAATGTCTACCGCCACATCCAGCACCGCACCCTTGAGCACCGATACAAGTTTTCCTTGTGCAAAAGGTGGCGCCTGATAGTGCAAACCGCGGAGCACTCCTTTTTTCGATTGAGAAAGATTGTCTTGCACAAAAACTGCGGGAATACCTGCTTTTGCGTATCTTGCTTGATTATAGGCCTCCAGAAAGAATCCGCGATCATCCTCAAAAACATCCGGCTCAATAATATAAATCCCAGTGATATCTGTCTCTACTACATTCATAAGAGAAAATTTATTTCTTCTATTTTACCATCTTCCCTTCCCTTTGCCGAAAAAAAACGCCCGGAAAGGGCGTTTTTCAATTTTCTCAAGAAAGTCTTGTCTAGATCTGGATATCATTCATGACATCATCCAAACTTCGCTTCTCTTGTGGAGCCTGAGCTTCACGAGGGGGGAGCGTTGTTTCCATTGGCTGTTGCTCGCGTGGTTCGCGAGGAGGACGTTCTGATCCTTCTGGCTCATTGATCTTCAAATTAACACGGGCATTGTTTCTCGCTCCGATAACACGAAGCAATGTGCGAAGGGCCTTAGCAGTCATACCTTCACGACCAATGACCATTCCCATATCTTTTGGATTCACATCCAGAGTAATTAATACTCCCATCTCATCGATCTTTCGTTCTACCTTCACATCCTCAGGGTTATCTACCAACATCTTGACGACGTATTCGATAAACTCCTTGTCCTTTACGTTGTCGGTCATACAACTTGTGCTACGGATTAGCGTTTTAGCAAAGAAGCACCGCCTCTCTACGCCCGTATAATACCTTTTTTTTATGAAGCACGCAATGTCATTTCGTCAAGCAATACTCGCTTTGACTTCCAGAAAAAATACCCAATGGTCCCAATGGTCAACGCCGGCGCGAGCCACTCAGGAACATGTACGCCAAATCCATGAGCAATCATTATTACCCCTAAAAAGAAGACTGAGTACATCGCACCATTCTTCAGGAAAACATACTTCTTCACTCGTTCAATATTTGATATCGTCAATTGCCGAACAACAATAGCTCCAATTCCATTCCCCAAAAGAATAAGCGGGACTGAAAGCGTAAAAGCAAATGCTCCGAGAACTCCATCAATAGAGAAGCTCATATCAATGACTTCAAGGAATAAAATCTTACTCACATCAGACATATTCCCTCCATGGATCATTTTACGCTCTGCCTCCTCAGCTTGTTGCCGAAAACCATGCGTAATAAAGAACGCCGTTGATCCAACCACCGCACCAAAAGCTATCATCGGAGAAATCTGCATCGAAAACCAAATAATCGCCATAAGAACAATAGAGGAAATGGCATAAAACCAGGCGCCCTGTTCAAGGAAAAAACACTCTACTCGAAGACCAAAACGCTTTTGTTCCAGAAAAAGCCAGTGGAGAAAAAGAAACAAGAGGAATACTCCACCGCCCATCAAAAGAATAGGTGCGGCTGTTTGAATGGCGGCCGTCACATTGGGATCATTGGAAAACGTTGCGGTAAAAGAACCCCAGATCCCCAGTTGTGGGAGCGCACAAAAAACAATCAGCCACGGTAGAATGCCTCGTACCACAAAAACCGCAAAGAACATGCCCCACGTCAAAAAGAATCTCCGTGCCTTCTGACCCATGGTCGCGAGAACTTCAGCATTAATAACCGCGTTATCAATACTACTGATAGTCTCAAAAATAATGAGCCCAAAAACAATTAAGAAAATAGAAAAAAAATCCATAGATACGTTTCTTTAGTATTCTTCAGTCCATTCGGATGGAGGAGAAAACGGCTTCGAGCGCCATTCATGAGACTGACAACACAAAAGCTCTTTCGCCAAAGCAGGGTCAGTCAACAATTGCTCAACAACAATCTCCATGCGCATACCACGAGATCCCTTGACCAAAATCAAGTCTCCTTCTCTCGTAATCTGTAGCAACGACTGGAGTGCCGAGAGAGGATCTGGCATCCAGAGAAGCTGCTTCCGAGAAAATCCATCTTCCAAAAGAGCTTCGTGTAAAGATCGCATATGCTGTCCAACCAAAACTACGACATGCGCTCCGCTCTCCTGTAAAGCGTTTGCGAGAGTTGCGTGTTCACGATTTGACTCAGGTCCAAGCTCCAGCATATCCCCAAGCACCACCACCTTGCGTGGCGCTATCATTTCTTGCATCACTGAAAATGCAGCGCGTGTAGAGGCTGGTGAAGCGTTATAGGTATCGTCCAATAAAATTGTATCATTATTCCCAGGCAATAAACGCAGTCTTCCTGGTAACGGCTCAAAATCCTCTAAAGCTTCGGCAATTTCAACCAAATTTAATTTGAGTGCCAAACCGACTCCAGCTGCAGCAAGGGCTGCTGGGATATGGTGTCGTGCAACAAGCTTTGGAAGTCGAAGTGGAATCGTCTTTCCTTCAAAATTGAGCTTGAAACTAAAGCCTTCTACTCGTTTCGCATCACGGTGGAACAATAAATTATCCGCACGGACATCCGCTTTCTCATCAAATCCATACGTGATTACCTTCGCTTCCGTTCGCTCTCTCATCTTCAGTGTCCGAGGATCATCGGCATTCAAGATAGCAAATCCGGATTCCGAAAGAGAGCTAATGAGTTTCCCCTTCTCACGAGCAATGTTTCCAATAGACCCAAAATACGCGATGTGACTCGAAGATATATTTGTGGCAATCCCTACTGTCACTGGAACAAACGACAAGAGATACTCCATATCCCCCGGCCTATCAATACCCAACTCCAAAACAAGAACTTCTGGATACTTCACCGGCCACACAAGCAAAAAAAGCCAGCGGAAAAACACGCCCATCCAACGGAGTAGCGAACGCCCACCGCTCCTTGCGCCAATGATAGTCAGCGGGACTCCGAGCTCATTATTATAATTTCCTTCACTTTTCCAGACTCGATACTCACTCGAAAGCACCAAGGCTACGGCGTCTTTCGTAGAGCTTTTTCCAACCGATCCCGTAATCCCAACGATAAGCGGTTTATACTTTCGGATCACGGTTTGCGCCATAGTCCGAAGAATCTTTTGAAGAATATTTCTTTTCGAGAAAGCCATAGGTGTTTCAGGGTTACTTTGGTTTTTCATTCGTATCTTCCGTCGGTTTAATCTTGGCGTACTCTAACAGAAATTTCATAATTTCGCCAAAGGCTGGTGCAGCACTCGATTCTGCCCACTCTACTTTCCGTGGATTATCCAATTTTACCAAAACAGCAAACTGAGGATCATCAATAGGGGCATATCCGACAAATGATCCAATAGAAAGACCGTCTTCATACCCCTTAGACCCTGATTTTGCTACCTGTGCTGTACCAGTCTTTCCCCCTACGCGATAGCCTGGAACATCAGCACGCTTTCCGTGTCCATTGACCACAACTGCGCGGAGCATTTCTCCCATTTGCTTACTGGTTTCTTCACTCAGCACACGGCGTACCACTGTAGGCTCTATCAATTCTTCTTTCCCATCCGCGTGAATAATCTTTTCTACAATCTGTGGCTTCATCAAATTCCCACCATTCGCCATAGCAGCATATGCCGTCACCATTTGGAGCGGCGTTGCAGTCACTCCCTGACCAAATGAAGCTGTAAAAAACTGAATATGTGATCGAATATTTTCTAAATTACGCATATTCCCAGGAAGCTCTGCTGGAAGTTCAATCCCGGTTCGCTCTCCAAAACCAAAGCGCTTCATATAATCACGAAAGACAGCATTCGTAACCAAACGCTCTACATAGATAACGCCTGTATTAATAGATTCTTCCAATACCTTCGTCATAGAGCTCCGTCCGTACACTTTGTCATCTGCATTACGAATCGAATATCCAGCCTCCTGAATCACGCCGGTATCCACATACTCAGTAGAGGGCGAAACCTTTCCTTCTTCGAGTCCTACCGCCATCGTAAGTGGCTTCATAATGGATCCTGGCTCATACGCCAAGCTAACAGCCGGGTTCAGAAATAATGACATGTCTTCAATCTTGCTGTAATTGTTTGGGTCAAATTGAGGAAACGAAGCCATGGCTAGAACTTTTCCTGTCTTCGGATCCATAACAATAGCGGTAGCACGTTCCGCTTCATATTTATCAATTGCCTCACGCATAATGCGCTCAGTCTCATATTGAATAACCCGATCCAGAGTTAAAACGACATCCTCACCATGTTTCGCAGAAACCACCGAACGATCAGTGAGCGGAATCCAACGTCCAGCTGCATCCTTTTCTTGCGTCAATTCACCGGCAATACCCCGAAGCGTATCATCCTTAGAAGCTTCAATACCATATCCACTCGCGCCCCCATTCTCTCCCAAGGAAGCAAATCCAATAACCTGAGAAGCAAGCTCACCAGCCGGGTAGTAACGGTATTTTTCTGGTAAAAACTTGATCCCCTTAAGATTCAATGCTTTCACTTTTTCAATTTCTTCGTCGCTGAGACGTTTCTTGAGAATTTCAAAAGGATCATCAGGCCGATCCAATCGTTCTTTAATAACCGAAGCTTCCATACCAAGAACAGTTGAAAGTTCAATCGCTGTTTTATCTGGCTCTGTTATTTCCTTTGGAACTGCATACAAAGTCGGGTATTCACGATTCACAGCGAGTGGATACGTATGATCACCATCTCGCATAGAAACCTCACCGCGATCAGCAGCGATAGTCAAAAATGCCTGATGCTGATCAAGAGCCAAGGCAACCCATTTTTGATGCGTAATTCCCTGTAAGAAAAAAAGCCGTGTGGCGATCAGTGTCGCAACGACTATAAAAATAACGTTTAATACATGGATACGTGAAAGACCAGAGCGAGAATCCTTCGGATTACTACTCGTTTTTTTCTTTATTTTTGCGCCAAGTTGACGAGGATTCCTCATATGCCGGAGTTCTTCCAGAGAAGCGCTGCGGCTTTATTTCAAAGCAACGGTATCGCGCGCCTCCAGGAATTTTACATTAGTATCAACCTTCTCCATCTGTAGCTCGTCTTTGGAAGCTTCAATCTTATATAGTGATCGGAGATCTGCTTCCGCAATACGCAGTTCAGAATTCTTCTCTTTCAAAGTATCAATCTCCTTCTCAAGTGCCCTCAAATGATATCCTTGGACAGCTGTTTGATTCACCGAAAAGAGGTATCCTCCACCGGCCACAAACATAACCATCAGTACCATAACTATAACATTCTGAGCTGACCCAGAAAGCTCAAAAGCAACCGCTTTCTTGTGTGAAGCGCGAATTTTCCCCTGAAAATTTCGTGTAGGTGCTGGCATATGTAATTTTATTTTTGTTTTGTCTTCTAACCCTGAAAGAAGTCTTTAGATTTTCTCGGCACCACGGAGCTTGGCGCTCCTGGCTCTTGGATTGCGATCGAGTTCTTCCAGACTTGGAAGAATCGGTTTTTTTGTCACAATCTTTAACCGAGGCTTTTGCTTACAAATACATACTGGGAAATTTTTTGGACAGACACACCCTTTGGCGGATTCCTGGAAAAAATGCTTTACAATGCGATCCTCTCCAGAATGAAAGGTAATCACAGCAATCCTTCCATTCTTCGCAAGGCATCCTTCCGAAGACTGGAGAAATTTTTCCAAATGTTCCAACTCCCGATTGACTGCTATACGAAGTGCCTGAAATGTTTTGGTGGCTGGATGAATCCCGAGTTTCGCGCGCTTCCCTTTGGGATAGGCTTCTTCTATAATCTGTGCGAGTTCTGTAGTTGTTTGTAAAGGATGCTTTGTATGGGCTGTGCGAATAGCTCGAGCAATCCGACCACTCTCAGGTTCTTCTCCATATTGAGTCAAAATTATACGAAGCTCGTCTTCGCTTATCCGCGAGAGAAGTTCGCTCACGCTCTCTCCGCTCTTTTGATCCAAACGCATATCGAGCGGTCCCTCACGCAAGAAACTGAATCCTCGTGATGCCCCTTCTATCTGATCCGAAGAAAATCCAAGGTCTGCCAAAATAGCATCAACTGTTCCTTTCCCTTTCTCTTCCAGAATCTCGGTTATACTGGAATAATTTCCATGAGCCAAAATCAGATTCCCCTGAAGCACTGCTTGCTGCAATTCTTCATCTTCTCTGACTCGCTCCAATGCTTCACTATCAGTATCAATAGCGATAACAACTCCGGTAGGTCCCACTTTTCGTAATATTTCACGAGTGTGTCCTCCACCACCGAATGTCGCATCGACTACTGTTTTTCCTGAGGAAAGATTAAGTAAATCAAGCGTCTCATCTAAGAGCACCGATGTATGTTTCGTTGTTCTTTGTACTTCTTTCATTGTCAAAGAGCTACTAATATACTCCGAGCTTTCCAAGCTCTTCTGCTATCTCTCCGGTATTCTTTTCTGCCTGTTTCTTGTATATATTCCATTCTTTGCTATCCCAGATTTCCAATCGATTAAAGAGTCCAACAATCGTTACATCCTTTGAGAGTCCACCGTCTTTTTTCAAATATTCTGGAATCAATATTCTCCCTTGACTATCCAATTCAATATCCGCTGCTCCAGCAAGCATGACGCGAATAAAACTTCGTGTTCCTGCTTCACCAACTGGCAGTGTTCCGAGTTTGGTTGCAATCTCTTCCCATACCTTCATTGGGTATACAAAGAGACAATTATCCAGGCCTCGAGTCACTACCACTTTGCTCCCGAGCTCTCCGCGAAACTTCGAAGGAAGCGCTAAACGCTTCTTAGGATCGATAGTATGCGAATATTCTCCGATGAACATAGAGAGTGAAAATGACGTTGGTGTGAAATTCCCCACTTCCACCCACTTTTAAGACCATAATCACCATTTTATGCCACTTTTCACTAGAGTGCAACACAATAAGTTATCCACCAAAGAAATGGCTCATTTAAAAGGTTTTCGTTGACAAAGGCCGCTTCTTTCAGTAGCCTACTACGATACCGAGAAAAACCTTCTCTCTATCAACACAGTTCTTCGCGCATACGCGCCCACAACAAGAAGGAACTATACCGTGACCAGCACCCTCTTTTCTCAACCAGAAACCGTGGAACAATTCTCGGCCCTCACCGAAAAAATCAAAAGCGAGAACTACTTCCGCGCACCGGTTCTCTTCGGGATCGGACGCGAGATGCGGACGGGAAGCGGGACTCTCGCTTCCATGCGCTACCCTGCCGTGAGCGGTCTGGGACAAAATCTCGGCACCGCCGCAATCCTCCAGCATGTACTCCACTCGCTTGGCGTCCTAGACACCACGCTCCCGATCGCAAGCGTTCCCATCAGCACCGATCTGATCGACAAGATGATGGGATACTTCCAACCCTTCGAAGGCGACGGAAAAAGACACGTCAACGTCCTCGCTCTTCGAAAGATGATCGGCGCGCTGATGCGAGGTGATGCACGACACATCCAAGGAAAAGATCGTCCGGTCGTGACATTCATCTTCGAAGATGTCGCGCCCCAAGGTGTCGAAGATGCCACGCTCAAGCTCTACGGCCTGAGCCTGCGTCACTTCCGGCCCAACTCGCTCAACCTCGACAAGATCTTCACCAAGCTCCCCAACGTCGCATGGATCGGCGACAAAGTCTACGACAAGGACGACGTCGATCAAATGCTCATGGAGGCTGCGTTTGGCGACACACCGTTTTCCCCTCACATGGTCGACAAGTTCCCGCTCTACATTCATCGCATCAACGCGATTGATATGGGAGTACGGATCACCGACCAGCACAAGGTGCGCCTCGGTGCTTACCTCGGGGAAGGTACCACCCTCATGCCTGGGGCAAGCTACGTCAACTTCAATGCTGGAACCGACGGCGGCATGATTGAAGGGCGAATCAGCTCTTCGTCATTCGTCCGCAAAGGTTCTGACGTCGGTGGTGGCGCCTCTATCCTCGGTGTGCTCTCGGGCGACAACGACGTGCCCATCGAGATCGGGCGCAACTGCCTCCTTGAGGCAAACTCCGTCACCGGAATACCTCTGGGCGATGCCTGCATCGTCGCAGCGGCAACCGAGATCCTCGCCGGCACCAAGGTAAAGGTCGGGATCAACGGGCATCCTTCCAATGGGACTGTCGTCCGAGCGGAAATACTCGCCGGTGTCGACGGAATTACGTTCCGTCGAAATTCCCAGGGAGGCTTCATGGAGGCCGTCCGTACCAGTCGGAACCTGAAGCGACTCGCGGAAATCGGAAAAGGCGAAAACTCGCTCAATCACGATCTCCACAGTCACAACTGATCAACGGGCAACGTCCCTCTCAAACTGAGAAAGCCGGGAAGCTTCAAAACTTCCCGGCTCATTTTTTTCTTATTCCTCCTATTTCTTTTTTGCGGCTTTGATATCAGCCAACACCTCTTCCGCGTGCTCATCTGGCTTTACGTTTGGATAGACTTTTACGATACTACCAGCTGGATCAATGAGATAGGATATACGAAATACTCCTTCGTACTCACGACCCATAAATTTCTTCTTTCCCCAAGCTTTATATTTCTTGAGCACTTTCTTATCTTCATCAGAAAGAAGCGTAAACGGCAAACTATATTTGAGAGCAAACTTGGCGTGTCTCTTTTGAGTATCAGCGCTCATCCCCAAAATAACCACTCCGGCACGCTTAAAAACAGCGAAGTTGTCTCGGAAGGAACAGGCTTCTTTTGTGCAACCCGGGGTATCGTCTTTTGGATAAAAATACAAAATAACGTATTTTCCACGATACAAAGAGAGAGACTGCATCTTTCCGTCCTGATCCGGAAGTGAAAATTCTGGTGCCTGCGTAGAAACTGTTAACGGCATATATTTTTTCTTATTTCTTATCCCTTCACAAGTATATTATACTACGGCAGATATTTTCTCCCTTTGAGTTTCTCTGGAAAATACTCCTGCTTCGCTTCCTCTGGGTCAGCGTAATCTGGTGTGTATTTATAGTTATCCCCATACCCAAGCTCTTTCATAAGCTTCGTCGGAGCATTGCGAATATGAAGTGGTACCGGCTCATTCGGAGAGCGCCGTACATCATCTTTGGCTTTACCGTACGCTACATAAAGTGCATTACTCTTCTTTGACTGCGCAAGATACACGACAACTTGAGCTAAGTGCACCTCACACTCCGGCATCCCCAAAAATTGACAAGCCTGAAAAGCAGAAACGGCCTGAGGAAGCGCAAAAGAGTTTGCGATACCTACATCCTCTGAAGCAAAACGTACCAAACGCCTCGCAACATACAACGGATCCTCACCCGCTTCCAGCATCCGAGCCAGCCAATAGAGCCCAGCATCAGCATCATTCCCTCGAAGTGACTTATGGAGAGCTGAGATAATATTGTAGTGTTCCTCCCCTCCTTTGTCGTACAAAATATGTGAACGACGAACAATTTCTTCTACCGTTTTCGTATCAATATGTTCTCGAGAAAGAGCGCAGGCCTCAAGGGTATTTAAAGCCACTCGTGCATCACCGCCAGATACAGCCGCAATAAACACAAGTGCTTCTTTCTCTGCGACCACTTTTTTTCCAAATAATTCTTGCGCCTGCGAAAGAGCTCGTTCCAATAAAAGTACCAACGATTCTTCAGAGTGCTTTCCCAAAACCAATACTCGTGTCCGAGAAAGAAGAGCGCCGTTCACCTCAAAGCTTGGATTCTCTGTCGTTGCACCGATAAGAACAATATTCCCCTGCTCCACATGTGGCAGAAGCGCATCTTGTTGGGATTTATTCCAACGATGAATCTCATCAATAAACAAAATAGTCTTACGTCCGGCTACACGGTTTTCCTTGGCCACCTCCAAAATACTCCGAAGTTCCTTCACTCCCGATCCTACAGCTGAAAGCTGATGAAAGTCTGCTTCGGTTTCCTTGGCAATCAAAAGTGCCAAAGTCGTCTTACCACTTCCTGGTGGCCCCCAGAGAATAAGCGACGGAACACTGTCTGTCGTCAACGCTTCACGCAAAAAAGCACCCTCTCCAAAAATCTTTTCTTGTCCCAAAAATTGAGAGACACTTTTTGGGCGCATTCGCTCGGCCAATGGAATAGCAACATTTCCAGACATAGATGTAATCAATAAGCATCAACTATAGAAAACTCTTCTTCACGGGCGAATGGTTCCATAGGTTCAAGCAAAACTTTTTCAACAGTTGAGAGACGAGGACCATGCAGAGCAAAAAGAATAAACTGCTCTACCAAGACTTGCTCTCCCTGTGCCTCACAAATAACTTTCTCTCCCGCATTCTTCACCCAACCTGTAAGCCCGAGTGACTGCGCGATCTTCTGAGCTGTATGACGAAAAAACACTCCTTGTACCTTGCCTTCTATTTCGATATGAAAACGAATGACGCTTGGCATATGGATGTGTCATTTATCCAAGAGTAATACCTACTGGACAGTGATCCGAACCCATTACTTCTGGAAGAATAAAAGCTTTTTTGATACGGGGCTTGAGCACTTTACTCACTAAGACATAATCAATTCTCCATCCTACATTACGAGCCCGAGCATTCGCAAAGTGTGACCACCATGTATAAAAACCATTTCCCTGATGAAACAAACGAAAGGTATCTACAAATCCTGCGTCCACAAAATTCTGGAAGCCTTTTCGTTCTTCGTCAGTAAATCCTTTCTTCCCCATATTCGGCTTTGGGTGCGTCAAATCATCTTCGGTATGCGCCACATTAAAGTCACCACAAAAAATAACTGGTTTTGTTTTCTCAAGATACTGACAGTATGCGAGAAAAGCCGGGTCCCACTGTTTCTCTCGGAGAGGTATACGAGAAAGATCGTCTTTTGCATTCGGCGTATAGACCGTGACCACATAAAAATCTGCATATTCAGCAGCAACGACTCTTCCTTCAGATTGCGGATCACCATACCCATCAGCTACGAGTCCAAACTTCTTAGCAATTTTCTCGGGCATTCCATTGATAACAGAAAGTGGTTTTGTTTTTGTAAAAATCGCTGTTCCTGAATACCCTTTCCGCTCTGCAGAATTCCAATACTCTTCGTACTCTGGTAAATCAATTTCTGCCTGACCCTGCATGGCTTTCGTTTCCTGAAGGCAAAGTATATCCGGATTATATTTTTTTACAAATGGCACAAAAACACCCTTTCTCTGAACGGCTCGAATACCATTTACATTCCACGAAATAATAGTGATTTCTTTCTTTGACATAGAACAAATAGTAAGGCACTTACCATCTTAGCACTTCCCCGAGTTCATCTCAAAAAGAGCTTTCAGACGCTTTTTT
>ERZ1292632.536-Hain-H43-01um-R2-536-length-41581-cov-41_pt2 | contig 27347 bp, 48 predicted proteins | sample MGYA00564407_ERZ1292632 | MGnify/ENA primary metagenome ERZ1292632 (study PRJEB36523, sample SAMEA6512637) | groundwater metagenome | collected 2019-01-08 | study: AquaDiva: Metagenomics assemblies of 32 groundwater samples | reverse complement strand
GATACAATCCGGGCTGATTCCTGATTCCCCCTTATTGATTCCTGATTCCCCCTTACCGGACTCCTGCCCGGATAGGAAACGGGATTTGGAAATAGCAAACAAGATGTTCTTAATGATTAGAGACAATCTAAATCGTAACCAAAAGGAACCAAACTTCAAAACATGGGCAAGTACGATCAGGTTAATGCGTGAACGTGATCTTCATACTCATGAAAAAATTGAATCTTTATTCACATGGGCAAATGCTGATGATTTCTGGAAAACAAATATTCTTTCACCTGGAAAACTCAGGAAGCAGTGGGATACTTTGCTTATTAAGCGCGGGAACTCAAAACAAAAATCCTCCGTCCCCTACTGGAAAAACGAAAAGGAACTGGAAGCCTGGGCTGCGGCTCATGGGATCAGGGCATTGCCACATGATACTTATCGAACCCTATATGACAAGTGTGTGGAGGCTGAAAAAAATGAGCAATCCTAAAAAGCAGGAGAAAATTACGATGAGTTATACTGATTGTACAGTACTTGAAGCATTGCAGAAAAAGTCTGACAGGATGCATTCCTGTGAGCAAAAAGAGTATATTAACATGGCAATCTCAGAAATAAAGCGGTTGCAAGCCAAGATAGAGGTACTCCGACTTCCGGGTAGTGACGTGTTACAAATGAAAGCCGACGTTATCCCAATATGCGGGGCTGAGTGGCCTTGCTCTCAGATTTTAGAATGTGCTAACGAAAAAACATTTCAGGACGTATTGGTAATTGGTTGGCTTGAACAGCCAGATGAAGGGAAAAGGTTTTGGCTCTCATCTAATTTAGCCTCCGATTCAGAGGTTATATATGCCCTGACGATGGCCTTATCTTTTGTAATCAAAAGATGTGAAGAAAATAATAATTGAATGAAAACCAAAATACCTGAAATCCCGAATGCTAATTACGAATGTTCACTTTGCCAATCGGTTGACGTTTACGTGAGCATGATCCGAAAGTTCAAGGATGGTCGCACAGGTGAGATCACACGCCGATTTTGTAAAGAGCATACGACGCATAGGCACTGGTATGAAAAGGCAATCCTAATGTATCAGGAACGCAATGCCGGATTTTCTTTTGTGCCGAAAACAAAACAAGAGGCTGAGGAATATCTGGATATTGTTTATGCGAAACTGGGCAGGAAACGAGTACCTGCTGACAGGGTGGATCTGGAATACAACGAGGCCGAACTATTGGCCGGGAGGAAGGCGATATGAATCTGCATATCTACACTGCACAGTTACAGCCAGCAACCAAATTTACTGATTCGTGCGGGCTTCTCACGTATCACGGAGGCTGGAAACCAAATACTATAGTTAGGACTCAATGTTGTGGAGAGCAACGCAGGGTAAAAAACTGTGAGGTACAGGTTTATTACGAGGGTATCAATGTCTGGTGCGCCGAGGGGAAGGGCTGCAAAGATCCGAAAGTAATCGCTGCGAAAAGACGGCGTGAATATCGCAATCGAAGCAAGGCGCAAAAAGCAAGGTGGAGGACAGTGGTATGAAATTAAATCCATATAGCAGGTTATTAAATGAAATCAAGAAGTGGTGCTATGAAATTAGGTATCCAAAGGAAATCGAGTTGTGGTATTACGGTAAAGAAGGGATAAAAGCAAACGGTGACATTTTTATACTTAACGAACGGGTAATTGCAGCACAGCAATTAGGCTATGAGGTATACATAGTATCCGATGGTGAGTTTCTGCGATACAAATATCGCAGGAAAATGCCAGAGATCCCGCGTCACTGGAGATATTGATGAAACTATTCAAATGCCATCGTTGCCGCAAGGAGTTCAACGAGCGCATGTTTGGGCATCATAAAATACTTGGAGTACGAAAGCGCAACGATACCTGTAAGTTGTGTCAGGCATATTTCCATAACGTGAAGGAAAAGGCAAAAGGCAAGCGCAAGCCCGTGTTGATGTACGTCATGGATGATTCGCTGATGTTTCCCGGCATGAAACCGGGGCCGGTTAATTGGCAGGCGGGGATATTCGGGTAATGCCAATTCGCGCAGAAAATAAGATACGTTATCCGAAGGACTGGAAAATCAGAAGCCACTTCGTACGATCTTATCGTGCTAAAAATAAATGTGAGTGGTGTGGGGTAGGGAATGGTGAGATACATCCAGTTACCGGTAGTGTAGTTGTATTAACCGTCGCTCATATATTCGATCATCGTCCAGAAAATGCCAATCTCCTGAACTTAGCGGCTTTGTGCCAGCGATGTCATAATAGGCACGACGCAAAGCAACGGCAGATAGATAGGCGAGCGAGATTGGAAAAAGAAAGTGGACAGATAGGAATATTCGGATAATGCAATGTAAATGCGGAGGTGTTACAAAAGATCATGATGTTATCAAGAATCACGTTACGGTTGCGGTTTATGCCAGATGCACCAGTTGCGGGAGGACTCACTGGTGGCAATCAGGGCCTGCGACCATCAATGAATCACGCATAGTTACTACATATCAGAATCCTTTGAGGTGGGAGTGAATATGACCACGCGCGTATGTAAATCTAAAATGGATATTACTGAACTATGACCGATAAACTACCTGACGAGTCAGACGTATCCCGTGCGCTGAAATATCTAGCTGAAACAGACGAACTATATGCCCGTCAGACCGCGCACGTTAAGGCGCTTGAGTTTCAGGTCAAGACTATCAAGGCGCTGGAATACCTTGATAGTGAGGGTACAATTGCAGAGCGCGAGGCTAAATCATGCTCAAGCACGGCCTATCGTGCATTTATCGAGGATTATGAAAATGCGGTAGCTTCAAGGGAAACTTCAGCGGCAAAGCGGAAGCGGGCTGAATTAATAATTGAGGTGTGGCGATCAATTAATGCTAATAGGAGGCAAGGGCAATGACTGAATGGTACGATGTTGTTGGATATGAAAAGTTTTATCAAATTACCAAAGATGGCGTGGTAAGAAGTAAAAGCAGGAAAGTTAATAGTCCTATATGCGGTGGGAGCAGGGTTATTAAACCAAAGATTTTTAAAAATCGCCTTATAAGAGGTTACCCTGCAACAAATTTTTGTGTAAATGGGACAATAAAAACAAAATATATTCATAGGCTTCTTGCAATTAATTTTATTAAGAATTCAAACAACAGGAATGAGATTAACCATATAGATGGCAATCCCTTAAATAATAATTTATCTAACCTTGAATGGTGTACGCATAAAGAAAATATGGAGCATGCCGTCAGATTGGAGCTTATGGCTCCTTCTAAAATTGGCCCTGGCGTATCGAGTCCGGCAGCAAAACTTGATAATGATAAAGTTTATGAAATTAGGGCTATGGCAGAAAAAGGGAATTCACAGAAAAGAATTGCTGATTATTTTGGAGTTACAAAAGGGACAATAGGATTTATTGTTAGGCATGAAACATGGGCGCATATTTGATGATGTGCATGATTATTATACGTCGTTGGGGGTGAAACTAACCGAACCTGATGAACAATAGCCTGCAAAAATCACCTCCCTGGCGTAGTAAAAAATATCTGGCATGGATCAGGACATTGCCATGCTGTATTTGTGGCATTCCGTCGTCCGTAGCTCATCACGTAAAAGGTGTTGGTCATTTTAGCGGAGCAGCACTCAAGGCATCGGATATTTTGACCATGCCATTGTGCATACCTCATCATTCAGAATTTCATTCTGATCCTGAATTGCTGGATGAGCAATATTATTATATCTGCCGCACAGTCGAGCGAGCGGTCAAGGAGGGTATATTGCATGATTGATTGGATCAAGGTTGAGGATAAATTGCCACTCGACGGGCAGGCTGTATTTTATTATTTCGTAACTTGTGGCGTGTTTGCCGGATTTTATGCTGTGGATAAAAACATGTTCTGGTCTAATCGCTCTGGATGGCTGATCGGCGATGTCACTCATTGGATGCCGAGAAATCCCGGAATGAAGATGCCGGAGGCCCCGCTTACATGAAAGGAACTGAAAAGTGCTATTTTAGCAGGATAGAAAATCCTGAAAAATGGGAACCCGAGGTGCTTACGGTTAAATTCCCGTTTAATCTTGAGCGATTCGTACGCTGGTGTCATAGATATGGATTATTAAAATGGATTTACGTCCGGCCAGTGGTGAGCGGTAAAGGGGGGGATGCTAGTTGAAAAATAGAATATCCAATCACGACAACTGGGCAACTCCAAAAGAATTTTATAACGCACTCAATCAGGAATTTCATTTTGATTTTGATCCATGCCCGTTGCATCACACAGTAGACGGATTAACGATAGAGTGGGGTCGGAAAAATTTCATTAATCCACCTTATTCATGTAAGCTGAAAGAGGCGTTTATTCGCAAAGCTTTTGAAGAAAGCAAGAAAGGCAAGCTGTGCGTTTTACTGTTGCCGGTTTCTACCTCGACAAAAATATTTCATGAGGTTATTTTACCTCATGCTGAAATCAGATTCAAACGTGGCCGCATTAAATTCCTCGCAAACGGGGAAGAAAATAAAAAATATAAATCAGGGCAAATGGATAGTATGATTGTGATTTTTAAGACTGGACCGAGATGGGCATGACTGAGATCCGTTTGAAATTACCCTATCCCCCATCGGTAAACCATTACTGGAAGCATGGCCGAGGCAGGGCATGGATAGGCGAGAAGGGGCAGAAATATCGAAAGGATGTCAGGAATATTTTACTGATTGACGGGTTTGATCCGTATAAACCGATTACTGGTAATATTAAAATTGATGTTTATATGTATCCGCCGGACAGACGAAAGCGGGATGCGGATAATATTATCAAGGCGGTTTTTGATGCGCTGCAACATGCAGGACTGTACAAAGACGATTATCAGATCACGGGGTTTGCCGTGACCAGACTTGAACGAGTTGCGGGCGGGTATCTTGATGTGAGGATAATGAGCCTTGATTAAATCAGCCAAGCAAGCCCTACGAATCCAAAATGCCAGAGTAGCCCAAAATAAGCGATTTTATGCCCATGCCGTGCGTAGGTGGTGCAAACGTACCGGGCATGACGTAAAAATGCTGCCACGGTTAGCTGAGGCGGTCTCAGTGGGTGAAGATGAGGCTATCTCACCTATGTCAGACGAGGAATTCAAAAAAGCCCTGGGAATATTAGACAATGATCACGGCTGAAATACTAGGCCGTCTGAACGCAAAGTCTCAGGATTTTACGGGTTTGCCTCCTGGTTATGGTGGGATCACACCTGCTGATATTGCCGGGTCCATGGCCGGATTGGATAGGGGATCACAACTGGTGTTAATGGCCAGGTACTGCCAATATCCGGGATTAGAGCGGGAATTGATGTATCGGCTGTGGAATTATGCGGTGGATGTCAGCATTGAGTTCGGCTGGCCCAAACCTCCGAAGGGACAGGAATTGTTGCGGAAACTATCCCGGTTAGCGGTACTGGAAAACGTATATCCCCTGCCATGCAGAAGGTGCTCAGGCAAAAAACGGGTCATGCGTCGTGAGGGATATGCTATCATCTGCCCCAGATGTACCGGCGGCGGTACACACACACTGAATAATCGGGAGCGGTGCGAGATCACAGGCCTGACTTATTACCAGTGGCGGCAATGGCAATCCCGATACAAGGTGCTATCTAATGCAATCAATTACTGGGATAACGACGGACTCAAGCACGTCAAAAACCAGTTGCAGAATTAATAAATCGATGCTACGATTCCCCATACTGCGGATGCTATCCGCAGATCCTCTGCTTAAGGCTCTGGATCGTGGTATCGCCTCAGTCACCACTAAGATTGAGGATTGAATAAAAATGCGACTCGTGCACGGGTCGTTCCAAGGGGATCATCACTGATCCCCTTTCTATTTCACCTCCTTGCTGGTGCTGTTATACGCGCATTTTAGGACCGTACAGATTGCAGCAATCCATGAAGGCAAGTGCTGAATCCTTCGGCGTGAATTTGATCCCGAAATTTTCGGCAAGTAATTTCAGTTCCCGATCCGCTTCAATGGGAATCAAACCGGAGGCGATTGCCGCCTTCATGTTTTGTGGTAACTTTTTATAAATCGGTTTTGCTAAGTCGGTTAAGTGGTTCATATATCCTCCTGTTATCAGGCTGTTATTCATCCACTGAAAAAGCAGTACAATCTGGGGCATATCGCCGTGCCGCCTTGATTGCGCCGTTACGAGTACGCCAGGCATGACCCTGACGCAGATATCCGGGATAACCCACGTCCCCGGATACCCATACTTTCCAAGTGTTGTGATTTTGAATACTGCGTACTATGTGTATGATCATTTTATTACCCTCCTATTGTGGCAAACGTGCCAGCAGGCACGCTATTAATATCAAGTCCAGACCTGCCAATATCAGCAAGCCCGTAACCCAGTCACGCACTCGCCCGAGTGGACGGGGTTTGTAGTCCTGGCGGATCATGCTATGGTTTCAATTTGCTGTTGCAGGCGTTCAACAGCTCTTCTGTTGGAATTCCATTCAGTTAAAAACGCCTCATAAGTTAATGAGGTCATAATTGAAAAAGGATTCGGTACAGATGTCGCAATCGCATACATTTCTGTACGGCTATTATTATTGATAACCATTTTTTCTACTATTGTGCTTTTCATATCATTACCCCTTGCGGTCTATGGCCGCGTGTCGTTAATTGCCATTCTATAGCCACTCCTCCAGTGGCTAGATGAATGGGAACTATTCCTGTAACGCTGTGGCACGTGCCACAGAATATGCCTCAGTCAATTCCCTATACTGATCCCATAGGGATTCGCGCTCCTCGCGCTCATACGCATGGACTGTGCCGCTCATGCGGCTGGACTGATTTCGATCCATCTCGCAGGCGGCGGCATAAATTTCTTGAATCTCGGCGCGCTGTGCTATCAGCGCTGGTGTGTGTAACTTATTCATACATCCTCCTGGCCCCGGTTGGGGCTGTTATTAGACTGCTGCGGGCAGTCTTGCCGGGATTGCCCGCTGCGACAGGCAATCCACCATCCCTGGTGGTGGGGTTTAGGCTACCTGAGCCCCGTCTATATACACCATGGAAGATGGTGTATCCCCCATCTTCCCTGGTCTGGAGGACGTGGACACTTTGTGTCCGAGTGCCTCCAGCACTCGCCGTGCTTCGTCAACGTCAGGCCCTGTGCCTGACGTGAAGGAACAATGTCCTCTGCCCAAAACATTGATTGCTTGTTGTTTATTCATCTTCCTTACTCCTGCCCGGTATCCGGACGTTGTGTGTGTAGGCTGATTCGGTCAGTCTTCCCTGACGAATTCCACTCCCCATCCCCACGTGATGCGTGAGGAGGCGGCGTCCCTGATGCTGTCATGCGTCCCTGCCGGGGTTTCATCCACATGCGATCCCAGTGTCAGCCGGATTGCATCCCCGACTTGTAGCCGTCCGTCTCGGACTGCCGCGTTTGTTTCCGGCGCATTGTACGCCGGATTCCGGGAGACCCTCACTAGGAGGGTCTTCCCAGCGTGGAGACGCTGGTCTCGCATCTCACCCTGCGAGACGGGGATTGTGTATAACATCTTATCCTCCATGCCCGGTTATCGGGCTGTGTGTGTACCATAATAATAGTATCAGATGATACTATTGTCAAGCCGACTACACATATATCGTGTGCGACAATGTACAGACAATGTATTGATTATTTAATAAATCGATGCTATAAATACCCATAATCCGCGGGTGTATTCCCTATATCCCAAGCAATACCAGGATAAGGGTCAAGCCGTTTAAACTCAATGCCGGCAATCCTACGCACCCGATTGTAAACAGATAGGCAGGATTATGTTAAATAGGCGTTCTCTGCCAGTGGCAGATAACCTGCAAAGGCCCCGCGGAGCCAGTCTGACGAATCCGCGATACTTACAGGAGATAGCAATGTGCGAGCTGACATATACAATAATTAATTATCTCCGGCAGGGGAAACTGTTTGGATAGTTTAATGACTAACTGGCAGTTTGAGTAAGGCGGATATGCAAAATAGAAATTCTAGCTTAGAAATCACCAATCACGGTGAGGTAATCCAATTTAGCCTGAGAGTTCCAGTGGAACTACGGAAAGAGGGTGCGTGGTTTTATAGTTCATGCCGCCCATTCGATATTTATGGTCAGGGAAAGAATGAGGAAGAGGCAACAAAAAGCCTTGTTGAAGCTTTGCAATTATTTGTGGAATCGTGTTTCGAGCGGGGGGTGCTTGAAAAGGTACTTAAAGATTGTGGGTTCAGACCAGCTAAAAATACCAACAAACTAAAAAAAAGCACAGCATCTTCACTAGAGCGCATGATTGATTATTATCGGGATAATCCGATTTACCCAGCCATTATTAACTCAATGACTTTGTGCACTATAACAAAAAGATATACATTGTATTAACATTATTAATGATATATGCCTGCTCCAATCGGTAATCGTAATGCTAGCAAGGGTTTCAGCTTCAGAGAGGCCTTGCGCCAGGCGCTGCTTAAGTTCACAACCGACGAAGTCGCCAGGGGCTCTGCTCTCTATCATGTTGCCTATGCCCTTGTTCGTAAAGGGATTTCTGGCGAAGACTTCGCTATACGCGAGATTGCTGACCGACTGGATGGCCGCCCAGTGCAGGCTATATCAGGGCCACAGGGCGAACCTATCTCATTGATTGAGCGGGTTATTGTGGTACATGGCACGGCAGGCAACGTTCTGGAGGGAGAGCTGGTCCGGGAGTCACTGGCACAGCCGGCGCCGGCATCTATATCGGTGGATAGTGATTAGCATGCGGCAGTGCATCATGCGCGTAATGCAAGTTATGTCAAATGCATGGTGCGGTGCAATATCATAGGCATATCATAGGGATAGGGTAGTATGCCTGGCGCTGTCATCATTCATTTAGAATCAGTCTAAGGCACCCCCACCCCCAAGAATCGCGAATCCGTCTGCGTGTGTATATACCCCCCTCCGCATAAATTCTGGTTTTTTATTTTTTGGGATTTCCGCTTTTCACTTGTTACTTTCGATGTTACATGTTACACTTAAGTCATAATGTTACAGTTACAAACAGCGAGGGTGTAACATGCGTAATAAATATGAGAAGTCGGTTGCGTATGATGAGATATGGATCATTTGCAGGTGCAGTCTGAAAATAGGTGGCACTATACTAAGGGGTGAAGAGTTTGAGTTTACCTGTATACGGTGCGGGCGGACATGGAGTGGTAATCTTAAGTGTTCTCTTAATAAAGAAGCTCTGTATGAACCTAAGTGAGGAATTGAAGGCCCGTGGTGTCAGCAAGACCCGTCTTGGTCAGTTGCTTGGGGTAAGCCGGATGACTATACAAAGGATGGGGGAAAATGTTACGGACGAGGTTCTGGAGGTATTGAAGGGATATGTTCCGGTTACCTCTGGTAAGAGGAAGGAGCCTGTGGATTATACGGACACAGAAATTCAGGAGTTACTTTTGCGGCGTGGTGGATTGGAGGCGGACACGAACAGGGACAAGGAGACGGACTGGGAGATTTGTCAGTCGGTCGGGTTACGGGTATGGGAGTTTAATGAAATGATAGCCGGGTGGGTCAAGAGGCATCCTTACAGGGGAAGCTCTCATGATTGTTGAATCCATATTTTGGGTTTTTATGATTATAGGTGTAATAATTGCAGTTTTTCTTTTACTTGAAAAAGATTGACTGGGTTATAAAATATGAGTAACATTGATCATATTCTGCTTTTTCTACTTCTGATTTTTCTGCCTTGTGATCCACCTGAGCAGAATCTTCCAGAACAGACCTGGTCGTTACCGTTTGCCCAAAACTAGATAATTCACCACAAAGGCGGCTTCGGTCGCCTTTTTTTATGGACACATTAAATGTACCCAGGCGATAGTGACGTAATTGTTGGTGTAATTACCGTAATCATCATCATTTTTATCCTGTTGTAATGTCCAAACTAAGAATCCAGACTGCGCCGGTTTTTGTTCCGTTGCTACAGCCGTCCCGGTATAAGGGGGCATACGGTGGGCGTTCCGGGGCAAAATGTTTAGGCCGCGGGACACTGGTGATGCGCTTTGATGGTGCCCTGACCCCGGTTGAAGATATTCAGGTTGGCGATGCTCTTATGGGGCCTGACAGCAAGCCCCGCATTGTATTGAATGTCACCAAGGGTATCGGGCCGTTATATCGGGTTAAACAGAAATCAGCGGAAGATTATATTGTTAATGATGCTCATATTCTGGCTTTAAAGAGATCAAAAACTTCCCGTAATGATTTTGGAACATTTTCTAAGGCCGGTAATCCGCAAAGGAAGAATGGACGCTATGCCGGTTATGGAATTGATACGACGCTTATCAGCGTTAAAGAGTACCAGGATAAACCGGAACGATTTAAATGCCATGTTTTCGGTTACAAAGCAGAGATCGATTTTCCATCACAACCCGTTCCAATAGAACCTTATCTGCTTGGTCTTTGGTTGGGTGATGGTGATACCGCGAGAGTGGCATTTACTAATATGGATGAAGAAGTGCTTGGTTATTTAAGAGAATATGCCAAGAAGAATGCTATTAGCGTGCATGACACCCAAAAACCGAATCAGCAAGCCAGGAGATTGATATTCGGGAATAACTGGAAACGCGAAGGTAGTATTTTATCTGTATTTCGTGATGCGCAATTACTCAATAACAAACGTATTCCTGAAGAATATATCGTCAACGATAAAAAAATACGTCTTCAAGTTTTGGCAGGTTTGATTGATTCTGATGGATATGTATCGAACGGTCTTTCCATCACACAAAAAAATCATGTTTTACTTCAGGACATAAAGCGTCTTGCAGATAGTCTTGGTTTTAAGACAAATATCACTCCAATAGTAGCCACATGCAACGGTAAAAAATTCAATGCTTTCTTTCTATCTATTGGAGGTGACATTGATCGTATTCCATGTCTGATAAAAAGGAAGAAGGATAATCTTCCGGCTTATAGAGTAAGGAATTGGCGGCATACCAGAGTCGATGTAGAAAGCATAGGGGATGGCGAGTATTTCGGATTCGAGTTAGCTGGCGATCATTTATTTCTGCTTGCGGACGGGACAGTAACCCACAATTCTCATTTCTTCGCAGAGAGTATTGTCGAGCACTGTTTATTGATACAAGGTGCCCGTATAGTCTGTGTCCGTGAAATCCAGCGGGCGTTAAAGGAATCCGTAAAGCGTCTTGTCGAGGACAAGATCACGGTCATGGGGGTCGAGAGTTATTTCTCATCCATGTTTGACACGATTATGACCCCTGGAAATGGGATTATTCTGTTTCAGGGCATGGCCGATCATACCGCTGAATCCATCAAGTCTTTGGAAGGGTTCGATATCGCCTATGTCGAGGAAGCGCAAACCCTAACGTCGAGATCCCTTGAGTTTCTGCGACCTACCATCCGCGGTTCTGTACGGATGCGGGCCTTGAACCGTGTATCTGAAATCTGGTTTTCATGGAACCCCAGAAACGCCTCAGATCCAGTGGATCTGTTCTTTCGCGGACCTAATCCTCCGAAAGATGCTGTGGTTGTTCGTACTTCTTATCGGGACAACCCGTTCCTTCCTCAAGAATCCGAGGATGACAGGTTATTTGATCTCGAACATAACCCGGAACGCTATGCCCATATCTGGGAAGGCGAATACGAACCTCAAGTCATAGGTGCGATCTGGACCCGAGACGTTATAGAACGAAACCGCAAAAAGGAAGCCCCAGAGATGCGGCGCATCTTGATTGGCGTCGACCCGCCGGGAGAATCCAAAGATACTTCTGATAAATGCGGCTTGATTGCAGGTGGCATAGGAACCGACGGCAGAGGCTATGTCTTACAGGACGAATCCCGTCAGGCCACCCCGGAAGAATGGGGCCGTGCTGCCGTAGCTATGTATGATCTGCACGAGGCCGACGCTATTGTCGCCGAAGTCAATCAGGGCGGGGATATGGTCAGAGCCGTTATTCATTCCATACGTCCCGGCCTCAAAGTTATTAAGGTCAGGGCCAAGCGCGGTAAACATTTACGCGCCGAACCCGTGTCCTCTTTATATTCGCTGAACCGGATCAGTCATGTTGGTAACTTTCCAGAATTAGAGCGTGAGATGTGCATGATGTCCCCGGACGGTTATAAGGGGGAGGACTCGCCGGATGCCCTGGATGCCATGTGTTATGTCTTCCTTGAACTATTCCCGAAGATGACTAAAAAGGCTGAATCCGACACGGCCAGACCTATTCGCGCCGACAGTCGTTACCGACCGCACAGGTGGCGTGAACATGGATGAACTGACCGCAGACGAAATCAAAAACGGCTGGACGCCTGCATCGTTAAAAGCCTACCTGAAAGAACGGGAACAGGCCGCAGAAGAAAAGATTGATATTACCAACCGTAAAACAAGGCCAATGGAACAGACCCGTTATCGTCCGCTAAGGTGGCGCGAATGAGAATATTGGATGTCATCGAAAACGCCGTCTGGATGACCGGCGATGAACCGCCGGAAATGGTGAAGAAATACAAGCAGGATGTAATGGATCTTATGGATGAAACCTGCCGGCTTTACGGGTTTGTTCATGACCCGGTTGCTTTTACCGAGAAGCTTCCTGGTGATGACAGGGTTCCGCAGGTTCCCGACCATATTCAGGGATCTAAGGTAAGGTTATTGGTTGGAGAGGCATTAATAACCAAGGAACTCCCCAGAAAACAGGCATCTTTTATCGCAGGACTGGACAAAAAGGATCTGGATAAGTTGCGGAAGATCACACGCAGGACTTATGCAAAATTCTACCGGACACTGATTGGAAACGAAACGTGCGATGAGATCATCGAGGCTTTAGGCCCGGCGGCGGCGGTTGCTACGTTAAAGACTTATGGTTAAATTTAAGAGGTAATTATGTCATCATCAGATCCGTGGCAAAATAAACTGGCGACACAGGCCCTGGCCGATCTTAGGGCATGGTCACAGTTACCCTATCCTGAATATCTTGCAAAATATCAACAAGCCTTTGGCACTAATATTGATCGATTTAAGGGATTAGGGATATCGGCAAATGATGCAGATGCTCATAGGGCAAAAAATAGCCCATTATTTCCTACAGCTACGACTGCATACAATCGTAATGTTTACAATGCCCCTTATTTTGATCTTAATGATGCAATGTTACAGCGACTTAGAGAAACCTCTAATATAACCAAAGGCAGTTTGAAAACTCCAGGATTCGGGCCGGATACCAACACAGCAGAAGATTATTATAATTATTTAAGGAACATGACCCCTGCACAGCAGGGGGAATTTGACAGAGTAACAGCCTTAATAGATTCACGGTCTGATGATTACAGTTCATCACTTAGCATGGCAATGCAACCATGGGGAGCGATTCCTGTTGCTACCGCCCTTCTTGGGGTATTGGGCACAGCCGGTGCCGGTCCTTTGGGACGATTTCTTGGCCCTTCTGGAACTACAGGTGTTCTTCCTACCGGCGGTGTAATCAGTACAGGCGCCTATCCGGGCGGGATGATTGGAAGTAGTGCAGCAGGCGGTTCAGCAGCATTGGCAGCCGCAGGCGGTAGTAATATACTAAAAAGTCTTTCCAATTTAAGCGGGTGGGGTAAATTGAAGCTTGCCGGTACTGTTTTGAATGCCGGAAGTATGTTATACAAAGGAGGTTCCTATCCTACCCTCCCGCCAATGCCCGCACTTACACCGGGGAGAACCAATATGGCTGCAATACCTATGTCTAACCCGGAAAAACTTAAACGTGGACGTATGGCTACAATGCTTACTTCAAATATAGATTCAGGCGGACTTGGCGTTATCAATCGTCCCAGTGCTTCAGCAACCCTTTTAGGAGGTTAGTTATGAAATGGCTTCGATGTTTATTTATTTGTTTATTATTTTCGACTCCGGTTTATGCAGCGGAAACCCTGCTTTCACCTGTTACGGATGCTGCAAATAGCAGTTCGTTTAATATCACCAACAATGGTAGGAAGACGATTATCATCTATGCCGCTTCAGGGCATACGGCGGCACAATATTCGGATGTAGAGATATCCCATGATGGCGGAACCACGTTCGCTGATCTGTATCAGAATGGTGCGCAGGTTAGAATGTCCAGTACCAATACCGCCGTTACTGTTTATGGCCCTGGTGTTTTTAGGGTGGCAAAGGAAGCGACGACAAACGCTACGGGCGTTTACTTGAGCACTGAAATCAATTTATGAAAAAAATATTGTCGTTCCTGCTTGGGTCTTTGATCGCGTGCAGTGCTTCATCTACACCCGTAAACAAATTCGTTTCCAGTCCTGTCGGTGAGTTACTGGCTGGAACATCAGTTAACAATCCGTTTTTATTCTCCCCATCCGATTTTGCCGGCCTTGTCGCTTGGTATCAATTAGGAACAGGTATTACTAACACTGGTGCAGGTGTGTCAAAATGGGCAGATCAATCAGGTAATGGGAATGATCTCCTGCAAGCTACAGATACTAATCGTCCGTTACCGGGTACACAAGGGGCTGATATTGTTACTAATGGGGCTTTCACAACAGATGTCTCTTGGACAAAAGGAACGGGTTGGGATATCAATTCAACCACAGCAACTAAAGCGCATCATGCTACGGGCACTGCTTCACTATTATCTCAGGCATCAGCGACAACACTATTGTCGCAATATTACCTTACAGTTTATACAGTATCAGGTTATGTCGCAGGTACAGTATCAGTATCTATAGCTGGGGTTACAGGAACAGCAAGAAGCGCAGATGGAACTTATACTGAGATAATAACGTCATTAGCGGCAGATCAGGTAATTGCATTATCAGCAAACGCGACTTTTGTCGGAGATGTAGATACTTTCTCCGTCTACCCCCTCACCACAGCAGATGGAATCCTATTCGATGGAGTGGATAATTACCTGCAAGATTCTTTTACGTTAGCGCAGCCAGGAACCATTTATATACTATTCAAATCAGTTGCATTTACGGTAGGGAAACCTGTATATGACGGGGCTACAGCAAACCAAATGCAGCTTTATCAAGATTGGGGTGGTACTCCAGCATATTCGCTTTTTGCTTCTGACGGAGCAGCTTTCACGCTTGCTGTCGGCCCTGCTATTGGTTCTTATGGAGTCCTTGCTGGCGTATTTAATGTAGCATCATCGTCACTACAGTTTAATAACGGGACACCCGCAACAGGGAACCCCGGAACTTTATCCGGTGATGGATTTACACTGGGTGCTTCCGGGAACGCAGCAAATTTTACTAACATCCAAGTAAAATCTGTTATTATTTACAACACGGCGCACGACTCCTCACAACGCGCCCAAGTAATAGCATATCTTCAAAGTCTATGAAATATCTACTCTTACTATTTCCTATCCTTTGCTTTGCCGAGACACCGGAAGAGATTAACGACCGTATAAATGAAGTGTTCTGGGGCACACGGAACGCCTGTTACATAACGGCAGTTTCCAAGAAGATAGAGTTTGATCAAGCCGGGTATACCTCCAGAATCGTTATTGTCAATACCGGGCTGGGTCGTAAACATGCAATGGTTTCATATCAGGGCATGTGCTATGACGACTTGCAGGGAGTGACGTTTGGCGTGAATCCTTGTAAGGATATATATCGTATGTATCCATTGGTGAGAAAGGAATAGATTGTGGATTCGAGTCAAAGAAAATATCGTGGTTTACTTAGAGGCACCGGAAGGATAATCCATTGAAAGATATGATGATGAGCATGATGGGGCATGAAATGAAGGTAAATCCGCCTGCAATCCTGGAAAAGACGCGAAGGAAAAAAGGCAAGAAGGCGGCGGAACGTCAGAGACGCGCTATTTTACTAAACAAGGTGAAAGATTAGATGTCGGAACGAGCTATCGAGTTAATCAAACGCTGGGAAAAGCTGAAGGAAAATAAAAGCCCGTGGCTGAGTCATTGGGATGATCTGGCAAGGATCATGCTCCCGCGCCGGCTTGGATTTGCTTCAACCACTACAGAAGGCGGGCGGCGGGTAGAGGATATCTACGATTCCACCCCCATGCAGGCGGCGCGCAGCCTTGCCAATGCCATAGGCGGGATGATGCGGCCTACGGGAATGCCGGAAGTAAAAATGCAGGCTGACATAGATGCTTTGAATAATCTTGATGAGGCAAAGGGATGGTTTGCCGATTCCGAAGAAAGGCTTAAAAATTCCTTTAATAATCCAAAGGCAAGGTTCAGACAGGCCAGCGGTGAAAAAGACCTGGATCTGGTAGTTATCGGCACGGCAGTCATGTTTATCGGCGAGGGTTTGAAGAGTCTGCTTTTCCAGACCGTACATCCCCTGGATGCGGTGGTATTCTTCAACGAAGAAGGATCTGCGGAAGGACTGTTTCGGAAACGCAAATTTACCTTGCGACAGGCTTTTGCGAGGTTTGGCAACAAACTATCCGAAGATGCACGGAAAAAGTATGAAAAAGACCCTGATGGGAAAATTGATATTCTCCATGCCGTAGTTCCAAGAAAGGAAAGTAAGGTCAATGCCTTGCTTGCCAAAGACATGCCGTTTGCCGATATCTGGATTGAGATTGACGCCAAAGAAGAACTGTTTGCCGGTGGTTATCATGAATTTCCGTTTATTGTGCCGCGATGGGACACGTCATCCGGTGAGGATTATGGCCGATCACCGGGGATGATTGCGCTTCCCGATGGCGAGACGTTACAGGCGATGGGGGAAACGATCCTGATCGCCGGTCAAAGGGCGGCTGATCCGCCGTTAGCGGTTCCAAACGACGGTACATTTTCTGCCATTAACACCTTCCCCGGTGGCTTGGCTTATTATGACGTGGAAACCGCCGCAGAATTACGCGGGAATCCGTTTTTCCCGATTGAAACCAGCATGAATCTCCCTATTACCAGGGACATGCAAGCCGATATGCGAGATCAGGTCTGGTCGGCCTTCTTCAAGAATATCCTGAATCTTCCGGTAGAAGGCCCGCAGATGACGGCAACCGAGGTGATCCAGCGCAAGGAAGAGTTTATGCGCGAGATAGGCCCTACCTTTGGTAAATTGGAAACCGACGACACTGCGCCTACGGTGGAACGGGCGTTTATGATCATGCTAAGGGGTGGTGGTTTTGCGCCTATTCCTGAACTCTTGCAGGGAAAGAACATCCGCTTTATTTATAATTCCCCTGTTAAACGAATAAAACAGCAGATTGATGCCGCCTCTGCCCGTATGTGGGCGCAGGAAGTAATTATGTTGGCACATGTCAAGCCGGAAGCACTGGATCTGATTAATGTGGATGAATTGGGTCGGTTTTCCGCCGAGGCTTCCGGTATTCCCAAACGCATTGTCAATGGTGCTGACATAGTGGTTCAGATCCGTGAACAACGGGCGAAGGCACAACAGGGACAAGAGAAGATGATGAAGATGATGCAAGTTGCTGAAATGGCAAAGTCCGGTGCGGATGCGACTGAGAAGATGACCAGGAATTCCGGCGAACAACAAAAAGAGGCTACTATATGAGCGAGGATGTTTGGATTGAACGGGCACAAAGCGCAGAGGCAAGACTGGCAACCTTAAAACAGGCGATTGAACCTGCATTGGAACGTGTCAAACAGTTTAAGGCCAATTTCGGTATTCGTGAGTGTGATAATGGCGAGATCATAATTGATTATGACAAGTTCGTGGAAAGGCTTGGCTATGAAAACTCGATGGAACTGAAAAGGATCATAGAGGAAATTTACAAGAAAGCAGCATGACTGATCTGACTCAGGAATTACTGGATTCCCTGTCTGAACTCCCTATTTCAGATAATTACACGCCGAAAGACCGATATCAGGATTTTCGGCAATTATTTACGGGGACAGAACAGGGTAAACGGGTTTATCGTGAATTACTGTCATGGGGCAAATTATTTGTGCCATCGGTTCATAGTTCACCTATAGATCCATTACGTATGGCGGTAATTGAAGGCCACCGCAATTTTGCGGTGAAGTTAATGGCGGCGGTCAATATTGAACCGCCTGAACAAGAGAGGAAAACACATGGGCGACGCAGCAGAAAAGTTGACTGAAAAAACCGAAGATACTACCATAGACGAAACCACTGAACATTGGTCGTCCTCTGTCAAGGACGAAAGCCTGAAAGGGACATTAAGCAAGTTTGAAAGCCCTGAAAAGCTACTGGATACGATAGGTTATAAACCTGACTGGCGTAAAAGCCTGCCTGATGATCTGAAAAAGACTGCCGAACGATTTACGTCTGTTGATGACGCGATCCGATCTGTCCAGGATTTGCGTAAACGTGAATCATTGGTAAGGGTTCCGGGTAAAAACGCAACCGAGGAAGAAGTGTCTGCCTATCGAAAGGCCGTCGGTATCCCTTTCAAACCGGAAGAATATACCTTCCCGGATCTTCCTGAAGGCGTCGAAATGACGGACGATATCAAGGTTTCACGTGAAACATGGGGGAAACGGTTTCATGAACTTGGGATGTCCAAAGACGCTGCTACCAAGTTAATGACTTTGGTAAACGAGGATGTTTCCGCCTCTATGCAGGCAGAAATTAAGGCTGATGAAGCCTTTGCCAAGTCCCAAGAAGATGCACTGAGATCAGAATGGAAGGGCGAAGATTATGATAAAAACAAGCAATTTGCCAATCGTGCCTTTGCTGAAATATCCAATCGCGCCGGGATCAGTACCGATGAATTAAGCAAAATACAGACGAAAAACGGCCGGTTTTTAATGGATGACTCAAGGATGTTAAAGCTGTTTTCTGTTATTGGCAGGGAAATGTCTGAAGGCGTTCTTGGTTCTACCATGACCGAATCCGAGATGGATACGGCGGAAGATCAGATTTCTGATATCAGGAAACAGATTGCCGAAGCCCAGTCCGCCGGCGATAGCAAGAAGGCAAATAGGCTGTTCCAGAAGGAGCAGGCACTTATCGCCAAGATAAAGGGTAATAAACCTATTGTCGGAGCTGGTAGGGCTACTTGATTATTTCTTGCTTATTGACAATCGAACTAATTTAGTCTATTTTATTAACAATAAGACGGCTCACCCGAAAGGCCCCGTCGAAAGAATTACACTCCGAATGCCCCTCTAAGGGATAACCGGCCCCGTAAGGCTACCCGGTTTACCGAACAGGCTCACCTGAAGGTAGTGTCCAAATCGTAATAACGACAGAGGGCATTATCATGTCTACCTCTTGTAAGAATGGACATATTTCAGAAAGGAACAGGCATGGACAATGTATAGAGTGTACAAGGGAATGTACTAGGCGCTGGCAAAGCAAAAATAGAACTAGAAGCGCAGAATATACTCGCAAATGGAGGCTAAAAAATCCAGAAAAATATATCAGCTTAAAAGATAGAATGAATGAAATGAGGAAAAATTCCTCAGATAAAGAAAAAGATAAAATCCGCGCTAGAAACAGGGAATGGCAGAAAAATAATAAAGAAAAAGTCAGAGTTATTAATCGTACAAGAATGGCATTTAAGCGCGGGTTACTCGTAAAGTGGGCTAATAAAGATTTGATAAAACAAATCTATAAAAATTGTCCAATTGATATGCATGTGGATCACATTATTCCAATGAAAGGGAAAAATGTATGCGGTCTACACGTAGAAAATAATTTACAGTATTTACATGCAAAGGAAAATATGCAAAAAAGCAATTCCTTTGATGACAAAGAATTTTTGTTGGCTCACCCTTGTTATTACGAGGCCCCAACAGACTTAAACAAGGCATTATCTAAGCCCCATCATACCTATAGTGGCCCCATAAATAATGGCTTACCCACTAAAACTATTTTGGCTAACCTAATGAATGCTTCCAAACAATTTAATTGCACGGGAGTATTGAGATGAGTACAAGCATTGATACCGCTTTCATATCTTCTTATGAAGCGAAAGTGCATGAAGTCTTTCAAAGGCAGGGTTCCTACCTGAAAGATGCCGTGCGCGTAAAAGACAATGTAGTAGGCTCCACTGCCGTATTCCAGAAAATCGGTAAGGGTACTGCGACCACGAAAGCGCGTCACGGTACGATTACACCGATGAATCAGACCCACACTGCACCAAGTTGCACCATTGCTGACTTTTATGCCGGTGATTGGGTTGATAAACTGGATGAAGCCAAGACCAACATCAATGAGCGTGATGTTCTTGCTTCCGGCGGCGCAATGGCTTTGGGACGTAAAGTTGATGATCAGATCACAACTGTTCTCGACACTACAACCCAGACCACCGTTACCATTACAGTGAGTTCAAAGGTTGCTGTAAAGGCGACTGTCATTGGGTTTACTGAAGCTGCATGGGCCAATGACGTACCCAACGACGGCCAGGTTTATGGCGTCGTAACCCCGCGTTGCTGGTCGCAGATGATGAACGGCATTGACGAGTTTTCCAGGGCTGATTATGTCAGTGCTGATGGTATGACCTTTAAGCAAGGTCCGTCCGTCGGCAAGGGAAAATGGAAGGACTGGAACGGAGTCAAATGGAAGATGCAGACCGGCTTGCCGGGAGCAGCAACCGCCACGGCCAAGTGCTTTGTCTGGCACAAACAGGCCGTTGGTTATGCGGTTGCACAGTCAGCGGGTAACGTGGCTGGCAACGAAGCCGTAGGAGCGGACATCACCTGGCATGGTGATAGGGCTGCCCATTTCATCAATCACATGATGAGCGGGCAGGCGGTTATGATCGATGACACCGGCGTTATTGAGGGCAACCTCGATGACACGACCGCCATCGCCACTTCATAGGAGGTTATTATGGCTTACACAGCAGGCAATCTACACCTCCGGGCTGGCGCGCCGGGGGATTTGACTTACACCTACGATGCCGGGTCGGACACACTGGCAACCGTACTGACTGCGGGTTACTTCAACAACACGGATGACAACCTTAACCTGACTGTGGATGATCTTATCTACATTCAGGCCGGGGATGGGAATTGCTGGGCGCGAGTTTCAGCACTTTCATCCGGTTCTGTAACCCTACAGTTTTCCGGTGGCAATCTGCCCATACAGACAATGGCGACAGGTACGGATTCAGGTACTTTAGTTGCTTTGTCGGTTGGTTACTATGAGGTAGGTACGGAAAATTCTACCGCGTCTCGCGGTGTGCTTCCGACACCTTATGGTGGGGCCGAAGTCATCGTTCGCAAGATTGGGTCTGGTACTCAATCTCTTGAGTTCGATGCCGGTGGTTCAGGCGCGACAGCGATAGTCTACGACGGTACCAGCCGCAGGATCACGCTGCGTCTCGAAGGAGAAGGCTTCCATGTAGTTGGAAGTTCAACTTCACGGTGGCGTTTGGCCGCACTTAGCCTGACAGCAACAGGAAAAGATGGCTCCTACGCTGGTGAAGGCGCAAGTAACTCCATAGGCGCAACGTAGTAGTTAAACCTTTTTGGGCGGGGGCAACCCCGCCCTTTTCATTTGTGAATTATGCGAAAAATAGCAATGGTCGGCACCACCAATACAGGTGAGGCCGCGCCATATAATGATCTATCATGGGAAATATGGGGTGTAAGTTGTCGCCGCCCTTATGTTACCCGCGCAACCCGCTGGTTTGAACTTCACAGGTTGGATGGTGAGCCTGAACAATGGGCAAACGCATGGCGTGATGAGATCAGGAAATTCAGTACAGACGTTGAACTGTGGATGATGTATCCTGAAAATCTTGGGCCGAATGTCATTCAATATCCTTATGAATCAATAGTTGCACGATTCGGCACTTATTTCATGACATCTACCTTTTCATGGATGATGGCAAAGGCCATAGATGAACTGCGGCCAATGAAAGACGGGAAGATAGATTTTTCCGAACAAGGGCATATTTCCATCTTCGGTGTAGAAATGGAATATGGGAGTGAGTATTGCATTGGTCCTGAAACAAAAGTATTAACGTCTGCTCTTAGATGGGTTCAGGCTGATAGCCTAGTTGATGGAGATGAACTCGTTGCCTTTGATGAAAATTCAACGAAAGAGAATCGCAGGCGGTGGCGTAAAGCCAAAGTTCTATCAACTAATAGAATCAAGCGTCCTTGTTACAAATTATTCATGGAAGATGGAACAGAATTAATTTCTTCGGCAGAACATAGATGGTTAGTATGGTCTGAACATGAATTCCGTTGGCAAAGAACGGACCAGATGATAACTCCGATGCACAGGAATCCAACGAAAATATGCAAACCGTTAAATACATGGGAAATGCTGGATACACGTGATGCCGGATATATTGCTGCGGCTATTGATGGAGAAGGACATTTAGATCAAGGATCACCAGGTCGTAGATTAGGCGACCTGCGGGTAGGATTTTCGCAGCGTGATAATGCTATGGCAGAAGAATTTTTAAAGGTAACAACTAATCTTGGGTATAACTTTTCAGGATGTAAAGACAAAACTGGTTGTGTTAAGTATACGCTTTGCGGTACAAGAAATTCTAATATTGAATTTCTTGGGAAGATCCGTCCGCCAAGATTAATGTCAAAATTCGATGCCTCGAAACTTGGTGCAATTCAGAATATGAATAATGCCATGGCTGTTGAACGTATTGAATATCTTGGGGAACAAACGGTTATAGCTTTAGGTACCAGTACAGGTACTTTTATCGCAGAAGGATTTGCTTCGCACAATAGCCAGCAGCGAAGTGGCTTCAGACATTATATTGATCTGGCCCGTTTTCTTGGTATTCCTGTCACCCGTATAGCATCCGGTGGACTGGCTTATGAACCTGTACCTTATCCTATGTGGCAGGATGATCCGTTAATTGCGAAACTTGATCTTCGGTTAGCGACGACGAAAAAAACCCTTGATCAGCGTGATAATACCAGGATCACAACACAGCGTTTGATTGGTGAATGTAACCGACTTCTTGAAGAACTGGAAATCGTATCAAAAGGCAATGGTTATGACGTTCAAAAACGTATTGCTGAAGTCGAAAAAGAACGTAAAAATCTGTTACAAACATCCGCAGAATTAAGCTGTGAAATCGTGCAAAATCGTGGTGCTTATGAAGAACTAAGCTGGATGCGTAGTTTTCTGGAACCGTGAATAGTGTTTTAATTACCGGCGGCACGGGGTCGTTCGGCAGGGCTTTTGTCAGGCGTGTACTTACCCTGGATACAAGACGGATCTGCATATTTTCCAGAGGGGAACACGCCCAGGCAGCAATGAGGGAAGAATTTGAAAATAACGACCGATTACGTTGGTTCATAGGCGATGTCAGGGACAGGGACAGGTTAAGAAGGGCAATGGAAGGCGTTGAAGTAGTTGTTGCAGCAGCGGCACTGAAAAGGATAGAAACCGGATTTTACAATCCTATCGAGATGTGCAAGACCAATGTCACCGGGGCAATCAACACGATTGAGGCGGCGATGGATGCCGGTGTAAAAAAGGTCGTAGCCCTGTCATCTGATAAGGCAGTTAATCCGGTAAGCCCTTATGGATATTCAAAGGCAATGGCTGAATCGCTGTTTCTGTCGGCAAATAACACCACACCATCTGACGGGCCTGCATTTACTGTTACCCGTTATGGAAATGTGGCTGGTAGCGCAGGGAGTCTGATCCCGAAATGGCGGGATATATTGAAACATTCTGATACGGTGCCTGTAACCGATCCAGATGCGACACGGTTCTGGATGTTCATGTCTGAGGCCGTTGATCTGGTTATTTGCGCTATTGAAAAAATGCCGAGGACACTTGTCATACCTGAATTACCTGCCTTTCGTCTTGGTGATCTTGCTTTGGCAATGAACGCAAAAATGGAGGTTGTCGGACTCCCTAATTGGGAGAAGAAACACGAGTCATTGATGGAAGGCATGAGTAGTGATAAAGCCAGCAGGATGAATGTCGAAGAATTGAAGGCAGCACTGGAACGTGTCTAAAATCTGTATTGTTCAGGCGAGGCTGACCTCTAATCGCCTTCCAGGTAAGGTGATGTATCCACTGGCCGGTGAGCCTGTTATACGTCATGTATTACGCCGCTGTCAGAGGATTTCAGGAATAGACAGGGTGGTTCTAGTCGTACCGGATGATACTCGGTCAACCGTGCTTGCAATGGAGGCAAGGTTGTTAGGGATAGAAACTTTTTACGGATCAGAAAATGATGTTCTGGAACGCTATTTTCTAACCGCCTTAAATAACAGGGCTAAGGTCATAATGCGGATCACGGCTGATTGTCCATTGATTGATCCAATTATTTGTTTAAAGGTTCTTAACCTTCTTGATGGATTTGATTACGCATCAAACGTCTATCCGCGATCAGTACCCAAAGGACATGATTGCGAAGTATTCACATTTCAGGCACTTGAAAAAGCGCATAGGGAAGCAACTGATCCATACGACAGGGAACACGTTACATCGTGGATTCAAAAGAACCTGAAAACAAATTCGTTATCAGGCGAATATGATGTTGAAGCAAATTTCTGCCTTGATACCGCAGAGGACTATATTCGATTAAAAAGGATGTATGAATCCGCATAACATCACCAGGGGATTTGAATTTGAGATAGCGAGGTATTGCGGTAGCAAATATGCCGTTGCCGTTACCTCATGCACATCGGCACTGCTCCTATGTTGTGCGTATTTGAAGGTAATCGAGGTTGAGATACCAAGATATACCTATGTAGGCGTGGCACAGTCCATATTAAACGCAGGCGGGAAGGTAAAGTTCAGGGATGAGGATTGGACTGGACTGTATCAGTTGAAACCTTATCCAATGTGGGATGCAGCAAGGCGAACGACCAGTGATATGTATATTCCCGGAACGTTTATGTGTATCAGCCTTCACGTCAGTAAGGTTCTTGGTGTCAGTCAGGGCGGTGTCATTTTGCATGACGATGATGAGGCTGATCCGATCTTACGGAAGATGCGCTTTGACGGTAGAACAGAAGGCGTATCGCCTAAAGATGATCAGTTTATCCGTGGATATCATTGCTATTTAAGCCCGGATGTGGCTGCACAGGCATTATGGCGGTTATCACTATTGCCTAGACATAATAACGACATACCAAACGACGATTATCCTGATCTGTCAATACATGCGATATTTCAATGAAATTTGTTGATGTCTATTCATGGGTGGATGGAACCGCGCATTTGCTTTATGTGCTGTTGGGCGAACGAAGTATAAAACAGTCTATTTCCCATAAGAAAATGCCATCGTTTGATGAGCATATTAAATTCATACGTTCACGTCCTTATCCGTACTGGTATTTAATCAAGGTAAGAAAGAAATATGTCGGGGCAATCTATCTTACAGATAGACGTGAAATTGGAATAGGTATCTTCAATGATTGCCGACGTAACGGATATGCTGAGACGGCGATCAGAAAGTTGATGAAACTCCATCCGGGTAAGTTTCTGGCAAATATAAACCCTAAAAACAGGGCATCTATATACCTGTTCAAAAAGGTTGGTTTTAACAGGATACAAGCTACTTATGCTAAATCTTGATACTTGTTTCATAATCGCTGAGTCAGGAACTTGCCATGCAGATCACAATCATATCAGGAAATTTGGCAGGGCATTGGAATATGTACATGCGGCAAAAAAGGCAGGGGCTAACGCAATCAAGTTTCAGATGTTTGATGATCCAACAAAAGAAACCATGTTTTGTTGGATTGATGGCGATGAAAACCGCAATCATAGATGGCATGAAAGCCGGATGGGACTGGATCAGTGGCATCTTATCAAGCAGGAATGTGATCGTTACGGGATTATTTTCCTTGCGAGTGTGTTTGAAAACGAAACGATAAAATGGCTTATTGATCTGAATGTGGTCGCTACCAAAGTAGCTTCCCGTGCCGCGCCTTATCTTGGTCATTTCAGGTTTGCGCCGAAACCACTTCTAGTCTCCAATGGTATGACCGAAGTAACTGACAGAGACGATATTATCATTCTCGAATGTGAGGCTAATTATCCTTCAACACTGAAATGGTCAGGAAACTTTCCAGGTTTTTCCGATCATTCCGGTGGTACTTCAATGGCGATAGATGCCATGAACAGGGGATGCAAGCTGATTGAGGTTCATTTTTATACTGATCCATCACATGCCGGGCCGGATCTACCTGCATCGTTGTCTTTACCTGAACTTGAAATGATTTGTGATAATAAAAATGCGTTGCCGGACTTGCCTGTATCCCAACACCAAGCCTGATCTGTGGTTTGACGAAACCGGGCAATGCTCGGCTTGTATTGCTTATAACAACAGGCCGGAAATTGACTGGGAGGCGCGTAAACAGGACTTATATAGGTTACTCGAAAGACATGGCGGTAAATGTATCGTACCAAGTTCAGGCGGGAAGGATTCAACCTATATCGCCTTGACTCTAAAGGCAATGGGCGCGGACGTTACCTCAGTAACCGCTACGACTTGCCACCTTACGCCTATAGGCAGATACAATATTGATAATCTTGCCCGCCACGTTCAAACCATAGAGGTTACACCTAACCAGACTGTTAGGGCGAAATTAAATAGGATCGGACTGGAACTGGTTGGGGACATATCCCACCCCGAACACATGGCGATCTTTACCGTTCCGTTCAAGATGGCGGCGGCATTGAATATACCCCTGCTTTTCTATGGTGAATGCCCACAAAACCAGTACGGTGGGCCACAAGGAAGCGAAAACGCAAAACACCTTACGGGAAGGTGGAGATCAGAGTTTGGTGGCTTTCTTGGACTTAGACCGTCTGATCTGATCGGAATGGAAGGCATTACTGAACGTGACATGCAATATTATCAGTTTCCTGATGATATTAAAAATGTCGAAGCGCACTTTCTTGGCTATTACCTGCCGTGGGATTCGCATGTAAATGCCCGTGTTTCGATTGAAAACGGTATGAAAGCTGAATTGCCGTGTGAAGCAAATTGGTGGGAATGGGAAAATTTAGATAATCTTGATACGTTTTGGCATGATCAAGGAATGTACAGGAAATATGGATATGGAAGATTCGTTTCTCAAATCAGTGTAGATATTAGATCAGGTTTAATTAGCAGAAGCGATGCGTTAAAATTATCTCATCAATATGATGGTTTTGTATCTGATACATATTGTGGATTATCCATATATGATTCCGCTGACAGAATAGGTCTTTCAAAAGAAGAAATGTGGAAATGTCTGGATAAATTTACAAATTGGGATTTATTTAACGATATTTCTAATAATAGACTCCTTATTAAGGAGGCAGATTGGTTGAAATGCCCATTTTGCAATAAATATGACGATCCAAATAATCTCTATATTTACCCAAATAAAAATGCAGGGAAACATAGAGAATGTTTTAATAAATACAGAAAAGAACATGTCGCTCTCTGTAAGGATTATACCCGTTCTGCTGCATAGAAATGGATCGCTGGTAAAGGGCA
>ERZ1292632.230-Hain-H43-01um-R2-230-length-58890-cov-18_pt2 | contig 27351 bp, 50 predicted proteins | sample MGYA00564407_ERZ1292632 | MGnify/ENA primary metagenome ERZ1292632 (study PRJEB36523, sample SAMEA6512637) | groundwater metagenome | collected 2019-01-08 | study: AquaDiva: Metagenomics assemblies of 32 groundwater samples | reverse complement strand
CGCCAACACCAAACACGTAGAACAAGCTCGCGCCACTGGCGCCACCTTGGAGGTTGCATGAGTTCAAATCAAGAGTTCGCAAACGCTGCGCCTGGGGCAGAAGGGTACCGAAAGGACCATCCGGCTGCTGCCCACTGTCAGATCATTGATGCCGACAAAGGTGAAATCGATCTGATGGGTCGCAAGAAAATTGCGATCTGTGGGTTTGCGTCGAGCACGAGACATTACTTTCCGGTCGACAACCCTGAATGGATCGTGGTTGGCCTCAACCAAATTTATCGGCACAGCCCCCGTTTCGATGTGCATTTCGACATTCACTCCTATTGGGAGGAGGACAACGTCGACGGCACGGATCATCCGAAGTGGATTCGCGAATGCGGGATTCCCGTGTTCATGGCGGAACGGTACGCGGAGTCGCCAACGTCCGTGCGCTATCCCATCGAGCGGCTGATTGCGAAGTACGGTCTCGACTACTTCACCAGCACGGTCAGTTTCGAGCTGGCCTGGGCGATTGACTACATCGAGCAGCAGGTGACGAAGCGGCTCGAAGGGGAGTCCGTCACGCCGGCAACGATGCGGGCGCTGTTCAGTGAGTACACCATCGGCATTTACGGCATCGACCTCATCGTCGGCACGGAATACGAAGTGCAGAAGGCGTGCGTCGAGTTCTACGTTGGGATGGCGACGGCGCTCGGGATCACGATGCACATCCCGCCGGAATGCGCGCTGCTCAAGCAGATGTACCGCTACGGCTACCAGCGCGAAGCCGACACGGGCTTGATGAAGCTGTCCGAACTCTCCGATCGCCACGCGGAAATCGAGCGCACGAAGCAAGTGCTCTTTAAAAAGATGCACGAGCACAACGGCGCGCTCGGACTGCTCAAGGATCTGAAGACGAAGTTGAACGGTGACTCAGGGCCGATCCTGGACGCGCAGATCGGCGTGCTGATGCCGGAACTCGAAAAGACCGTCGCGGAGTTGCAGACCTACGATGGGGCGCAGCAGGAATCGGCCCATATGCGCGCCGTGCTCGAGTTGCGGCTCCGCGGCGGGAAGATTCCGCTCTGTCAAGGGAAGACATAAGGAGCATCGATGCCGCGTGATTGGTGGGCTGGCGCACCGTCCTCGTCGACCTCGACGACGGAAGGGTTTATCGGGTCGGTGGATATTGCGGATGCAGAAGTCATCACGAGAAATCTCCGTGCGTCGGCGGTGACGGCCGCCACGCTCAGCACCGATAGCGTCACGACCGACAAGATGACCGACGCGACTGTCACGAGTTGCAAGATCAGCACGAACGCGCTCACGCGAACGGTCGTCATTCCCTACGCGAAGCTCCTCACGACATGGGGCGCGAATCTGGCCTGTACGTATGTGCTCTACAAACCTCTGACCACCATCAGGGTCACGGGTTTTCAGGCGGTGAATCTTGCGGCGATGGAAAACTCGACGGCCGATCAATTGGTGCTGTTCCGCAATTCGTCTGCGTGCGTGGCCGGTACGGGGTGGACGAGTATTTCGACGGCTCCAGCGGCAGGCACCCTATCCTGTGTCGGTTCGATTCCGAATCCCGTGGTGGCGGCGAATACTGAATTGACGCTGAAAACGGTCTATTCGACCTGCTCGGTGTCGGCGTTCACGAATGTGATTCTGCAATTCACCTCGACGGAGTAAGGATCCCACGATGGGCTTTCTGCGCTCGGCGAATCAATACTCGACGGATTTTCTGTTGTGGACGACCTCGACCGGGAACGCCACCGGCCTGAAGACGATCACGTTTGCCTTTGAGGCGAATGCCATCCGCATCACGAATTACGCGGGGGTGCCGCTGCACTTGAATCTGGCCTCGACGAATGCCGCGACGACCGATGATCCGGAACTGTACGTAGGTGAACGATTCCGCCTGGATGGAGTGCCAGTGTCGGGCCTGAGTCTCCTCACGACGTCGACGACCACCTCGACCGACGCGAGTGGGCAACGAGTCGTGATCAATGCCTGGGGCGCAGTGTAGATGCCCATCCAGACCTATGCGGCGCAATCCACGGTCGGGTTCAATGCCTCGAGTTCCGGCTCGACGTATCACCCGTTCGTCTTTCGGGCGTCGCGGGTTAGCGTGGATTGTCTCGGCACGGCGCCGATTTATGTGAAATTCGACATCCCGACCTGGACCTCGTGTGCGGTGACGACGAACGGCCTCTGCGTGTTCGCGTGCGCGAATCAGAATCGGGCGGTCTTTGAGTTTGGCGAACGGCTCTCAGTCTCCACAGTCGCGATTTGGGCAACTTCTACGGCGGCCGGCGCGGCCGGGTACAACATTGTCGCCCTGGGGCTCTGATGCCGATTACCTCATACAGCTTCCAGACGACGGCTGGGGTGGTCGCCTCCAGTTCGGGATCGGGCTGGCACAACCTCGGCATGCGTGCGCGGACGCTCCACATTGACAACCTGAACACCGTGCCGCTCTACGTGCGCCTGAATGTCGGCGCGAGCACGGATTGCACGCAGCGGGCCTCCACCACCGATGTCGTCGTGTGGAGCTGTAGCGGGTTCAACTGGGCGGATTTCGTGTTCGATGATCGCGGCAATGTGAATCAGTTGACGGTGAACTCGACGTCGACCGCGGCGTCCGGGATCAATATTCGCGCGTTGGGGTGATGGTAAATGGCCTTGTTTGTGTGTACGTCGGCCACGAGTACGGACGGGGAACTCCTGTCTACGGGAGCGAGCCTGCGGTCTGTCTTGGGCGCGACGAGCACCACCAACGCGGACTTGTTCGCCTACCAGACCGATCTCGTCAAGCGCGCCTCGCGTTGGCTGGAAGGCCCGCGGGGCCTCGGCTACCCCTGCCAGGTGCAAACGTATCTCGAAACCGTGCCGGCGTTCGGGGGCCAGACCCTCCTGCTCAGCCGGACGCCGATCCGGACGATCCTCCGCTTTTTCGATTCGACCGCCTCGTGTGACGCGACGGAGCTGTGCTCCACCGATTACCGCATCGAGGATGCCGACGCAGGATTGCTGAGCCGCGATCTCGGCTGGTCATGGACCGCCGGCGAGCAGTACTACCTCGGCAAAACCATCGTCCCCAACAGCGAATTGAAGCCGTGGATGGTGGAGTACGTCGCCGGGTGGACCTACAACGGCTTGACGACGGATTCTGAGAACTATTCCACCGGTGGTGTGGGCGGCTCCACGTCAACGGGCCGAACGTTCCCAGACGATCTCGAACAAGCCGTGCTCCTGAAAGCCGCCGAGTGGGCGCGGTCTGGCGCCGGATCAGGCGTGCAATCTGAAAGCGTGGGCGATTTGAGCGTGACGTATGCGAGCGCCGGGAACTACCGATCAGAAGCGACGGATCTAATCCGGCCGTACCGGAGGATGGCGTGAGAAGCATTACTGCGTGGGCACACATGATGCCTGATTCGGTCACGTATGAGGCGAGGACTGGGACTGATGCGTACGGGGACCCGACATGGGGGACTGCCAGTACGTACCGCGCACGCGTCGTGGGGGAGCAGAAGTTGATTCGGGGATTTTCGGGGCTGGAAGTGCTGGCCGCACAGACCGTGTACCTCGGCACCGCGATTGTCGTGCAGCCGACAGATCGGATCACGTTGTCGACGAGCATTGTCGCCTCGACCCAAGCGACCGCGATTCAGCCGCCGATTCTCGGCGCGAAACGGATTCCCGATCAGGGAGGCACGCATTCCAGCGTGGTCTATCTTGGTTGAGCCCACCTTCACCTTCGAGCTGAAAGGGACCGCTGAGGTACTGGCGAAGATTACCGCCGAACTGCAGTCAATGTCTGGTAAGGCCGAGGCCGCGCTGTCTCAGGAAGCCGAGCGCGAGATGACGGAGAGCAAGAAGCGCGTCCCTGTGGACACCGGCACGCTACGGAACTCTGGTCATGTACAACCACCCGAGCGGACGGCGGACGGGGTGTCTGTGACGATGGGCTTCGGCGGCGCGGCGGACGACTACGCGATCGTGGTCCATGAAGACCTTGAAGCGTTTCACGATGATGGGCAGGCGAAATACCTAGAGTCGGTGTTACAGGAATCGGCGCCGCATCTCTTGGAGCGCATCGCGTCTCGGATCAAGGTGTAAGGATGTTGCTAGATGACATGCTGACGAAATTAGGCGGTGCGAGCATCGGCCTGACGAGCGGCACGAACCTGTTTGCTGGGACGTTTCCCGACAGCCCTGATACGGCCGCGGCCGTCTACGAAACGGGCGGCTTCTTTCCGATTCATGCGATGTCAGCGAGCGCGGGGAACGCGGCCGTGGAGCGGCCGCGGGTGCAGATCGTGACGCGGGCCGTGAAGTATCAAACAGCGCGCCAGCTTGCGCACAACATCTCGCAGACGTTGGATGGGCTGTCGAACGCGACTATTGGCAGCACGATCTATTTACTGATCACGGCGGTATCGAGTCCGGAGCCGTTGGGCACGGACCCGAGCGGGCGTGCGCGGATCGTCCAGAACTTTGATGTGATCAAGAAGTTGCACACGAGCACGAGCACGTAGGAAGAGAGGACGACTGTGGCGGAAGTCATTTATTCATGTGCTCATCTGTTGGTAGGCGCCTATGATTTTTCCGGTCAACTCACCGAGATGATCGTGAATCGATCCAGTGAAAGCCTCGATGGGTCGACGATGGGCACCACGACGCGCAAGCACAAGGGCGGCGTCTACAGCGCGAATGTGACCGCGAAGGGGCTCCTCAATCTCGGCTCGAGCTTGCTGGACCCGGTGATTTTTGGCGGCATCGGGACGGACGCCACCCTGGTGACGGCATTCGTGAATGGCATTCCCGCGGTGGCGTGTTCGACGGCGGGCGGCTACGGGATCACGGCCGTCAGCGTGACGGATGTCATCGGGGGGAGCTATGGGCAGCTTCTCCCGTTCGATGCGGACTTCCAGACCCAGCACGATCTGGTGCATGCCGTCGTGCTTGATAACGCCCTTTCAACCGCCTGGAGCACGGGCACCAACAACGGCACCGCGATTCCGTTGTCCACGAGCGGCATGTCCACGGGCGAAAAACTGTACGGCGGCTTCCATATCACGGCCCTCTCGACCAGCATCGTAAGTAATGGCGTGTCCGCTACGATTGCCGCCGCCTCGTCCAGCGGATTCGCAACCAGCAGCACGCGGATTACGTTCTCCGCAAAGACCTGCAAGTTGGGACAGTGGGCCACGCCGATTGCGTCTGGCTCGCTGAGCACTGATCAGCCATTCGTGCGCGCGATCATCACAATTGCAACGGGGACGTCGACCGGGTATAGCGCAAATGGGCTCATTTGGGTGGGTCATCAGTAAATCAGGCGTGCGCGTCCGTTAATGTCGAGATGAAGGAGTCAACATGGCAGCCGAGGTAGTTTTTTCCAACTCAAAATTTGAGGTGAATGGCATCGACCTTTCAGCTTATGTCACCGACATCACCCTGAACTACGGATCGGAAAGTCTCGATGCGTCGGCGATGAGCACGGCGACGCGCAAGCACAAGGGCGGCGTGAAGGACTGGTCAATTGACGTGACCTTCCTCTACGACTGCTCGACCGGCGGCCCGGAGGCGCGACTGTTCGGTCTCGAAGGGACGACGGCGTGCGTCGAGTACCGCCCGATCAATGCCTGCACAACGGAGGCGCGCCCGGCCTACTCCGGCATCGCGACGATGTTCAACGGGCCGATCGGCGGATCGTACGGCGGCCTGCTGAAGTTCACGACCAAGGCGCAGGCGTACGGCACGCTGACGCGCGCAACCGCGAGCTAGGGGCGTGCGGATCTCCGGCGCTGGGGGCCGGGTGCGCGTGGGGTATCAGACCGCCGCGATGTTGGGCGCGTGGACGCTCACACAGACACGGAGCGGGGCGATCGTCGCGTATGACGTGTCGGCTAGACTGACGGACCTCGACACGTTCTGGATCCAGCAGGGGCCGATGGATCTCGAACTTCAGATGGGGGCGCGGATCTGGGCGTGGCGCCAGGTGGAGCCGACCTTTTCGGCCGAGTCACTTGCGGTCAGCCTCGATGGCGTGCCCGCGATTCACTAAACAGGAGTGTGTATGAGTCGATCGTGTTTTGTGGTGCCAGAGTCCGTCACGTTGCCGTTGTTTGATGATGGGGCGCTCTGGATCAAAGTCAAGAAACAGCTGAATGCGGGCGAGGTGCGCCAGATGGCGCAGGGCGCCTTTACGCGCGTGAGCCCCACAGGGACACCCGATGCGCCCAGCGTGGCGTTTGACCTGAACATGGACGCGGGCGCCTTCCAGAAGATTGTGCTGTATCTCCTCGACTGGAACCTGTCCGATGCGGCCGGCAAAACGGTCGCGATCGACACGCCGAAAGCTAAAGCGGACGCGTTACGGGCACTGGACCCGGACGTGTTCACCGAAATCGAGCGCGTCATTGATGCGCACGCGGAGACGATGGCCCAGGAAAAAAAACGGCGGAGTGGATCGCCCACACCAAGCACCACGTAATCCTGGCGAAGTGGATGGGGATCCCGTGGTGGGATGAACAAGCGATGCCGATGGATGTGCTCGAGGTGGTAGCGGACATGATTCGCGAGGAACAGCGCGAGGTCGAGAAGGCGACCAGCCAGCGACGATAAGTTATGGCTCTGAATGTCGGCGAACTCGAAGCGACGCTGAGGCTCCGAGACGAACTCTCGGCCTCTATCAAAGCGGCTCAAGCCTCCGTCGCGGCAGCCGCCAAGAGCATGGGGACTGAGTTCGCTTCTGTCGGGACTCAGGTCGCGCTTGTGAATAGTTATGTGAAGCAGTTCGCTGGCGGTGACACCATCAGCAGGGCGAATGCGATGGCAACCGCGTTGCAAGCCACTGGCGGAGCCGCGACATTAACGGCTGGCGAACAGCGCGGCGTGAATAAGACCGTGACTGAGGCTATCGAGAAGTATCGAGCACTTGGCAAGGATGCACCGGCAGCGCTCTTAACGCTTCAAAAGGAAACGGCGGCAGCCGCGATTCCTACCTCGGCATTCAAGCAATTACTGTCCACGCTTGGTCCGACCATCGCGGCAGCGTTTTCGGTAAGGGCGATCTTCGCGTTCGGGAAAGAGGCAGTGCGGTCCTTTTCTGAACAAGAAGATGCCCTCGTGCGGCTTTCCGCTGCGCTGAAAGCGCAAGGCACCTTTACCCCCACGCTGGCGACCCAATACGAAGCCCTCTCGGCGAAGTTTCAACAGACCACGATCTACGCGGATGAATTGACGGTCGGCATGATGGCGCTCTTGACGCAAGTCGGCAACGTCATGCCGTCTGAAATGGAAGGCGCCTTACAGGCGGCCACGAATCTCGCGTCTGGACTCGGCATTGATCTGCAGGCGGCGACGATGCTGGTCGGGAAAGCCTTCGCTGGTGAAACCGGGACGCTGAAGCGCTACGGAATCGTGATCGATGAGGCCACGCTCAAGAGCGGCGGGGCAACGGCCGTGTTGAAAGCGCTCAATGACCAGTTTGGCGGACAGGCGCAAGCGCAAGCCGCCACCTATTCCGGGCAAGTGGCGCAACTCGCGAATACCTGGGACGATTTCAAGGAAACTGTGGGCAAAGTGCTCACGGATATTTTAAAGCCGATGCTCCCGGCGCTCAAAGAGGCGGCGGTCTGGATGCAAGGGCTCGGGCAGGTGGTCGGGTGGGCACGTCAGACCTTTGATAGCTTGCTGGTCACCTGGGCCAAGACGTTTAAGTGGATGGTAGATGCGAAGCTGAAAATTAGTGAACTGACGAATGTCTTCGGCGTGAACGATCGGCAAATCGCGGAACTCAAAGCGACCTCTGCGCTGTATGCCGACACGATAAAAAGCCTGACCACGACACAAGAGACCGTGACAAAAACGGTCGAGGTCGGCAGTGGCGCCATCCGCCAGCGCGTCGTCGTGGATAAGGAGGCCATCGCATCGGCGAAGAAGCACGCCGAAGAACTCGTGAAGCTCACTGAGAAGGTCCACGAACTGGAGGGTGGGCTCGCGTTGGTACCAGACTCGCTCAAGGAGATTGGTCGGTCTTACGACGAGGCGAAACTCGGCCCGCTCGCGGTGGCCGTGGCGGAGGTGGAACGCCAGTCGCACATCGTCAACTTCGGGTTCCGGGGGATGACGGAAGAACTTCGCAACGTCGGGAGCGAAGCGATCAAGACGCGGGACGAACTGGAGACGTTCTCGCGGTTTGATTTTACCGGACCACTCCAGCGCGAGTTCCGACACGTCGGCAATGCCGTCCATGACCTTGCGGCCTCGTTCACGCAATTGGCGCAAATCTCTGGCGACTCCTTCGGCGGCGTGGTGCGGGATCTCGCGCGGGTCGTTGGAGCAATGGACATCGCGAAACAATCCGGCACAAGCCTGAAACTGGCACTGACCCCAGACGCGAACGGTCGCCGCGATTGGGGGGCGGCGGCCGTGAGCGTGGTCGGGATCGTCGGGGCGATGGATGCGGCCACCAGTAGCGCCAGCAAGACCAAGAACGCGATGGGCGGCATCGTCACGGGTGCGCAAGCCGGGATGGCCATCGCGGGTCCGTGGGGGGCTGCGGTCGGGGCGGCTGCCGGGTTCCTGGTTGGGATGTTCAGAAACGCAGAGAAAGCCATCAATGCGACGCGCGAAGCCTTCGTCCAGACCGCCGGGGGGCTCGGAGCATTGAATGTGAAGGCGGCTGAAGCCGGGGTCACGCTGACGGCGATGCTCGATGCGAAGAATCCGGAGCAGTACAAAAAAGCGATTGACGATCTGAACGCGGCCTTCGACTTGCAGAAACAGGACGCAGCCGACCTCAAGGCCGCGATTCAGGAATACGGGTTCACGATTGAGCAGCTCGGCCCGGCGATGCAACGGCAGCAACTCACCGAACAGGCCGTCACGCTGATGAACCAATTCCGACTGCTGGCGGGCTCAGGGATTGATGTGGGGCTGGTCGTGGAGAAGATGAGCGGGAAGCTCAACGACTATCTCAACTTGTCGGTCAAGACCGGCATGGAGGTGCCGCTCGCGATGAAACCGATCATCGAGAAGATGATCGAAATGGGCACCTTCACCGACGCCAACGGGGTCGCGATTACCGACCTGGCCATGAGCGGGGTGACGTTCAGCGAGACGATGACGCAAGGCTTCGATCGGATCGTGAATAAACTCACCGAACTGATCAATAAGATTGCGGGGACGACGGGGGCGTTGAATGCCATGCCGTCGAGCAAGACGATTGACATCATCTACAACGAGGTGCGACCAGAACGGTCCATGGACATCGAGGCCGCGGCGCGTGGCGGACTCGTCACGGCGATGGGCGTGGAGTATCTCGCCGGGGGCGGCTACACCTCGAAGCTGTTACCGTTCCGGCCGCGCGGGACCGATACCGTCCCCGCGATGTTGACGCCAGGAGAAGGCGTCGTGACCACGGCCGGGATGCAGACACTTGGTGTCGAGGGCTTGCGGACGCTCAATCAGGGCGGGAGCCAGGCGCCGGTCATCGATTTCTCCGCCGTGCTCGAGGAACTCAAAGCGACGCGGCGCGGTCAAACTGAAATCGCGGCAGAATTGCGGTGGCAACGACGCACAGTGCCCAGTGCAATTCGTGATGCGCTGCAGCGGAGTCGGGCACAATGAGCGCCGACCTCACCGCCTATGCCGTGGAACTGTTCATTGGCAGCGCCTGGACGAATATCACGGCGGATGTCATCCTGGCCGAAGAACCGATGCGGTTCCGCTATGGCCTCGCGGGGAATAGTCCGCTCGATCGCGTGGCTGACGTGGGGGTCTGGACCTTTGCGGTCGATAATAGCACCGGCAATTCGGCCGGGACGCTCGGCTATTACTCGCCCCTGCACGCCAACGTCCGCACGGGATTTACCTATGGGATTCCGGCCCGCGTGTCGTTGACCTATGGCGGGGTCACGTACTATAAGTTTCGTGGCCGTATCCGCGACATCGAACCGGTCCCAGGACTCTACCGCCAGCGCATCACGCGGATCACGGTCGTGGATTGGATGGAACAGGCGGCGATTCAGCAGGTCCGCGGCGTGTCGCTCCAACTCTCCCAACGATCCGACCAGGTGTTCGCCATGGTCCTGGCTGATATTCCCATTCAACCGGCCGCGGCCTTGATCAGTGCGGGGCGCGATACGTTTACCTATGCCTTAGATAATCTCGGTGGTGACCGTGTGGCGGCGACCAGCCTGTTTCAGGATATTGCCCAATCAGAACTTGGCTTTATTTACGTCCGTGGTGACACCATCCAAGGCGAGACCCTCGTCTTTGAAAATCGCCAGACGCGCATGGCGACGACGACGAATAGTTTGTCGTTGAATGATGACATGCTTGAGATCCGGGTGCCGAGTTCGCTGGAGACGATCGTGAACCGCGTCGAAGTCGTCATCGCCTCGCGGGCGATTGATGCGACCGCGACGACGGTGCTCTTTTCATTACCCACGCCGCAGAGTGCTGCCATTGCCGGGAATGACACCATTACGCTCTGGGGCGATTACCGGGATCCCGCCGGGAAGGCCACGTGGGTCGGTGGGACGGCGATGGTGGCACCGGTCGCGACCACCGACTATACGATGAATACGGCTGCCGATGGATCAGGATCGGACCTGACAGCGAATTGCACGGTTCGGGCAACCTATTTCGCCTCAGCCGTCAAACTCACGATCACGAATGGGGATGCCGGCGCCTTCAACCCCGCGACATTTACGAGCGCCACGTTCAACACCGCCTCCGCGACCCCGTCAACGCCGGCGGCCGGCTATCTCACGAAGGTGCAATGTCGCGGGAAAGGTCTCTATCGCTACGACCCGGAGACCTTCCGTTCCGATGAAACCGTGAGCCAAAGCACCTATGGGCTGCGTCCCACGACCATTCCGATGACCTATCAAGATAGTCATGCCGTGGCGCAGGGTGCCGCTGATTATCTCGCGCACCTGTATAGCAATCCGCTCGCACAAGTCGACGCCGTCATCTTTGAAGCGAATGCGAGTGCGGCGTTGTTGACGGCGGCACTCGCACGTGACATCTCGGATCGCATCGGGATCGACGAAACAGTGACCGGCGTGACACAGACGACCAGTGGCATGGATCGGGGCTGGTATATCAACAGCGTGGAATTCGAGGTGGGGCCGGGGCGACTGGGACCACAGATCACCTGTACATGGGGCCTCGCCCCATCGGATGCGACCGCCTTCTGGCTCCTCGAGACCGTCGGCGCGAGCGAACTCAATACCACGACGAGATTAGGATACATCTAATCATGGCATGGACTAGCCCGCGCACGTACACTGCCGGCGAGCTGATCACGAAGGCGATCCTCGATACGCATGTCAGAGACAATCTGAATGCGTTGCTTGGTGGACTGCTGGGTGTGGGATATACGCTACTCGATCTGCTGGGCGCCGCCGCGCCAGCGGTGTCGGCCGCTGGGCATGCCGTGATCATTCATAATACGACGACGAATGTGATTGAGGCGTCCGTCGATGGTGGGGCCTACGCCCAACTCGGGACGCCGATCTACCAGAACCCGCTCATCCTGAGCCGGTGGCGTGAGATTGTGAGAAGCTAATGGGCCAACCGACGCTGTTCAAGAACCTCATCGCCGCGATCAATACCACGAGCACGGGCACCGCCACGACGCTCTTGACACATTCCTGCAGCCTCAAACAGCCCGATGGCGCCGCCGGCAACGGGGGCATCCTGGATCGCCTCATCGTGTATAACAGCGATACCCAGTTGCACGTGGTGGATATTTTCAAGGTCGGGGCGACCTTGAGCGTGGGGTCGTCGAATCTCATTGAATCCGTCTCGATCGGGTCACGGCAACAGCCCTACATTTTCGAGGGACCGATCTATGGCGCCTGCGGGGACTTCTACGCCTTTCGCTTACAGGAAGCGGCATCCTCGTGTGGCGGGGTCTACATGACCGCGCATTATCATGAGATGAGCTGATGGCCTTCCAGCGATGGCTCATCAACGGCCGGCGTGTCCCCAGCCTCGTCCGGCGCGTCCAACGCGGATTCGTGACCATCGCGAATGGTGTGACGACTGGCACCGATACGATTACGGCCGTCTCGGTAGAAAATGCGGAACTCGTCTATGTGGGGACAGAAAACGACGATGCCTCCGCGAATGTCTATCCGGATCTGGAACTCGGCCGGCTGACGTTCACGAACAGCACGACAATTACGGCGAGTCGGGCCGGGAGTACCGGGGTGATGGTGGTCAATTACGAAGTGCTGGAATATCACCCCTATGTCGTGAAATCGATCCAACGCGGCACGTTGGCCTTGGTCACCAATGGTGATACGGCGACGATCACGGCAATCGATGTCACCAAATCACGATTGACTTGGCTCGGCGAATCACTGAGCACCGTGGCGACGAGCCCCAACCGCGTCCGACAAGGGCGACTCACACTCACCAACGCGACGACGATTACCGGGAACCGTAACGCCGCGGGCGCGACGGGCACGATCAATATTGACTGGCAAGTGGTCGAGTTTTTTTAATGCCTCAGCATCTCGGCAAGGCGTACGGCCAGACCCTGGTATCCGGCGACCGTCAAGTGTTGGCCGTCGTGCGGCAAGCCTTGTGTCGAGAGATACCGGGCGCGCGGATCACTCTGGACGGCGGCCATCTGCTGGGCACGCAGGGCGGCATACGCCGTCTCCGCCTCGGAATAATCGGCCAATCCACAGACCACGACGAGCAACGAGGGATTCGCCGAGGCCAGGCGGACACGCCGCATCAGATCGACCAATCGGTCACGATACCGGGTGATCGCGTCAGGACCTGCGAGCGCATCCGATTCGCCTTGATACCAGAGGAACACGTCGACGAGTCCTGCCACCTGAATCGCGCGTTCCACGGCCGACCAGGCGGGTCGGCCACTGTCCCACGCGGTAATCGGTTGCGACGGCTCCGCATAGCCCGACAGTCGTATCTGACTGACAGCGCCCGTGGCGACCCGCACGCGCGCCGCCGTGACCCAGGCCCCCATACGGGATGCAGGCCCTGGATACGTCACAAACGGCAAAGGATCGACGGCCGTGATCCACGACGATCGAGCAGGATCCCACGCCTGTACGGCGTCAACGGGCGGTCCAGAGGTGCCGAGGGCATAGCCCACAGCGTTCGATTGCCCGGAAATGACCCACGTCGAGGTAACGCGTGGTCCATCGGAGAGGGCAGATGGACCAGCGGGGCTCGCTGGCACGGATCGTCCGCACGCCGCGACGATGACGCACAGGCCGATCATCCACAACAATCGCATCGGCGATACGATAGGCGCTGGCGCACGGGAAGTCAAGTAACGTGAGGATGTGAATGGCCTATACCATTGATGGCGTCGGCCCAACGGTCGTTCGCACATTTACCTTTCCGGATGCGAACGCGACCATGCTCACCACGAATGCGGCGGTGACGGCCGCACAAGGCGGCACGGGCATCGCGTCCTATGCCGTCGGCGATCTGCTGTACGCCAGCGGGGCGACGGCCTTCAGCCGATTGGCCGCCGTCGCGGCGGGGGCCTATCTGCGAGCGGGCGGCGTCGTCACCGCGCCACTCTGGTCAACCCTCCTCTTGCCCAATAGCGCGACGGCAGGCGACCTCGTCGTGGCGACGGCCGCGAATACCTGGGGCGCCGTGGCGGATGTCGCCGTGGGCCAGGTCCTCACGAGCGGTGGGGTTGGGGTCGTTCCGGCCTTTAGTGCGACCCCCACGCTGACGAGTCTGACGCTGAGCGGGTTGACCGCGACGCGCGTGCCGTTTGCTGGCGTCGCGGGACTGCTCGGGGACATCACAGGATTCACGTTTGCGAGTGGTGTGCTGACCATCCCGACCGCCGTGGCCATTGGAACGAATCCCGCCTCGGCTGGCTCAGGCCAGGTGCGCATCCCCTATCAAGGTGTCCTGGCGGTACGCAATCAAGCTGGCGATGACGATATGCGGTTGATTGGATCGGCAGGATTTGCCATCAACGATGTCACTATCGGCACATTCACCATAACCACAGGCGTGGTGCTGGCGACAGCAGGCGTGACGAGCTTTGGCGGGGCATCGGCGTTATTCCCTGGATTGAAACGTGATACCATTTTTCTTCAATTCAAACTCGCTGACGATAGCGGGGTGAGCGGCGCGGTCACGGCGAGTTTACCGGTGGCGGACGCGGCGCGCAATGGCATCATTGCGTTTGATACGACCTTGAATGCCTTAGTCTATTACGTCGGGGGCGGGCGCTATAAACTCGTCGGCACATCGTTCTAGGAAAGGAGTCATCTCCCATCATGGCGAATGAAGAGATTATCTTAACTGCCCCGGTGGCCCAGCCTGCTCTTGGACGCTTTCGACCGGGGTCCTTACATCTCTCTGTCAAACCCGTCCCGCTGATTATCGCCACGCTGATTCGCAATGACAACGACCGTGGCGAACTCTTCGAGTACCCAGCGACTGGTACATCGCTCGATACGCCGGCGAAAGTACTGGCGGCGATTGAAGCCTTCAACACGGCTAATCTCTCCGTCCGGTCACTGTGGCGGCGCCTGCTCGATAAGTTGCTGCTGGACTTTCCTAACCGCTTCCCAGGTGGAGGCACCGTGTCATGAGTATCCCCACCACGCTCGGCGCGCTGGTGCGTGCGGAACCCGCATTGGATCGTCTGCTCGAATTACGTCTGTCTGGCCCACGTCTCTACCAGATCGCCAAACTGGTGACGCTGGTACGAAAAGAGACTGCGATCTACCACGACAAACGGCGTCAGGCCGTCATCGATTGTGGGGCCGCGCGCGCCACCGTGACCGACCAGGAACGCGCACTGTTCGGCGCGTCGATGACGGAGGTCACGTCAGACAAGATCGAGGCGTTTGCCACGCGAGTCGGCGATCTCGAGAAGGTCGCGGTTGAGATCGCGTGGACGCCATTGTCGTTTGGTGACGATCTGGTATTGTCGGGCGCAGAGATCCTGGCGCTGGGCGCACTGCTCGCGGAACCGACGCCATGATGGTCACCAAGCCCCGAACGGGGGTGGCCGTGATCCGCTCACAGTTCCGCCCCCTCATCGAGCACGCGGCCCTTACTCGGCAACTTGACCCGGACCTTCTTGAAGCGCAGGTCCTTGTTGAGTCGTCCGATGATCCCTGGGCCTTCCGCTTCGAGCCGGCCTTCTACGATCGCTATCTCAAGGGCAAACCCGCCGGGGCGGTGTGGGGCCGCTTGGGTGCCTGTTCCTACGGCCTCCTCCAGATCATGGGTGTCGTGGCGCAGGAACTCGGCTTCTCCGGGCCGCCCACAGAGCTGTTCGTCCCGGCCCACAACCTTACCTGGGGCGCGCTCAAGCTCGCGCGCCTTCGCGATCAGTGCAGCGGTGACATCCACGCAGCCCTTGCGGCGTACAATGGGGGCCTTGTGGGCAACGTGCTTCCGCCCTATCGTAACGCCATCTATCTCCAGAAGGTACTCCGCACCCGCGCCCGATTCGAGGTGCTCCATGCTTAACCCCTCCACCCTGCCCTCGGATGTGCGCCGCGCCGTGGAGGACACGATGAATCTCGTCCTCTTACAGTGCTGGCTGCTTCGTCGGGTCGTGCAACTCCTCGCGAAGGACTAGAGATGTCCGCACCCGATCCGGCGTCCCCAGGCAGCGATGGTCTCACACGCTCGGAGATGTATCGCTGGCTCGAAACCTACGACCAGAAGTGGGCGGAGGGCCACGAACGGCTCCGCAACGCGCTGGACCGCAACACCGCTGAAATGCGCGATGGATTCAACGGGATCCACGCGGATCTTGAGAAGCGCGCGGATGAGGAGCATCGCCTCAATCTCCGGGTCCATGATATTGAGGTGTCCCGTACCCAGGAAGCGGCGACGGTGACGAGACGAAACCTGCTGGGGAGCGGGGTTGTCGCGACCGTCGTTGGGACGGTCACGGCGTGGCTGTTCAAAAAATTCTTCGGGTGAGCAACTGGAGGCGGGCGACCCACATGTCCACGACATTCCCAATTGCTGCGCTCATCGTCAGCCTGCAGGCTTGTGCCCCGATGCCGGCGCCGAAACCGCCGATCCTGCCGGCGCCGCCAGTCCGTGCAGTTGGCCTCCTCGTGCAGGATGGGGCTGGCCGGGGCGTCGCGGGCGTGCGGTGCCTGATCGATGACACGGGCGGGCCTCAGACCACGGTCACCACGGAGACCGGCTACGGGGTGTGGCTGACCGTATCAGCCACGCTCCGGGACACGCAGGTCACGTGTTCAGCCGTCGCCGGCTATCTGCCGGCGTCTAAACACCGGCGACTCCTGACGGACGGAAACGAGGATTTGGAGCCCCTGATCCTGGCATGGGTTCCACGCCTACGCCCGACGCGCGAGCAGCGCCTGGCCGTGCGAGCAGACTTCGCCTTCACCGAGGTGTCCGGCCAAAACAGCGAGTGGCAGACCTATGCCTACGCCGGCTGGAGTGACGTGAAGCGCGCGGAGGCGCGGGCGCGCTGGACGCGGATCGGCATGACCCATGTGGCCATTTCCTGGGCGCTCAACTATCCGGCAGCCGGACCGCCGTTTGACTTCCGTTCGCACCCTCAGGATTTTGTCGTGCGCTTAAAGGAACTGCGAGCCGACGGGTTCGTGATCGTGCTCGCCGCCAGCCAAGAAGAAGCCTACGGGAAGTACAGCGGCTTCGATCTCGCCCAGAACCTCATGGACATCGCCCGATGGCCCGAATGGGGCTGGACCGACTACATCGACGTGTGTTGGGTGGGGTGGGAGTCGAATGATTTCATGACACTCACACCGCGAGCCCCTGCTGTCGTTCCGCCGTTGCAGCACGTCGCGATCCTGCGGCAGCTCCGTGCCGTCCTCGGTCCCGAGGCAGTGCTGGCCGTGCAGCCGGGGCGTATCGCCAACGAGGGACTGATCTATGTCGGCAACCCGGACCACGACCGTGAGGCGTTCTGGCGTGAGATGCACGCGCCCGCCATTGCCCTCGATGTCTTTTTCTTTGAACCGCCGACGGCGGTGTTCGAAGGCGAGGACTGGCGGGAACGGCTGTATGCGGCGCTGATGGGCGCGAGTGCCCGAATCTGGCGGCGGATCGATCCGGTGCCGACCCGCTTTCCGTTCGAGCCGTTCGCCCGGACGGATGTGCACGTTGAAAATTGGACGCGGAGTGCGCCGATCGATGGCGGGGGGGTGCCGCTGGTCTACTGGGAGGGACCGGCCTATCTGCGCTGGTCATCGGCACAGAAAAACGAGGCGGCGCGGGTGGCTATGATGGTGCCGGGCGTCATCGGGAGCGGCGATGGCATCCCATAACGACTACCAGCCCGCGCGCTCTGGCGATTGTGGTGGGCTGGAACGGTTACGTCACAAGCGGAGAGGTGATGTGCGCGTCAGTAACTTTCAGGAAGCGGTGAACGCGATGGTGGACGGATCGCTGAGCTGCCCAAAGTGTGGTGCGCAGGACATCCTTCATGCTTCACCGACGCTCGAGACCGAGCAGGACGGAAGCCTAACCTGTCGGCAGTGCGGCGAGAACGTTCATCCACCGAAGGAGACGTAACCGATGACACCTGACCCGATCAAAACCGAACCGCTCGCACCTGTGCCCGTCACGATCATCGGCACGGGGGACGGCGGTGTCTCGCTGGCGGGCACGGTCGCCAAAACGCCGGGCGACACGCAGCCCAACATCCTCATCAATGTGGTGACGCCGTTCGTGGCAATCCTGATTCGCTTCCTGAACGTGTACATCGGCTCGCTCGCGGGGATTCTCGCCGGCGCGATGGCGTCGGAGGTGATTCCGGCGGCCGATTTCTTCCAGTTGTTTCGGATCTGCGCCGGGCTCGCGCTCGGCGGTACCGTCCTGCTGACCCTGAAGGACATCGGCACCGTGCTGACCGGCATGGAGAAAAAATTCCCATTACTCACGGGTAGCGTGTAGGAGGTTGAAATGTTTGGCTGGATCTGTCCGAAATGCGGCGGCGTGTATTCGCCCTTCGTGTCTGCGTGTCGCTTCTGCGTTGGTTATGTGCCGATCGTCTCCGGCACGTCGAGTGCTTTCTGTACGTGTGGCACGACGGCAGCTGAATGCCCCGTTCACCCTCGTCCGAAGACGACAATATTCTGTATGCCAAATCAAGGAGCGCAACCATGAGAGTAAGACACCTGACGCTTGGCATGGTCCTGCTCGCGTGCGCGCTCGCGGCCGGCGCGATGACGGGCTGCGCGAGCCTCCCGCAGAAGCAGCGCGCGGTGATGAGCCTCGCCGCATCGGAAGCCGCCCTTGCGGCCAGCCACGATGCCGAGCGGCTGCTGTGCAGTCCCACAGCCAACCAGACGACAGCGATCACGCACTGTGAGGGCGCTCAGGCGTCAGCAATAGGCTTGACCGATGAACGGCATCGACAACTTGCGCGGCTGTTCGCGACGGCATTTGACGCCGAAGTCAAGGCGGCGACGGCGCTCAAGCTCTGGCGAGCCGGCGACCCGGCACCGTCGAGCGTGGCCGACTACCAGCGGGACGTGCAGGGCATCCTCTCTGCCGTGTTGGTGCTCGCGCCGCGAACGGAGCGCGTCGTGTCGAAGGCGCAGGAAGCCGTAGACCAAGTGGCGGCGGTCGCCGCGTTAATCAGGGTGAGGCAATGAAGGGGAACGGTAGTGGGCTACTTTGAAAAACCCTCACCCTGACGAACCGGCGAAGGTGTGCCATACTGAGGTATGCCAAAGCTGGCCGAAGCTATCGGCATTGAGATTGCTCGATCCAGAGACGGAGACCTCCATTGACGCCATCAACATTTGAGATCAAGATCGTGCAGAAGCAGGCTACTCCCGGCCCCGTGACCACTGCTATCGGGACTGGGAACACGGCCACACGCGCTGAGTTCTTCATTTCCCTGCCTGCCGCGGTGCCGGCTCAGCTATCTGGACCGGCGGTTGCGCCTCAGGGGCAGGTAACGCGGCAGGGGTAGCTGGTACCGCCTCGAGAGGAAACACAGGCTTCTCCGATGCCATGACACACCTCTCCTCTAGCTTCTGTGGTACACTAAAGACTGAAGCGCGGGCCTAGGGCGGGACGGGGATCTTCTCCCGTCCCAGCGTAGCGAATAGCCTAGGGGCCCCTTCCGGGCCGCTACGGTCTATTTCATGTCCCACCTCCCGCGTTAAGGGGTCTGGTCGGTTTTCCTGATAGGGGGCCGACCAGCCCGACGTTCCTTGATCGTCAGCTCCAGCATGGAGGTGATAAAAGGCACGCCAGATCCGAAGCACATTTCGACCAGCTACGTCGAACGGGTGAACTGGAGCACGCGCACGAGCATGCGCCGCTACACGAGGCTGTCGAACGGCTTCAGCCGCAAGCTGGAGAACCACGAAGCCGCCGTTGCGCTGAACTACTTCGCGTACAATTTCATCAAGATTCACCGGACACTGCGCGTCACTCCGGCGATGGCGGGGTAGTGGGCTACTTTTCAAAGTAGCCCACTACCCGCGCTTCCAAAGTAGCCCACTACCAACTATATTATTATCCAATGAAGGGCATCGACATCCAAACGGCGCTGGTCTGGGCGCAAGTTGGGCAACAGCTTGTGAGCATCGGGATCGCCACGGTTGAGAATATCCAGGCATGGATCCAAGCGCAGCATCCGGGCATTTCCGAGGCTGACCTAAACGCGATCCTGGACACGATCGCGGCGGGAGCGAGTCGGCACCGGGCACTCGCAGAGCAGGACGCGGCTGGCGGGTAGAGAAGGGGAGACGGGGGCCGCCGGGTTCAGGCCGATCGGCCCCGTCCTGATGCCGTCATGTCTCTGACGGCGGTGGCGCCGGGGCCATTATAGCATACCTAATCGGTCGGATATACAAAACCGGCTGCATATCCATTTTCAGTGCGCGTGTCGATTATGCTTGACACGGCTATAACATTAGCAAATACTACTCCTCCATGAAGACGGACGTTGACGCCATCGCGCGATTGAGAAAAGTCGTTGAGCAGACCGGCACGCAAACAGCCGCTGCCGAGCAGCTCGGGTTGACACAGGGCGAGGTCAGCATCCTACTGGCGGGGCGGCGGGCATTTTCGGACGAGACGCTGGCGAAGCTCGGCCTGCGGCGCACCGTGATCGAGGCCACGCGATGATCTACCTCACCTATGCGGCGTTCCTGCTTTCGGCGATTGCGGTGCTGCTGGTGTACGTGGCGATCAGCATGACGCCGAGCCAGGAGGAGCGACGACGCGAAATCGTGCAGGTGCTCGCGGAGTTGAAGCAGGTGCGGGCGCGCACCGGGGGTTCGAAGTGACGCTCACGAGAACTGACCGGCAAAGTGTTGGGACAGCAATAACTGAGTTCGGGCTGCGACTGTGGGCTGGGAGGCCCGATCTGCGACGGCGTAATTCTGCGCCGGGAGATTCGAGCGGTCGCAGCCTGATTGAGTTACGGTGACGGAGCTGCAGCGTGGAAGGACATGTCGTGAAGGCGGAACCGCACAACGTTGAGGACTGCCGGATCCTTCAGGACTGGCGTACCAAACCAGCGGAGTGCGGCGAAATCGTCGGGCCACACAACGACGGCGAAAGCCGAGAGGAAGAGCCCAAAGGTCCGAGCCGGCATCAAGCCCGGCCAGCCTCGTCACCGCACTGAGTAAAAAGGAGACAGCATGAATTTCAATCTCGGCGGGAACTATCCACAGAACGCGATGTGCGAAACGAAACAGGCTGGACCGCTAGAAAGCCCGATCAGGCCTCGGACTCTGCGTGAACAGTTGCAAGATCGGATCGCCGGTCACAACGCGCAGATCGCCAATCTTCAGGAAGCGTGCGACGCCTTGACGCCGGATGTGGAGAAGGCGCTGAACGCCCTCCAGAAGCTGTAACTCGTCACCGCAGTGAGTAGGGAGAGCAACCGATGGGATGGGCAGCTCGCGCGAACGGCTCAGCGGAGAAAGCCAAGGCCAACGGCTATCAGAAGCCGCGGCTCGACACATGGGCAAGTCGTCACGATGCTAAGGTCAGTCGTATACCGCTTGCCGTGATGCTGCTCGGCGCATTCGGGATGGCAATAGCGACGCACACAACGAAGCGCGTCACGCACCGCAGTGAGTAGGGAGAGCAACGACATGGCGAAGTTAAGCAATACCGACAAGATCATCGAGACGCTGGAACACGAAATCGCAATTCGGCAATACGCGATCGATCGGCTCCGCGAGCAGCGGAAGCCAACGACCGCGACGGTCCGCACCGGGAAAATGCCGCGCATGGCGACCGGCGCGGACCGACCGGCGAAGGAAACGGCCTGACATGAGTTTCCACGTTCCGGAACTGTCGCGCGGCGGTCCGATGACTCATCCAGCACTACATGGCACAAGTATCGACGGCAACAACGGCGCGTTCGACATCGCCTCGCCAGAGCCCGGTTGGCGACTCGCATTCGTTACCAGTGATGGCGAAAGCTGGGAACATGTCAGCATCCACGCCTACAACGTGATCCGGACGAAGCAGCGGACGCCGACGTGGAAGGAAATGAGCTACATCAAGCGGCTCTGTTGGGACGGTGACGATGTGGTGATGCAACTGCACCCGCGTGAATCCGAGTACGTGAACTGTCATCCGTACGTGTTGCATTTATGGCGCCCAACAGCGGCTGCCATTCCGACGCCGCCGTCGATGTTGGTTGGTCCGGTCGAAGTTGAGACAGCGTAAACAAAACGGGCCGGGCGCCTGAACGTCCAGCCCACAGCAATCGATCGCGCTGAAAGGAGCGCAAGCCAATGGCTGAACCTAATTCTATACCGAAAGTTGATACGACCGGACTAGAACGCTCGATCGACAAACTCTGCGAAACGGTCGACCGGCTCCGCGAGGAACGCAAGCGCCTCGAGGAAGTGAACACGGAGCTGCTCAATGCCTGCCGAGAGGCCCTGCTGTGGTACGGGCCTCTCGGCGATCACGTCGGGGACCCCGCACGTCCATTACTGCTCGCCGCCATCGTGAAGGCGGAACGCGGTGCCGCATGTTGAGACAAGGCCAGCGGTTCGAGTTGAACGGTCTGAAGTGGCGCGTCGCCTTCGTCTCGCCGAGTCGCGCGCACTGCGTGGCGTCGGAGCCCCGAACCGTGACCGTCTGTGACCCAAAGACCGGCACGACGCGGACGTTCGAAGCATCGAGCACGCGCACGATCGACATTTCCCCGAACAGTTGCCTTGAACTGGCGGAAGGCGGTGCCCGGTGAACGCCAAGACCATCCACGGCGACTACAGCGCCGCGAATCTCGCGGCCATTTTCGGGCGGCGCACGCTCGACCGGCTCGCGCAAGGGCTGGACGTGTCTCTCTCTGCTCGGCTCGCGGCGACGTTTGCGGCGCGCGTGCTCGAGGAGGACAACGGGATGCCGTGGAACAAGGGCGCAACGCATTGGTGCTCACGGTGCCTCATGAGAGTGCTGCCTGTCCTAAAAGAACAGGGCGCCTTGGGGGAAATGCAGATTACCTGTCCCAACTGCGGGGCGTACGGTAATCGGCTTCAGTTGCTCGAGGAGCAGCCCACTGACTGCGACCACTGCGACGGCTACCGTATCCCGTCCCACGTCTGCCCTGGCGGTGCGCTGCTCGTGTCCGGCCTGATCGCGCACGCAACACCAGCATCGTCTGTGCGCGTGGAGTTGCCCATCGGTGAATCGACGTTTGCGCGGGCGACGGCTGACGTATTCACGTCCGGGGAATTGACCGTCACATCCATCGACACCGGCGCTGAGATGCGCGTGTTTCCGTTCGGGACATGGAGCCATGCCACGGTGTACGACGCCAGCGGCAATGTGCTGTTTGGGTTCAACGGTTCTCTGGCCACGCGCAGTCCGCGCAAATTGGAGGCAGCGTCATGAAGTCCGCGCCGAATCTACTGGACGCAACCGAAACGGCTGAAGAGACCATGCTGCCGCAAGAGCTGGCGATTGTCGAATCCGCGCCGGTGACGATGTTCGAGCGGCTGGCCTGCGACCCGAACGTGCCTGTTGAGAAGCTGGAACGCCTGATCGCGATGCAGGAGCGGATCAACGCGAACAATGCCCGCGCAGCGTTCAATGCGGCCTTCGCGACGATGCAATCCGCGCTGCCGGAAATCAGCGAGCGCGGGCAACTCACGGTCAAGGGCACCGTGCGGAGCACTTACGCGAAGCTGGAAGACATCCAAGCCGGCATCAAGCCCGTCCTGGAAGCCCACGGCTTCGCGATTCGGCATCGAACCGAATGGCCTGCGGACAAGGCTGGGATCATTCGGATCGTCGGCATCCTCTGCCACGAAGAAGGGCACAGCGAAGAATCCGTCTTCGAGGCGCCGATGGATCGGTCCGACTACCGGACAGACATTCAGTCGATGGGCTCCACCGTGAGCTATGGCCGGCGCTACACGACGCTCGACCTGCTGAACATCACCACGCGCGGGGTCGATGACGATGGCGGCAAGCCGAAGGTCGCACCGTCCGAACCGGCCGGCTATGACGTCTGGCGCGACGGAATGAGCGATACCGCCGACGAAGGACTGGCGGCGCTCCAGGTCGCGTTCCAGAAATCGAAGCGGGAATACCGCGAATACATTACCAAAGTCGAGCCGGACGTGTGGGGCAAGATCAAGCTGAAGGCGCAAGCCGTCAAGGCTGGTGAGAAGTGAGGATTATCGACGTTCCTCAGCGTTCACCTGAATGGTTCACCGCTCGTCTCGGGAAGCTGACGGGTTCGCGCGCATCGGACATGCTCGCCACTGGTGCCACTCCGAAGAAGGAGGCGGCGGGCCGGCGCAATCTCCGGGTCCAACTCGTGCTCGAACGGATCACTGGACGCTCGCAAGAGCGCGGCTACGTCTCCGCAGCGATGCAGCAAGGCATCGATCGCGAGGTGGACGCCTATGCCACGTACGAAGCACTCACCGGGCGCCTGTTGACAAGCTCTGGGTTCATTGCCCATGACACCGTCCAGGCAGGTTGCTCGCTGGATGGGCACGTGGGCGACTTCGAAGGCATCATCGAAATCAAATCCCCGATCCCTGCGACCCATCTCGATTACCTGAAGACCGGCAAAATCCCCGGCGACTACTACGCGCAGATCGTTCATGGGCTCTGGTTGACCGGCGCGCAGTGGTGCGACTGGCTGTCCTACAACCCGGACTTCCCAGAACCGCTCCAGGTGAAGTTAGTCAGAGTCGTACGCAACGAGGCGGAGATCGACAACTACGAAGTCATGGCGCGGGCCTTTCTCGCCGAGGTGGAAAAGGAAACCGCAGCGGTTGAGCAGATGGCTGGAGCCGTGGCGTGAGCATCGTTCCGATCTGGCACGGGCATATCGACGCCGATGGACGCTTCGGCTTGCTGGACGCCGAGCGCGACAAACGCAGGCTGTACTTCCAGTCGTTAGCCGGCAAGAACGTCGAGATCATCGTGCGGAAGGAACGGGCGCAGCGCAGCCTCGATCAGAACGCGTACCTCCATGCCGTGCCGTTTCCGATGCTTGCCGCCGAGATTGGGGATTCCATCGAGGGCGTCAAGTTTGATCTGATGGGCGAGTTCTGGGGCTGGACGAAGACCAAAGGCGGCGGCAACCGTATTCCGGTCAAAGGGCATACATCCGCGATGACCGTGGACGAGTGCTCGAAGTTTATCGACTGGCTGATTCCGTGGGCGATGACGACGCTCGGCGTGAACATCCCCCTACCGAACGAGGTCGCAGCATGACGCCCGCGACGCGTATCGCTGATCGGCTCTCGGAGAAACGTCAACGCCGGTGCCGGTATCTGAATCACTGTCGGTTGTGCGACAAGGCGATCACTGCCGGCGAGATGTATCACGACGGCGGATACGGAAACCGTGCGCACGTCCAGTGCGTCATCGACGAACTCTCGAAATCATTAACGCCATGACCGACAAGCAATTTCACCAACTGCTGGTGGACCCGCAGACTGGGCCGAAGCTCGACGCCTGGCGGGCCGAGGACGCGCGCACCGACGCCGATCGCGCCGAGCGAGCGCAGCGCCAACGGAATGAAGAGATTGTGATCCGGTATCTGCGGAGTCAGTGGCAGGCGGAAGGCCAGCGATGAGTAAGCAGGGCGTCTACGGGTTCCCCTGCGTCAGGGACCCGCACGACTTCGACCCCGATCGCGAGTGCTGTTCACCGGCGGAAATCGAGACGCATCATCTCGCGTGCGCGAACTTCGGTAAACCGGCCTTCGAGCCGAACAAAGGCTATTACGCCGAATACAGCAAGGACGGGCAACTCGTGAAGCACGTCACGCGGACATCCTGGGGCATCGGCGTCAACTTAGTGTCTCAGTGCGACGGGTGCAGCGAGCCTGATTTCGGCGACGGGCTGATGACGTGTCACGAATGCGGCGGACAAGAGTTCTGCCTGGTTTGCTGGCCGAAGCATGAACGTGAACACGACGATGGGCGGATCTGATGCTGAACCTCCAAACGCTCACCGATCGAAGCCGGGAACGCTATGCCACGCCGAAGTATCAGCTCAGCACGAAACTGGATCGTGCCGTCGAGAAGCAAGCCGCCAAGCGCGAGGATGAACGAAAGCTGGCGGCGCGTGGCCGGTGCGAACAGTGCGGGCTGCCGATTCCTGTGACGACGTGGGACAGACCTGCGCGTCGTAGGCAATTCTGCGGCCTGAAGTGTGCGACGCAGAGGCTCGCCGACAAGAAACGGAAGCCGCGCGGTCTATGCCTCGTCTGCGGAAAGCCTGTCAAGACGTGGGCTCAAAAGACGTGCTCCCGAGCGTGCTGGCAGAGGCTTAGGCGGCTCAGGAAGAAGCCGCAGACCTGCGTAGAGTGCAAAAAACAATACATCGACTTCCGTAGCCACATCAAACAGAAGTTCTGCTCTAGGAAATGTTTCATCGCGCACGGTCTGCGTACTGCATGGGTGACTTTCACTTGTCCAGCCTGTTCGAGGACCGTCACGCAGCGTCGTAGAACGCCACTGAAAGCCAAGGTTAGATGTTGTAGCGAAGAATGCCGCATCGCGTTCTATGTCGGGAAAAAACATCCGATGTGGCGGGGCAACGCTGATCCGAATCGTGGCAGCGGCTGGCAGCGGCTCGCGCGGGCGATTCGGAAGCGTGACGACTTTATTTGTCAACGTTGCAATCGGACACAAGGAGAAAATGGTGGTTCGCTACACGTTGACCACATTCGGCCGTGGCGCTCGTTCGCAAATAAGGAAGAAGCTAACGACCCGGCGAATCTAATCAGTCTGTGCAGGGAATGTCACGGCTTTAAAACGGCGTCAATCGAAAGCGCCTGGCTTAAGGGCGACGTGCTTGCAATGCAGCAATACGAACGTGCGATCAAGTTGCCGCCTCTCTTCGCATCGGTGGCCTTATGAGCGCAATCACGATGCCGTCGAGCGGAACACCCAGTCACCTTTAAAGGAGTCAAGGACATGAAGCGATTCAAGAAGCCCACGGATGTGAAAGACCTGCGCGAGAACGGCCGCATCATCCTCGCGCACGGCGAGGTGACCGGCCATTGTCACGAGATCACCGCCGACAACGGCGCCGAGATCGTCATTCCGGCCGCCGAGTATTTCGAGGAACTGGACGGCCGTCGCGTCCTGCTTGTGCGTGCCGATGCACCGTTCATCGACTCGATCCGCTGCCACAACGTCAAGACGGATGGCCTCTGCTGGATTCCGGCATGGGCGCATCCTGCGGACTATCAGGACCTGGAACCGATCGCACGCGAATCCGTCCGCGGTGTCCTGTTTACGCACAACGAACACGGCCCGTTCGTGGTGCCAGCGGAACACCAGGTGCAGGCGCGACAAGGTGACGTACTGCTGAATCCGATCGGCCCTGGCGTTTCGCATGTCATCCGCCCGCGCGAGTACGACCGGTCCGAAGTCCGGCAGATCGTAGATTGATATGACTCGCACCGACTTTGAGCGGTACGTCGAAGCCTGCGACTATCCCGGCGTGATCGATCCGTCGTCGGTGACCGAGCACTTGCGCAAGTATGTGCAGGCGCTCGGGATTACGTGCGACGTGCGTCAGCTCCCCGTCGACTGGTCACTCGCCACAGAGGAGCCGTTGCGGCGAACCGTCATCGACGTATTGCTCGACTTCGCAAAGAGGTCCGCCCACGACGCCCACGTCGCCCACGACGCCCACGACGCCCACGACGCCCGCGACGCCCGCGACGCCCTCGACGCCCTCGTCGCCCGCGACGCCCACGACGCCCGCGTTGCCCGCGTCGCCCGCGACGCCCTCGCCGCCCGCGACGCCCGCGACGCCCTCGCCGCCCGCGACGCCCTCAACGCCCGCGACGCCCGCGACGCCCGCGACGCCCTCGCCGCCCGCGACGCCCTCAACGCCCGCGAC
>ERZ1292632.1131-Hain-H43-01um-R2-1131-length-27364-cov-6_pt1 | contig 27364 bp, 22 predicted proteins | sample MGYA00564407_ERZ1292632 | MGnify/ENA primary metagenome ERZ1292632 (study PRJEB36523, sample SAMEA6512637) | groundwater metagenome | collected 2019-01-08 | study: AquaDiva: Metagenomics assemblies of 32 groundwater samples | reverse complement strand
CTTATCTCACTTGTTGCTCCTCTTTTGCTTAGACAGCCAGTAAGATTGCCAAAAACAACCTCGCTTCCAAAAGGAACCCTACTTTCTTCATTTCCAGAGAGATAGTAAAAATTCAGCCTATAGTAGCTTAATACGCGTCCACCCGGTCTAAACTCCTTAAGTATGTCCGAGTAAGTCTTATTTAAGACATCGCAGGAATTCATGCCCGCAGGGCATGTAAATTGTTCGAAGTTTCTATAATAGCAATTTGTCTCTAAATCGCTTATAGTTCTGTACTTGGGAATACTATCAAGATAGCATTCTGTTGTAGTTTGTGAAGAAGCAATTAAAAAGTTCTTGATTTCTGCGTCTGTTGCAATATTGGGATTGTCTTTTCTTAATGCGATTCCAAGAAAGATTACAGCCACAATTACTACGAGCATAACTATTATAACAAAGCCTACCGTCTCATTCTGTCCCATTTTATTTTTTATATTCATTACCATTTTTGATTATTTATCCTGTTGAAGTTTCTGTTCCAACGCTTATTTTGCCAAATTCACAAAGAGGATAAGGAGAACCCCCACTATACTCCTTTCTGCAAAGTACAACATAACTCGAATCCCAAATTATATTTGTAGTTCCTCCGTCGATTATTGTAAAAATATTACATTGAGGATAAGTCGCCATAGAGCATTCAATTATTCTATTCATTGCAGGATAAATTTTTTCTACTTTTAATCCTTTTATTTTCCAAAAACGAAGATATTCTTTATGGTTCATCAGCGATATAACTTTATCAGTATCAACACAAAACGCAATATCTTTTTCAGCGCATTCAAATTCAGGAGTTGCGGCAAGTCTCGAAGCAAGCACTATCGAGCCCTGTCTTGAACTTGCAGCCACATTTTCTTTAATATCGCTTAATGAAAACGAAAGAAAAAACAAAAGAACCAAGGAGATGAAAAGAGTTAATCCTATTAACATAAAAAGCATTTCTTGTATCTGAACCTGAGAGTTCTTATTCATAACTATTTTACTCCTATTGCCTATAAAATGGATTTGTTCTCGCTTTATCCACGAATAATGTTCTGTTTATTTCTTGTTTAGGAACACCACCTGCCCATCTGCTAAACATTTCTTTAATTTTGCTTAATTTTCCTTCAGAATATTTTTCTCCAATAAGGCAGGCAGCAAGTTTTCTATATTCTTTTGTTGTGTCAGAATATTTATTCATTGTTGAAGGCATGCTATTGGATAGTGCCTGTAGGACTGAAAGTTCGTGTGGAAGAACCGCAAGGACATTAACTCCTGTTAAGGCTTCGATATCTTCAATTCTTACTTCAAACTTTTTATTATATACCTTGTTTAATATTATTCCAGTTATTGGAGTTCTTTTTTCCTTAGCAAGTTTTATCGCGTGAAGTGTAGAGCTAAGTGTAACATGATCTGGCGTTGTAACTACAAGTAATTCATCACTTGCAATCATTGTTGCGAGAATTTCTTCATTCATATTAGGGGATGAATCTATGAGAATAATATCATACTTTTTCTTAGCTTCTCTTAACTTTTCTCCAAGTTTAAATGGATTAAGTTTCTTGTATATTTGCGCGCCAGGAATAACATCAAAACCATAGCCCGTCTCTTGAATCGCGCCTTTTAAATCAGATTTATCATCTAAAAGATGATGCAAGGTTACTTCAGGATTATAGATTCCTAATTGCAAGCCTAAATTTGGTGCAGAAAAATTAGCATCAACAAGCAAAACTTTTTTGCCATAATCATTGGCAAGCGAAGCTCCAAGAGCTCCGACAGCAGAAGTCTTTCCAACTCCGCCTTTTATAGATATAATTCCTATTGTTTTATTTTTCATGTTATTTTTGCTTGCAAAAAGAACAATCAGAAAATCCTTGATTTTCTGAATCTCAAAAAGCTTCTGTAGCCAAAGCGAAGCTTTAGTCGGCTTTTTGAGTAGTCTTTTATTCCCTCTTTTTGTTTATTATACTTGTCTTTCTAGCTTTTTAATTCTTATTAAGCACAGGTTTCTGTGCTATAGATTGGACAATTGCTCTCGCAATTCTTTTCATCCATTAACTTTGCTTCTTCTAATAAATTTCCAAGTTTTATAGGAGTCAGATTGTTCGATTGTTCAATGATTGAATTTAAATAGGGCTCAATCAAAGAACCACACTCTTTTACTTTTACGAGTTCCACTTTATCTCGGTATACCTCTCCAAGAAGATGAATTTTATTTCCAAGTCTCGCTATGTTGCATCCATATATTTCTGGAGAAGAAAATATTGCCGCATAAAGTAAGCCCGTGCTAGAATATTCAAGTGTTGCTCCATCTTTTGTTACACGGCCTATTCGATAGTCTTCATCTTCGTAATCAATCTTTATTCCGCATTTTCCGTCATTAAAATTAAAACAGATAGGCACTGAATCTTTTGGACAGCTATTAATCGTAGTTGTAAAATTAATATTGCTAAAACTAAGTGCACCGAGTTCATATTCAACATTTTCAGGAGCCCTAATTATGCAATATTTATTGCTTTCAGGAATAATATATGCTAAATCTGCAACTTTGTATCCTGTATAAAATGGCTTGGAAAAGATAAAATATTTTTTAGATTGCATTACAATTTTGCCGAAGACATATTGATTGTATCTGCTTATATTATTTTCAGGCGCACTCCATTTTTTGATTAATCCAGATTCTTCTGAAAATCCAATCGTCTGTCTGCCAAAAAAAGGGCTTTGATAATGACTGACTTCACAATCAAGATAAATTCTTGTTTCTTTTTTAAAATCTATAGGTTGAATGGCGGTAGTAGTAGCAAGCCCATTTACCGTAGAATCAAGAAGATTAGATATACTCTTAGCAGTTGCAGCATAATCATATTGTTTTCCAGTTCCTATAAATTTGGTTGTAACATAAATTGATATTAAAATAATAAATGCGCCAGCAATTATTGCAAAAATCCAGCTAAAAGGTAAATCAAAAGCCTTCTTTGATTTAATTCTTTGTTTACGCAGCAGAAACATAGACAGAATAGCCCTCAGATTTTCTTTGAATTTTAAGAGTGACGATTCCATTATTAACAGGCGCGCAGATTGGATTCTTAGAAGTTGTATTAATGTATTTTATCGTTTTCCAGTTCAGGTTATAATTGGTATCTGGTGCATAAAGATAAACATTATTCTTGAAATTTTGCACACCGCCGGCATTTCCATTAAATATATAGGTGTAAATATCTTTTTCATCAGTATTCGCGTTTATTGGAGGCATATTTAAATCAATAAAGCAAACATCTTCTATTCCTGATGGGAGAGAATATTTCTTAGTTACATCAGTTCCGATTCCAGCATTTAAAACTTCTTTTACCTTTGAATCAAGACTATCAAAAAAAGTGCCTATCTGCACTTTTTTTTGCCAATCCAAAAAAAATCTTATTGCAATAAAAGCCACAATAATAAAAAAAACAATAAGTATAATCGCAAATATCATTGAGAATGATAGTCCGAAGACACCTTGCGCTCGCTTGTTTAATTTTAGTTTTCGTATCATACTTTTCTCACAATTTATTTTTTAGAAAGTTCGTAAGGTCTGATTATTACAGAACAATCTGCTGAATCTGGTTGATTATTATATTTGTCCATGCATTTTACATAATAAGTTTGGTCTGTTTTCCATTCTGCCCAATGTTCTTCTGTCCAATCATAGGGCATGCTGATTATTCCTTCAGCATTTATGTCAAAGTTGCATGAAGTTGTAGAATATTTACAAACAGCAGGTTCATCTGTTAAAAGTCTTAACTTAGATTCAGTATTATAGAATCTTAAAACCTGCGGAGCGTATTTATCAATATAAACTGTGAATGAAGTTGAATTATAAACTGCATTTCCACCTAAATCTACACATTTGAAATAATAATTATAGGTTCCTCCGATTAAGTCAAGAGTTTGTGAATGAATATTTTGTTCTCCGCTATTAAACATATCAATATAACTATTTTCATCTTTTGAAGTTGAATAAGAGCAAGTTGCTTCTCCATTCTTATAGCCATTGTCAGTTTTTACAGAGAGGCTAACATTAGCCGTTGAGGTAGAACTTCCAACAATTCCGGTTGGTCCAGTGGATAATATTGTAAGAGGCTGTGTTCCGAAAAGAGTGTATTCATAGCCTTGTGTCATAGTATTTTTTTGTGCAGATAAATCCTGGCATCTGAAATAAAATTTATTTTCTGCCTTGTCTTTTATTGAAGTTAAAGTTGTTGTGCAAGTGTATAATGCTTCAGCATTCATTTCCCAAACATCATTAGAACAACTCAAATTGTTTTCCATAGCGTTGAAATCTTTATCTGTTCTAGCCCATTTGCAATTTGAAGGTTCATTAGTATAAACATTTACGCTTAAATTATCTATTTTATATAAAACTGGCGAGCCAGAAAGCGGGCTTGTTGTTTTTACAACTGGAGCAGTTAAATCAGGAGTTTTATCAATGCAGAATCTTACAACAAATTCATCATCATTCGTATTTCCGTTTCCATTTCTGCATCTTACATATAGATTATAACCACCATCATTAGCGATTTCAGGGAAAGTTGTTTCAAGATTATCTGTTCCTGGCAGAGATATGCTTTGTGAATGGTTTTCAATATATAAATTAGTTTCTCCAAACCAATAAGCCATATCATCAAAACTTGTTGTATGATTAAAGTCTAATTTGCATTGTGCAGGTTGTGTTTCTTCGTTTCTGTCTACAGTGATAATTCCAAACTCAAAAGGAGTCCATGCTTGTAAACATCCGCCGTTGTAAGTTATACTCATTCCAGACACAGTACCAGTTCCTGCGCCAGCAGGACGTTCTTTTACTTCAGTATAATCATAATCTGCAGTTAAAACATCATCGTAGGGTTTTATTCCAGGAGAATTAACATCATCAACACCGCCGTCAATACATTTAACAAGAGCAGTTCCTTCATTAATTATCTTGCATGTTTGTCCGAGTGACTTACATCTATATTCTGAACATGTTCGGAGTGGGTCCGTATTACATTTATTGCATTCTTTAGACCTTGTATCTTTATCAAAGATTACTGGCGCTTGCCATTGCAGACACTGGAAATCAACATTTATATCACGAGTTTTTGTTTTTTCATAACTATTTGCAAATATAAGATAGCCAACAACAAGTCCTGCACCCCAAGATATTCCTGCTGCATGATTTCCAAAAAATCCGCTCCAAGTTTCGGTCCCAGCAGCCTGTGGGGCTGGCGCTAGCCATTTTATTGTTCCAGAAACTAAACTTCCAGTCATAATTCCTGCAGTTATTGATTGATAAAGTGGCTTAGACATTTCTTCAGGAATTATTCCTATTTCTTCAAATATTTTTACTCCAGCAATAACTGCAGCAGACCAACCGATGCCCTGAATTAAACTTCCAGCAACATTGTATCCACTTCCCCATGCAATTCCTTTTCCAACCGAAATTCCGAAGACAGAATAGTCAGAGGTTGGACCGACTGGAGGCACGACTTTCGGTACTTCCTTAAGTCCAACTCCAGGAATATCTTTTGCTAGTTGTTCATTAGTAGGATTATTTATAACTTCTTTTGTTAATTTAGTATTTTCACCAGCTAAAGCTTGAATATCCTGCTCTAAAGTTATTGTTTTTCCAACAGGATCCGGATTAGCTTCGGTTCCAATGCCCGAACCTGCAGCATCTATTGATTTATAGTCTATTCCTTCTCCAACCATTGTAGCAGTTTCTGAACCAACAGCTTTTTTATAAATTGAATAAGAATTATCACTATAAACTGTCGTTATAAAAGTATTTCCTGCTGAATCTGTATATTTTGTTTCAGTTGATACGGTTGTAGATAATGGTGTTGTTGACGATGGACTTACTGGAGCATCCATACCGGGTATTATTCCGGGTACTTTTGTGGCTCCACCGGTTGTAGTGGAGGGAGGAGTTGTAGTAGCCGTTGTAGATTGAGGTACAGTACTATAGGTCTTCCATTTATCTGCATTAACAACAGTAGTTTCTTTCCAGGTACTTTCCGAAGGATTCCAATAAAAATATTTACCACTATCAGTATTATAAGAATAATAGAGATCACCACCCCCATTTTTTATTACAGCATTACCTGGTTGTCCCGAGTATAAACTTGAAGGATCAGTGATAGTTGCACCGCTCACTCCCCCCAAACTCATCGTAAAAATAAAACAGAATGCAAAAATTTCCAAAACCATCATGCAAATTTGCGAGAGAGCTAAGGCTTGGATAGTTTTGCTTCCACTTTTTTTATTATTTTTTCCTAGTTTCATAAGCCCGTAGGTTGAATATCAAATTTATTTTCCATATAAGCAGTATAGGTTTCTTTGTTAGTTATTCTATATTGAGCCATCATTGTCTTTTCAGCAGAAGTATACTCGCTAAACATTTTCTCCTCATGTAAATCTACATCAGTTATATCTTTAATTTGTTCTTGGAGTGTTTCATTTTGTCCAATCGTTGCAATTGATAAACTCGCAAATAAAACTCCTGTAACTAAAAATCTTTTCAAATTATGTCTTTTATTTTGTGTTATCATATTTTAATTTCCCGCAATTCCAAACATATTTTTAAAATAATCAATAATTATTCTGAACTGAATTGGATTGCTTGAATCAATATCTGCAACTACCTCTCCACTAATCTGTCCGGCAGTATTAGCAAGAGTGCTTACTGCAGTTGCAGTGCTCGCAATATCCGAACCGCTTGTTCCTGTGCTTCCTGTTGTTGCAGTGCTCATTGCAGCATTACTCGAACTATCACTCTCTAAAACTTCTGCCCCGCCACTTCCTGCTAGTCTTTTATTCAATAAATATGCAGCATAGCCATCATCTGTATATTGTCCAACCCAATTAGTTTTTCCACCGCAATCTCCAAGAGTAGAGCAAATGCCATTCATATCTGTAGCAATAGCTTGAACTTCTGCCTCGGTTATTATTCCTGATGAGGGATTTGAAACATATCTTTCACAGGCATCATTTCCGCATTCCCATTCTTCATTTCCGGAAAATAATCCAAAAATATCTGCAGGTTTTGTAGTTTTATTAAATTGAACAACAATTTTCATATTTGCCAATCCACAAAGTACAGAACTATCTATCGTATCTGAACTCGGGCTTATATAGCCTGTTCCAAATCCAGGAGTAGTCGCATTAAATTCAGGAGTTGCAGCATCAAATCCGCCAGTTTCCGAAGCTCCCCAAAAGTTTGAGCCAGGAGGATAATTAGGAACACACAATCCTTGGGGGGTAGGATGAAGCTGTCCGTATTCTGTTTGATCATCTACTGCTTTTTCAATTTGTCCTGTATTAGAAGAAAAATAATATCCTTCAATCCATTTACAATCTCTTGCAAGTGTGTTTGAACAATCAGCGTCTTCTTTTTGTTTAGTGCAGTCTTGCCATCGGTTAACCCTACATTGTGCTTCTGAAAATCCATTAAAAGTATCCTCAATGCAAATTTCGTTTCTATAATCTGCGCAGGGTTCTGTAATAACTTCTCCCATTATGCAAATTTCTCTGTAATATCTCGAACCAACAGTGTCTTTTCCGTCGCCAGAGGGTTCATCTTTAGCACACCAAGATTCTCCGTGACTCTTGTCTGCTTCTGCACAAGATAAATCTGCGCAAATATAATCTCCGTATGCCGGATCTCCAATTCCTAAAATTCCTGTAGATTTTTTTGCAATACTGCCTAAGAAATAATCGCAATTTCCGCAAGTCGTCGAGCCTGCATTAGAATCGCCATATCCGCAGCTCTCGGATTTTTTATAAACTTTTGTCCAATAAGCATTATCCTTAGCCTTAGAAGCATCATAAATATTTGCAACATTTCCGCAGGTATCCTGGAAATAAACTTCATCTTTTCCTTCTAAAGTTATTGTATTTTTTAAATCAGGAGCGCATTCTGTTCCGAGTTCAGGAGCAGTGCATAAGTAATCCTTGTAAAATCCAGAGCCAGTACTGAAATTTTGTTCACTATTATTAACTAAAACATCAGAAGCAAGATTTGCAACATTACAATTTGCTCTCGTTGTAAAAACGCAACTCTTTTCTAATAAAGCAGAATCTTCAAAAACACAAGCGCCCTTATCTGCGCTTTGCGCAGTAGCTATGCAACTTAATTCATTAGTTATTGTTGTCCTAAAATCTGTTTTTATTCCATAAAATCCAGACATTTGCTTGCATCTTGTTAAAGTTACAAAAGCACCCTGGTCGGCAAGAACACAGCAGCCCAAATTACATTGTGGAACATCACATTTTTCATTATCAGCCCATGTTCCGCTTGAATCTTCACAAACTTTCTGAGGAGTTCCTTCCATACATAAGCCCTCATTGCCGTCAAAACAGCATCCTTTTTTGCAATAACTTGTAGAGTCGCAAGATGTCGGCGCGGTTTTAAAACTCGTGTCGCATACTGATTGTGGAGCATTCTGGCACCAAGCTCCAGCAGTAGTTTTTTCGCAGCAATAATTTGATTCAGCAGCAGAAGCAAACATAAGAGTAAGACTAAATAAAATTCCAATCATCATTACCAATAATATTTTTTTGTTGTTTTTCATTTAATATTAATTATTCCCGATTTTAATTCTTCAAGGTTATTTTCTATAAAACTCCAAATTAAATTGTAATCCACCGAGGCATACTTATGACTTATAATATTTCTCAATTTTTCAAATTTTTTCCATTTAATCTCTTTATATTGTTTTTTAATATAAGTAGGTATTTTTTTAATGCTTTCGCCAATTACCTGAAGTCTCATTAAAGTAGCATCTTGTAGTTCTGAATTTTCCATAAATTCCTTTCTATTATTTTCCACAGAATTTTCTATTTTATCTATGGCTTCAAGCAGAACATTTACATAAAGCTTATATTCTAACATATTGCGCCCCCTTCTTTACATAATTTAACTCTGGTCTTAAACTTGTTTCAGTTATCAAATCCACTTTTTTTCTTAAAATCTTTTCAAGCAAGATAATTAATGCAGAATAATTATCAAAAGTATTTTTACTAAACTTAACTAATATATCAACATCACTTTTCTTCCCATTTTTACCACTCAATACAGAACCAAATAGACCTATTCTGATTACATCTAATTTTTTTAATTTGTCTTTATTCATTTCAATCTCTTTAATCACTGTTTTTTTGTTGATTTTATTTTTCATTTTTTTATTTTTCAGGAAAAATAAAAGTCTGAAAATCCTCGATTTTCAGAATCTCAAAAATTTTCTGAGGCCAAGACGAAGTCTTTAGTCTAATTTTTGAGTTTATTTCCCATGTTTTATACACCTGTTGCTAATCCCGGAGGCCATGCGAGACTCCTTGTAGCAAATTGCAATATTTCTTTTGTATTTCTATCCGATATAATATAAACTTTAGTCCCATCTGATTGCTTTATTTTTTCAATTCTTATATTAGGATAGATTGCCATATAGCTATCAATTACAGAATCACCATAACGAGCCTCAAAATTCTGTATAGACGAAGCAATCATAACTATATCGTAACTATTAGATTTTATTTCTGTTAGAAGATTATCGCTGCCCACAATTTTTTTTGGTTCTTCAGCCCGCGTTATTGAGATGGACATATCTGGTTTAACAACAATTTTTCCTGGCTCTAAACTTATTACTGCCTTTCTTGTTCCGCTAATCTGCAGATTATAGCCTTTTGATTCTAATTTACTAAATGCGCTATTGAAGCAATCATCAATTTTTTTCTGGCTATACTCTTGAGCTTCAGCCTCGATAGATTGCTTAAGCAAGGGATTTTGCATAACGCAAGTTCTATACCAATCCATAGTATAACAAAGATAATCAAGAGTCTGATTATTGTATCTAAAAAATAAGGTTGGATTGATTTTTCCGCCGTGAGACATAGTTAAATTAACTGCTTCTTTCACTGCATTCTGAATACAGGTTGAAGGAACAAAATTTTCAGTAGTAGTCCCAACAAATAATCCTTTTAGTGGTTGATAAAATACAATCAATAAGATAGCAACTATTATAATTGCGATTATAACAAAAACCGTTACTTGACTCTTCTTTTTCATTATCCTATCACCCATTTTTTATTCATTTTTACAAGGCAAAAGTCCTTATTAAACTTTATTCTCGCGCTTAATAAGTTCTAATCATAGCCGCGCAATTGCCTGTATTTTCATTCCCCCTGTAATCTTTGCATTTAATATAGTAAGTTGTATCATATTCCCAGTCTGCTGTGTGTTCTTTCTCAACACCACTCATTATTGTAGCATTCAGATAACTAAAGGAACATTTGCTATTTTTATCAAAAGAAAAATAACAAATAGCATCCTCTATAGTTTTTATAATAAGTTTATCAGCACTTTCACTAGAATATAATCTTATTAAACTCGGAGGAGAGATATCAATCTGCACATTAAATGTAGAATTCTTATAATCAACATTTCCTGCAGAATCTTCGCATTTTACTTGTATAAAATTATTGCCAATTGTCGGAGCAGTTATTGTTTGTTTATGCTCAAACGAATTAGTCTTTCCAAAATTATAATATCCAACACCAAAGTTAATAGTTTCATTAGAGTGCTTCCAGTAGCATTTTGCTGTTCCGTCAGTAGAACCGCCAGAAGTTATCGCTTCAATTTCTATGCTAATATTATTTCCACTAACAAATAATTGTCCTGAAGGAGAAACCTCTGCAATTTCAAGTTTTTCCGAAGGTTTAAGAACATATTCATAACTCTCATCCATTGTATTCCTTGAATAAGTCACGCCATTTATAATCACAGAATCATTACCGAGTTGTGGTTGGTCTTTGCATCTTATATAATACTTGGATTGTGAGTTTAAATCAAGAGTAACATTAGTAATAGTTCCAGAACAGCTATATCCGTTAATTACTCCATAATCACTTAAGGCATTATCACAACTAAAATTGTTTTTCATTTCACTAAATGTTTTATCTTCATTATTCCATTTGCATTCTGCAGGCTCATCCATAGTAAGGCTTATTGCTTTTTGCGTTGTGTTATAAACTATTCGGCTTCCAGAAACAGGAGCAAAATTTTTAGGGCCCAATATAGTGGTATCTGGAGTTTGCATTACTTCAAATTGAATAAGTTGTGCAGCAAGATTATATTTTCCGTTTACACCCATGCATCGCACATACATGTCATAATTTCCATCATCGGTTATTAATGAATATTGAGTATTATTTTCCTCAGCCGCAGGTTTTTGTCCTGGCAAATAAAGAGTGGTGGTATGTTCTGCAGTATATTTTCTTCCAAAATCGTATTCCATACTATTGAAATCATTTTCCGCACTTCCTAAATTAAATTTACATTCTGCGAGTTTATTTGTTGAGATTGATATTTGTACTGCAGTATATGGTGGAACAGGTGAAGGCGGAACAATATTATTTAAATTTATTATTGGAGAAGATTTATCATTATTAGAGATGCAATTTCCAACGCCATCAATAACTTTGTATTCGCATTCACTTCCTGCAGCCATGCATCTATATTCTGAACACTCCAATCCATCAGTTCCGCAAAGTGCACAATCTCCGTCTCCACCAGGAGCTTTCCAGGGTTCACAGGTATATGAAAGTTTATATCCATAATAACAGGTAATGTATGGGATTTTTCCATCAGTCTCCATTTTACAATTAGATTTGATGAATTCGGGTTTAATTGCATCAGGTCCTTCTTCCGCAGCATTTGCTCCAGAAATTTTAACCCAGTTATATGAGCCGTCGCAATCTCCAAGTCCACGGCATCTTTCAGTTAGCCAACCATTTAGTGCAGGATTAGCTTTTACTATTTTCTGTTGGACCCATAGACATTCATCGAAATAAACACAGCCCCCAGGAGTTGCTCCTTGTTCTTCATAGTCCTTGGTAGTGCAAAATCTATCCTGTGTTAGACCTTTTTCAACCATAACTGCTGTTGCCTCAAAATTTCCAAGCGCACATTGTTCTTCAGCACCACCCTCATCACCCAAGGTATTTTCACTCCTGGAAGGATAAAATTGCAATCCGCCAGGAATTTTTGGTAGACACATTGCATTTTGTTTAGCCAAATCTTCTAATCTTCCTTTTGTATCAATTGAAGCACATTTATTTTCATCAGGTATATCTGAAATTTCTCCATCAGGGATATTTTGTCCTGTTTCAGGATTATAAGCTCTTGTAAATCCCCCTGTAAATCCCGGAATAAAATTGCAATAATCTGAATCACAATTTCCTTCGTCTGCTCCGGTAGATGATGAACTTCCGGAAGAAGAACTGCTACTTGTTGCACCATTTGCCATTAAACATTGAGATACGGGATTAACTTCGCAGGTTGCTTGTCCGTCGTCACCAGTAGAACAAGTATCCATTCTAAAATCTGCGCAAGGTTCTGTAATAACGGCCCCATTCAAACAATATTGTGTGAAATATCTGCTTCCAACCCATCCGCTAAATTCAGATGTATAGTGCTGGTCTGTTTTTCTCGTTGGAGTTGCATCTACAATTCCAAAAGGAGTATTACCCCAAGTATCAACACACCAACTCTCGCCGTTTTTAGCCCCATTATCACAATCTAAACTTTTGCAATAAGCAGAATTAGAGCTTGTTGTCCTGCAAACTTTTCCAGAATTAAAATCACAATTCTCAAGAATAGCGCCAGGATTATTACAAGAATCTTTGGAATATAATTGTTCGTTATAACACATTGTGTTGTCTGTTGTCGTGCAGATAGTATTTAATTCAGCAGTTGTGCAGGATAATCCAACATAAAAATCAGCAGGACATTGTTCTCGTGTTGTAAATTCACAATCATAGGGTTTAATATTTCCAGAAACGCAGGCTCCCCTTTCTGATGTTTGCGCAGCAGCGCTGCAATCTTCTCTGCTTATCCCGCCAATAAAACTTTCTTCAAAACCAAAATCTCGCGAAAGTATTTCACATCTTCCCTCGTTTGAATATTCAGTATTGCTTCCAAGAGCACAGCATCCTTCTTGACATACATCAACAGAGGCGCAGCTGCCTCCAAAATATTCTCCGTTAAATCCAGTACAAGATAATTCATCAGAACTATCCGAGCATGTTCCTATTCCATTATCAAAACAGCATCCAGCAGTTATCGTAGATAAAGTTAGAACAAAAATTAAAATTAAGAAAAAAGTAGAGAGTAATACAAACCAAAAACTTGCTGTGAGAAGCCATAACCTACCAAATCGTTTATGCATTACCTTTTCGTTAGTTTTATTCTTAGTCATCATTTTATTTAGTACGGCAGTCTTACGCAATTTCGCACAGCGAAATTGAATTCATCTCCAGACGCAACCTCCTTTATAGAATATATTTTATTATTATAGCCATCAATATCCCTCGTAGTTTCATATTCTCTTTTATCTCGATTGATTCCAATAATATCTGCGTTGCAATTATCTTTTCTGCAATCACAATTAACTTCTTGATTAACAATATCATTGCTGATTATAACAAAGTCATAGAGTGGACTTGATATTTGTGTATTAAAATTTTCAAGATTATTAGCAATTCCGTTCTTGATATATGAAATTTTTTTAGAGAGTTTAATATAAATTTTTGATGGTGCTATTTCCAATTCTAAATTAGTATCTTCTTCAGTATAGTCATAACTTTCAAATTCGTTTTTTAGTTGACTAAAACAAGAATCTATTTTTGGTTTTATTAAATCATAAATTTGCTTCTCAATTTCAGCACGAAGCATAGGATGTAAATTTGTACAAATTTGTTCTTTATTAGCAGTATAACACATCCAAATTGGTTTAACTTCTTGCCATTCAATATATTTTTCAACAGCAGGATTTAATATTCCTCCGTTTGGAATGATTTGTTCAACAGCATCGTTAGCAGCATCACGAGCGCACCCCTGTATAAATCCATGCGGATTATTTTGGACAGAAACCGACTGAGCAATTTTTCCAGGATTTGCATAGATTATAAGTCCGATGCTGATTACAATTAATAATGCGATTATTACAAATATTGTTATTTGCGAGCGTTTACACTTTAGGGGTATTCCTCCATTATTCTCAAAGTGCGAACGCGAGTAGCTCTTTTTGTTCATATTATTTCTTATCATTTTTTGTTCTTATAGTTTTCTTAATATGTTCTTAATCTAATTCCGCAATCAAAGTTCTGATTTCCAAATTCATCTTTGCATTTAATATAATAATTCAGATTTTTAACCCAAGTAGCATAATGATAATTTGCAGTTCCAGTCATAGTTTCAGATTTATCAGTGTCATAATTAAATGAGCATCCGAGCGTTGAATTAGTCATATATTTGCAAACCGTATTTTCATTTGTAACAACCGCAAGATTTTCTCCTGATTGAAATGCCTTCAAAACCTTTGGTTCAGCATTATCTAACTCCACCTTAACTAATATTGATGTCTGATCATTATTTCCTGCTTCATCTTCGCAATAAATGGTGATATTATGTTCGCTAGAAGCAAGACTATCAAATATTTGTTTATGGCTTGTTGAATCTGTTTGGCTAAATTGTATTCTCCCTCCGCCACTCGAAAATTCATAATAGCAAGTAGATACTCCGCCACTAATGCATCCGGCAGTTTGTGCTTCAAGAGTTAAAGACACAGGGCTCTTTCCAGTTACAATTTTATTTGCTGGAGAAACACTCGTTATATCCAAACCTTTAGAGCAAACATTAAGGGTATATTTTACTGGATTTTGATTAACTATTCTTGTTTCAGCGACAGTCCTTTCTTCTGAGCCCGGTTTATCCTTGCAAGTAAAATAAAATGTATTTGCATCAACCGTTAAATTTGAAAGGGCAGTATAACATGGCCATTTTCCAAAAACAGAACTGCTGTCCGAAGTTAAACAGCTCATTGTTCCAGTCATCTGTTCAAAATTATTATTAACTCCAACAGAATATCTGCATTCGGCTGGCTCGTCAACATACATTAAGACTGAAGTAGAATTTGTTCCTAATCCTAAATAACTTTCATCAAGAGGCGAAAATTCTTTTATATATGGGGGAGTTAAATCCGGAGCATTTTCAACAATTACTTTTACCGCAAATTCTGCTTCATTTCCCAATCCTGCATAATTCTCGCATCGGATATAGTAATTATTTTCTTCTCCTGTAACAAGTGAAAGAGTTGCATCTCCAGAACTTTCTGAATCAACATAAGAGGATAAAGCAACTCGGTGATAAGTTCCTAAAATATTTCCTTGAGCTTCTTGGGCGCTATACGCGGGAATCTCTCTTATCATCTCAACTGCCATTTCATCAAAACTTGCAGTATGTTTATTATCAATCTTGCAAGTTGCAGGCTTGTCAGTTATAATTCCAAATTCAAGAGTTTGCCAAGGTCCAACTTTTCCATTTTCAGAAGTTTCACTATTAATTTCAAAACTTTGCGAAGTAATTGAACTATACATATTTCCTTCTGTCAGCGCTTCTGGCCAAGGATTTATTTTTGCGCTCCAAGTATCATCAATAGCAGCACACCAACCAGGCTCACCTTTATCATTATAATATTCACAATTTAATCCTAAACTTTTGCATCTATTTTCTGAACACGCCCGAATATCTTTATTGCAGAGATTGCAATCTCCTTTTTGTGGCGGTTCCCATGCCTGACAGGTATATTCAAGGGCATAATATTCATTTTCTTTAAACTCGTTTCCAATACAATTTGTATATATCGCAGGTAAGACTGCGAGTGCAATTGAAATCGGACATAAAACTCCTGTCGCACAACCGGCAGAAGCTATAAAGTATATTGAAATAGCGGCTCCAGCAGTAGCAGTTACACCAAGCACCCATGCAGATTGCATTCCTGCACTCCAACCCTGTTTTTTCGCAATCATTCCAGCTATTTGATTAGCTGCATAACTTATCGCGATAATGGTGATAATATTCCATCCAACTCCTTTCCAGTCTATGGATGTTGGTGTTATTGCCGTTGGAGTTGTCGCAGCACTTGTAGTACCGCTATAACCATAATTTGCTCCTTCAGTCATCGTATTAATAAATTCAGATTCACCAACCCTTCCAGTTATCTCAAAAATAACTGCTCCAGTTAAACTTGTTAAAGTTCCTGCCGGAATTAATCCTGCTTTTCCAACAAAACTTCCAAGATAACTTTCTGAAAGAACATAGCCTTCTTTGTTATAATCTTCTTTTGTTTTTCCAAATCTATCTATTTTTGTTCTTTTGACTGCAGAATTAAAATCATTGCTCCCAACTTGTCCAGCTACATTAATATAACTTCCACAACTTCCTATTGAACGGCATCTTTCATTATAAGCTTCAAGAACTTTTGGAAGTTCTTCTGTCGAAATAGTTTTTGTAACTCCATCAATATTGCACTCCCAATTTTCTTTGTCTATTGGCGGTTTACATTCAGCATCATCTAAAAGTAAATTCGAAGCTTGAGCAGAAACTCCCAGGGTTTGCACACAATAGTATTGTTTGAGAAAAGCTTCAGGGTCAGTAATATCTTTGCTGACTAATTCACAAGTTCTTTGTTTATGACTGACACAAGTAAAACTTCCAAGAGAGCATATTGCTGCAGTTTCAGCAAGACTTCCACCAGAGTCCATTCCAGAATTAGTTGTAGCACTGGTTGTTTCTGTTGTTCCATCAGCTGCAGTTGGAAATAAATCAGCATTCGTTAAGGATTCACTATCTTGCCAGAAAATAAAACCAGGAGTATATTTTGGAACACACCAAACAATTTGTTTATTTGCATCCTTTCCAAGATCAGCCGAAGCACCTTGCCATTCCAAAGGTATTTCTTTTCTGAATCCAGGAAGTGTAGCATATTTTTCGTTTCCATTAATATCAAGTATCATTGAGCATTGTTCATATTTTGAACATTCTTTTTGAATATCTTTATATTCAGTTTTTTGATTAGCAGCGATACAACTTCTCCATTCATTAGCTATACATTTTGCTTCAGAAGGCGTTCCCCCACTAGAAATACAAATTTCCTGATTAAAATCCGCGCAGGGTTCAATAGATATTTCACCATCTAAACATTTTCCTACAAAAGCTCTCGAGCCAACCGGAGCAACAGCAGGAGTTTCAGTATTATAATCATTTATACACCAAGATTCTCCGTGAGTTCTTCCATTAACACAATTTAAATTTCTGCAAACATTATCTCCGTAAGTCGGTTTTGTATCTTTTCCAGTTCTATAAGCAGAACAAACACTGCCAGTTAGATAATCGCAATTTCCGCAATCCGCACTTGCACCAGCGCAAGAATCAGTAGGTTGGATTACTGTTTCCCAATAAGTTTGGTCTCCAAATCTGTTTGCATCATAAACATTAGCAAGATTTCCGCAATCGTCAAGATAATAAACTTGATCTTTTCCTTCAATGCATGTCGTATCTTTTGAAGGATAGCAGACAGTATGAAGAGATTCTGCAGTGCATAAATAATTCTGATAAAAACTTCCGCCTGTTCTTTGACAATCATCTTTTGTTCCAAATTTGCAATTATTTTCTCCAGAATAATCTCCTGTAGATGATACACATGCGCCTTCCTCTGCCAAGTCAGATTGAGAATTGCAAGTCCCGTCTGAATCAAGACTATCAAATTTTCTTTCAAAATTTAAATCTTGAGAAAGTTTTGTGCATTCTCTCGATGTAGTCATCTGTGCCTGGTCTCCAAGAACACAGCAGCCCAATTGGCATTCCTGGATATTACATAGGGCATCAGAGCTCCAATTTCCGCCAGTTTGTACGCACTGATCTTTCGGAGCATTCAACGAACAATCTCCACCATCAGGATTATAACAGCATCCAACAAGGCAGTTATCAACTGTTGCGCATGAAGTAGAAAGTAAGCTTGTTTTGCAATTAGCTGCATCAAGTAAATTCATATCCTGGCAGATACTTCCATCATTTCCTTCAATACAACAGCCTTTTGTTTCAGCCGCACTAACTGAAGGAATAGCAACAGCAGTAGTTGTGCTAATTCCAACAGCCATTCCACCGATAATAAAGCTGAATGCAAAAATTTCCAATATCATCGATAAAATTTGCGAAACTGCCACAAATTTAAATTTGTTATTTTTTACTTTCTTTATCATTATCCAATTTCCTTTTTTTGCCATGTTTGTTTTGTTCTTAATGTTCGTTACAAAACGAACAGTCTGGAAATTTCCAATTTCCAGAATTTAAAAAACTCTTCACCTCGAACCCGAAGGGAAGTCTGAGTTTTTTAATGTCTGTCATTTATAATCCCGCAGGCAAGACGCAAGTCTTAACCGCAAAACTAAATCTTTTATCTGTATCTTTAGCTATAAGTGTATAAATCTTTGTTTGCTCGCTTGCAACGAATTTTTTTATCTGAATATCTCGATTATATAATTCCCAATTAAGAGCATCAAATTCACAAACAGTAGACTCGTAATTAACAATGGTTCTCGCAGTATCTATAAGACTATAGAGGGGACTTTTTATTCTTCCAGCAAATTTTTCAAATACTTGCGTGCTTTCACCTTTTTTTATTGAGAATTTTTTAGTTATATCTGCAGAAATATAATCTCCCATAAAATTTATTTTAAAACTCATTGCGCCTTCAGTTATTTCTGCTCCACTTTTCCTGAGCAATCCAGAAAGTTCAGAAAAACAAGAGTTAATGTTTGATTGAGTAAGCTCTTCAATTTCTCTTCTTATTTTTTCTAAAAGCATTGGCTCTTGATTAATGCAGGGATTATAAAATAAGGATACTTTGCATAAATATGGAACTTTTTCACTATCGAAGTTTCCGCTATACAGAATATAATTGTCTGTAAGATTTAGATAACCATTCGCAGCCAAGATAGTCTCTTCATTTTTCTGCAGAGCATCTCTTACGCATTTTTCAAGATAAGCCTGCGGTTGTTCATTAAAGTTTATCGTCCCAGAAGTTCTAGTTTTTACGAAACCGATTATAAGTGCAAGAACTACGACGATGATTAATGCGAGAATGATAAGAATTGTTAGTTGCGAGCGTTTGGACTTTAGCATAATCCTACTTCCCTCAAAGTACGAACGCGAGTTTGACTTTTTGCTTTTGATTATTTTAACAGCCATAAATTAACTCCATCTTTTTTAATTTTCTCAACTTTCCCCTCGATAATTAATTCTGTCAGATATTTTTCAGCAGTATTCCAGCTCATTCCAAGAAATTTAGCAAGTTCAGAACTAGTAATAACCCTCTTTTCGCGGATAAATTCAATTATCTTCTTATTATGAACATTCATATTAATATTACTTTGCATAGTCTTCTTATTAATCCTACGTAGATTAGTATGAATATGCATTTATAAATGTTGCGAAGAAAATTAGAGTTGATTAAATAAAGAAAAATGAGCTAATGGAAAGCCTTAAAAAGTTAAAGACATTATATTAATTATCAAATCCCCGGTATGGTCTTCGGGCAATACCGGGCTTACTTTTAATATGAAAAGAGTTGCTATTGTTTTTATAGATGGAAGTAATTTTTATCATAATTCTAAATCAATTATTGAAAAACCAGGAAATATCAATTTTAAAAAATTAGCTAAATTTATTTGCGATAAGTTTAAGATAGAGTTAAAGCAAATAAGGTACTATAATTCTATACCGGATATCTCTGATGACAAGGAAGGCTATTATAAGCATATGGAATTTCTTGATAGCCTTAAAAAAGAGGAGATTATTGTAAAAACCAGAAAGCTCAAGAAAATAAAACAATTAAATATCAAAATAGAAAAGGGAATTGATGTGTTAATTGCTTCAGACATGATTAGAGAAACTTTAGTTGAAAAACAATGCGAGGTATGTATTTTAATTTCTGGAGATGCAGATTTTATTCCCGTTATGGAAATAATAAAAGAAGAAGGTTATGAGGTGATTGCTTCTTGTCCACAAATGGGCTTTTCAAATGAGTTAAGACAAGGGCATTTTAGATATTTAATTTTAAAGAGAGAAGATTTAGAGGGATGTTTGAAATAATTCTTAATCTAAAAACTCTATAGAATATCTATCAACAGTCTTGTTATCTTCTTTCCAGCGAAAATATGCTCGGATTCTTCTTCCACCAAGAATTATCGGAAGCCAATATTTATCAGAATCCCACATTTTAGAATAGGGAATATTTTTTATATCCAAAGGCTCTGCTTTTGCCATTTCTTTAGTTTCTCCAAAGTCTCCACTCCATTTTTTAACAAAATAAACATGAGTTCTTTGATTCCATTCTCCTTTAAATGGAAAATGAAAATCTATTTGAGCTCTTTTAATCAAATCTTTCTTTTCAACAATTATTCCATCTGATTCTTCAAATATTTCTCGAACTGCTGCATCTTCGGGGGTTTCTCTAGGTTCTAATTTACCGCCAAAACCATTAAGATTTCCAGCACCCTGGCCTTCTTTCTTTCTGGAAAGCCAAATTTTATCATCTTTAACAAGAAAACCTATTGTTCTTTCTGTAACAATTTTAAAATCTTCCATAGAATCTTAGTCATCAGTCTCAACTCGTGGAGCAAGAATAAATGATAATTCTAAACTTGGAGTTCTAAAATCCAGTCTAAGTGGATAATCATTTGAGAAATTAAGAACAGTGGTATCTGTAATTTTTGTTGCTCTTATCATCTTTTGTAAATACTCGAGTGAATATTTACCTTTTTGCTTAGATGGAGATTCTATTCTAACTTCATCAGAAGAATATGATAATCTTGCAGTATTAAGTGTGCCTTTTGCAAATATTGAAAATTTATTTGGTTCACTCTCAAAAGAGCATGAATCAGCAACAATAGTGCAATCTTCTATGGCTTCCTGAAGTTCTGTAGAACTTATGTCAATTTTAGCAGAAAACTCTAAACTTGGAATTGGTTTGTCCTTTCTATCTAAATCAATTAATGCAAGAGTAAACTCTCTCTTAACCTTATCATCAATCTCAATTTTCAAGAAATTTTCTTCAGTTTTCATTAAAAGTGAGCTTCCAAAAGAACATCTCTTAAGTATCGCTTTAAAACTATCTAAACTTACACCAAGATTTTCTTCTTCAACCTCTAATTGTGAGAATGAACTAGCAGGAAGTTTAAAAGAAACCATAGCAACATTTGCAGGGTCTATTGCAGTTATACTTAATCCTTCTTTGTTAACTTTAATCTTAACTTCGCTAACAAGTTCAGAGATAATTCCAATAATATCTGAAAAAACTCTCGGGTTTTCAAGTCTTAATTGCATTTTTCTTTTTATCTCCTTTTAGTATAAATCTTAGACTATTCAATTGCTTTTAAATATTGTTATAAAATAGTGCATATAAATTGAATAGTCTTAATTCTTAATAATTCTCCAAACCAAAAACTTACCTCTCCTTAAAACTTCTGCTTCCGAATTATGCATTAATAGAATTTGATTTAAATGATGTTTACGAAACCAAAATACTACAACCACATAAATTTATTTAAAGCTCTAAAAGGGTAAATTAGTATGGAAAATGAGATGCCCGAAAATAGTTCAGAAACTCCTGAAATAAAGGAACAAAGCATAAAAGAGCAGAGAATTCGCAAGATAGCGCAGTTTTATTATTCTCGCGCAGATATACGAAAAGCAATGTTTGAATTCTCTAAAAATCGTGAATGCGTCCCCCGATATTTCGATGGTTTCGGCAAGCGTCCTGACGCATTTCAATACGATTCAGATGTTCTTGAACATGCAAGAAAAGGCGCAACATCTTTTCATTGTTCAGAAGAAATTTGGAGCGAGCCTCTTGAACTTTCAACAAGCATGAAAGAAGAAGAAATAAAAAAACTTAGAGTTGGCTGGGATTTGCTTATTGATATTGATTGTAAATATATTGAGTATAGTAAGAAAGCAGCAGATGCAATTATAAGAGCGCTTAAGAAAAATGGCGTAAATAATGCCGGAATAAAATTTTCAGGCGGAAAGGGTTTTCATATAATCGTTCCATTTAAAGCATTTCCAGAAGAAATGTCTGGAAAGAAAACTGCTGAAATGTTTCCAGAATGGCCGAGATTGATTTGTCAATATCTTAAGGAAGAATCGCGGCAATTTTTGCAAGAAGATTTGTATTCTTCAGAAGATGTGGCTGTTCTTTCAAAATTAAAAAAAGGAATTCGCTGTGAAACTTGCAAGAATATGTCTGAAAAAGCAGAAATGATTCTTTTTTCCTGTCCTAACTGCAGAACAAAAATGGAAAATTTAACATCAAGTTTTGAAAAAAAACGAATAATTCGCTGTCCTAATTGTCAAACCATGATGAATGAAATGGAAAGAGATACCCTCTATCGCTGTGTTGCCTGTAAAATGGATTCAAGAAAAAACCCTAAGAATTTTAATGAAGCTTTTGAGCATATTGATGTTTTTGATGTTCTCGGCTTGGATGTTATTCTCGTTTCTCCGCGCCATCTTTTTAGAATGCCCTATTCTCTTCATGAAAAAACCTCTCTCGCAAGTGCAGTAATTGATGCAGATAAGGTAAAAGATTTTCAGTTAATGCAAGCAGACCCGATGAAAATAGTTGCAAAAAACTTTATTCCCGATTCAAAAGAAGGAGAAGCCAAGGAACTTTTGCGAAGAGCAATAGAATTCCGTCCACCAGAAAAAAAACTAACAGAATCAGATAAAGAAATAGATAATAAAAATCTCGGAGAGAAAAAATTCAAAGATATAACAATAACTAACTTAACTCCTGATTTATATCCGCCAACAATTAAGAAAATTCTCGAAGGTATGCCTGCCGACGGTAAAAAACGAGCGTTATTCATTTTGCTGAGTTTTTTTAAATCTCTGAAACTTTCAAAAGAGCAAATTCAATCTCAGATAGAAACATGGAATAAAAAAAATCACGAGCCTCTTTCACAAAGTTATGTTAAAGGACAAATTATGTGGTATGATAAGTTAAAAGAAGCGCGACTTCCGCCAAATTTTGATAAGCCCTATTATAAAGAAATAGGAGTAACTCCAACAAGCGAAGAGCTCACAGCAAAAAATCCAGTCAGCTGGGTTATAAGAAAAAGTTTTTCACGAAATTATTCTAAATCTGGCAAGTATAAAAAATAAAACATGGAACGAACACAAAAAATAATATCCGTATCAGATTTAAACGCCTGGTTATACTGCGCAAGAAAACTTTATCTTCAAAGAGTTAAAAAACTTGAAGTTCCACCAAATCGCAATCTTATAATAGGAAAGATAAAGCATAATATACTTGAGAATTTTTCAAAACGCGAAGAATCGTTTATTTCAAGCATTGAAAAAGATTACAGCAAGCTTGATTTGTTATTTATGTATGAAGATTTTCTTAGAAATATTGCAAATTTAGTTTTTATAGAAAATATGCCTATGATTGAAAGATTTATGATAGACAAAGAAGATATTATGAAAAAAGTTCTGCGGGACTTTTCTGAGGATATCAAACTTCGAATAGCAACAATAAAAGAAGCAATAGCAAAAGGTTTTCTAAAAGAAAAAATTTATCATAATTTAGACTCTATTTATTTATCTGAACTGCGTTTAGAATCTCCTGCCTATGGTTTACGCGGTAGAGTAGATAGAATTTTAGTTTCAAGAAAAGATAATACAATAATTCCCTTCGAGCTCAAGTCACGCGAAGATAAAATATTTCATTCTGATGAAATCCAGCTTACTGCATACGCAATGCTTCTCGAAGACCACTATAAAATTTTGATTCCAAAAGGAATAGTTGAAGTAGGAAATAAACGTCAGGAAGTTGAAATCTCGAGCAAAATGAAAGATGAAGTTCTTGCATTAGCAAATGAAATTAGAAATATCCACAACCCCGAAAATCCAATTCCGCCAATTCAATCAAACTTCAATAAATGCAGAAACTGCGAATTCCAAGAAGCGTGTATGTCTCTCTAATCTCCCTAAATAAAATTTCTGCTTCCAAACGGCCCAACAATTAAGCAAAAAACTTACAAGCTTGCTATTAATTAATATCTCAAATTTTTCAAAGTTATTGTAATTTTAGAATTGTTTGAAAAATTGCAAAATTTATTTAATCTTAAAATTTTGTAAGGACAGAAAATGTTAAACATTTTCTTTAATTTGTTTTAATAATTTTATAGGATTATATGGTTGTTTTGTATTCTTAGTTTAGTAATTGGAGTATATTCTTAAAAACTGGGCTTTTTCGAAGAGTTTTTAAATGCAATAAACCTAATGTTTTCATGAGTAAAAAAAAGGTGTTGTTAGTATTAGGTTCATTTTTAATTTTTAGTTTATTCTTAATAGCATTTATCTCTGCTGCTGATGATAATTCTACAAATATAACTGCCACAACAAAAGGAACAACGGCTGCTGCTTATTCTTGTTTAGAAACACAGGTTAATGAAAAAATCGATGAAACAAAGACGACTGAAGAACTCGCTTTCTCTTTACTTGCATTGGGATATAATGCAGATATACAAAGCAAATTAGTTGTGAAATTAGAAGATTTGAAAAGTGAAGATGCTGAATGCTGGCCGAGTGTTTCTGGGGGCACATGCACCTTAAAAGATACGGCTCAGGTTCTTCTTGCCTATGACCATATAGGAAAGGATACAAAAGAAATAAAAAACTGGCTAAAAAATCAAACAATGGCGCCAACAGATTTAACTTGGTATATTCAAATTGAAACTGAAAATAGTTCTAAATGTACAATAAAGTACGACGGAACAACCAAATCAATAAATATTGACGAAAGTAAAATGATAAGCGGTAGTGCAGGAAGCTGTCTTCGCGCATCAACAAATGGCTGGCTTGAAGTAGACTCTGGCTGCTATGGAAAAACTTTTGATATTTCCTGTGATGTTGATTTCTTGGTTGCTTCTACATACAAAAGAAAATCAAGTTCAACAACTTCTCCAACATATTATCTAACTTCTTCAACACAATCACAAGCCCAGAATGGATTAGTTAGTACTGTAATTAATTCAGTTTGTTTCAAACAAGGCAGTTCGTGTAATTATGAGGGGAGTCTATGGGCTGCACTTGCAGTAGATAAAGGAGAATTATCTTTTAAGGACGGCATTCTCCCTTATTTGATTACCCTTGCTGCAGATAATGAAAAATATCTTCCTGCCTCTTTTCTTTATACTTTAACAGATTATAATGAATATCTTACTGAACTTGCAAATCTTCAATCAAGGCAAGGCTATTGGAAAATTTCAGATACAAGCAGGTTATATTATGATACTGCCGTAGCCTTAATGAAACTTGGAACATCCTCTTCAGAACAAGCAACAAACGCTAAAAATTATCTTCTTCAAGCTTCTGTTCAGACAAGTGAAGGATGTTGGAACGGAAATAATATCAGAGATACTGCATTCTTGCTTTATTCTCTCGACCCTAAAATAGCAAGAATAACAACAGGCGCAAAAACCTGCGCAGATTATAGTGCTTCAGGATATTCTTGCATAACTTCAACTGCTTGTGGGAATATTAATGGAACGCAACAACCCTATAGTTGTTCAAGTTTTGGAACTATTTGTTGCAGTAAATCCTCGGTTCAGACAGAATCTTGTTCAGCTAAAGGAGGAACAACTTGTTCTTCTGATGAAAGATGCACTGGCGAATTAACTTCTGCTTTAGGAACAACTTCTTGTTGTTTAGACGGAAGATGTGAACAGACATCTGATGGAGGAGATTTAAGTATTTGTGAGCAACAAGGATATAGCTGCATGATTCAATGTGATAATACTCAGCGGGAAGAACCTTTTACATGTTCGGTAGAAAGTGGAGGAGTATGCTGTTCTCCAAAACCGCAACAATCTGGATCAAGTAGCTGGTGGATATGGCTTTTAGTCATTCTTATAATTTTATTAGTTCTTGCAATAATATACAGAGACCAAGTTAAAATGTGGTGGTTTAAATTTACAAATAAATTTAAAAAATCTTCAGCTCCAATGCAACCGCCACGACCAATGGCTCCAGGAGCAAGACCGATGATGCCATTCCAGCCAGGAAGAATAGTTCCGGGAATGATGCCTCCAAGAGGTCCAATGCCTCCACAAAATAGATTTCAACCACGACCTTTCCCAAAAGAAAAAGAACTTGATGATACTCTCAAGAAGTTAAGAGAGATGGGCAAAAAGTAATAAGAATTTTTATATCTAGCTTAAGTATTTTAGATATCTCACCAATACCTCGTGCTCAGCCTAGCAGAAGAAGATTTAATTTTTTCCCTTTAACTTCTTAAATACTTGCTTAAATTTATATTTTAAAGTTTTGCCGTAAATATTTCTTTCGCCTTCTTCAGCCATTTCCATTGCTTCTTTTCTTGATAAGGGTCTTCCGCCCATAGTCATAGTCTGAGTCAACAAATTTGCAACGCCCTCAACTCCGCCCTTTTTATAAACTTCTTCAAGCCGTCTTGCGTAATCTGCTTGATAAGCTGCATGTTTCATTTCTTCAGGTATTTCTCCAGTTTTCAAAGTTTGTATGGCTTGAAGATAGGGCTTTTGTCTTGGATCGCCTGTCTGCACAAGTATAGCTTCAACATGAACTCCTCTAGCCATGGCTCTTACAAATTCAGGGTGTTGCATAACTCGATAAACTGTTTCTGGAGTGTCAACCATTCTTACTCTAGAACCAGACTCTGCTTTAACGAACATATTAGCTAATATGTTTACTAGATTTCCAGAACCATCAAATCTTTCTGTAGGATATGTTGCTTGACTTTCCATATAATTTCTCAGTATTTTACCTTTAAAAGAATTACTATATTCTACTTTAATATTCCCACCCACCCCTAGAACATTAATTTCTATATTTTCTCTAAAACAAAAACCCTTAAAAACTTGATATTCCTACACTTTTTATGAAAAGAGCCTTATCATTATCCGTCTTAGCATTGTGTTTATTTTTATCAATATCTTTAATCAGCTCTTTTGATATTCCTCTAACTAAAACAACTTATTATCCTGGAGAGGCGCTCCAAGTTGAAATTCCAAATGCTTTTATTGAGAATTTAAAAACGAGCGATATCCTTATTTACGCAGGAAATTCAGCGCATTCAACCCCTGCAGAGTCGGGATTAATAAAATACGATAGTAAATATCATTTTTATGCTGTTCTTCCAACAACGCCAGGCGAATATTCTCTTAGAATTGAAGGAGTTAAATATTGGGACGGTTCTGTTCAAAGTGAGCAGCCAATAATAAAAAATTTCTCAATAGTTCAAACAAACAGCTCTTATCTTTCATTTATTCCAGGGTATATTTATACTTCAAATAGTTTTAGCGTTAATGTTAGAGCATATAATCAAGACCAAGAGGTTACAGTTGAATTTTCAGAAATAAACTTCAAAGAATCTTTTAATTTAGGTTATGGTGA
>ERZ1292632.1130-Hain-H43-01um-R2-1130-length-27384-cov-4_pt1 | contig 27384 bp, 28 predicted proteins | sample MGYA00564407_ERZ1292632 | MGnify/ENA primary metagenome ERZ1292632 (study PRJEB36523, sample SAMEA6512637) | groundwater metagenome | collected 2019-01-08 | study: AquaDiva: Metagenomics assemblies of 32 groundwater samples | reverse complement strand
AGATAAAGAGAGAAAAAGATCAGTTAGATTTAGATGTAGGAAGTTTAACCCTTTCAGAAAGGCAAGTGGTCCGTGGCAAACCACCCCAATTAAGAAAAAGATATAGTCTTAAAGAAAGTAGATACGGAAGTCCTGAAGATACTAAAACTGCCAACACCCTAGCAGTAAATACCTCTGAATTACCTTGTTTGGATATTGGCCTTTTTTTTGTAAATCCCGGTCGCCTTTTAGAAGATGGAAAGATACCCTTGGTAGAAAGGGTACTTACTAAACCATTTAGGCTTGTGTTTAAACAACATCAAGTTGAGGCTAATGTGTAGTTTAAGCACGTAATATCAGACTGCTTAATCATAGGCACAAAATGAACGGGTTGGGTCTATTGACATTTTATATAGAAAGGATATTCTATAAACAGTAGCAAACAGCGTACTATTGACTTTTGAGGCTAAAAGGAGTATTATCGCAATCCTTTTACGATATTTTAAATTATCGGGAGCTAAGTTGAGATAGGTAAGGCGTGGAGGACGAGAGAATTGCACTCTGCTGCTCGGTTCAGAATCCCAGCAGTCTGCTTAGACGTCCCCCCTAACCCTACTTATCTCAGCCTAACTTCCGATTTTTTTTAGATTTAATCCACTTTATAATAAATCTTTGAAGAATGCAAGACCCTTTAGCTATCTTTACCAGTTTTTCATCTCACATTTCTATGTTGACAAGAAATGAAAGGGCATGGTAAGATATAAAGGTTATGAAAAACAGCAAAAAAATAAAAGGCGAAATAGCTTCAATAGAAAATGTAAAGAGATTTTTCGCAAACACTCCCAATGTAGATGAGATTTCACTAGGAGATGCTTTCCTTGCATGGGGACGTCCGAACCCTGAAGATATTGAAGGAAACAAAGCATGGCTCTCAAATATGCTTTCTCATCTTAAATATCACGACCTGCTTGTTCCTGTTTATACTTTTGATAGTGGACGAAAGAAATTAACTAAACTTAGATTAACTCTTAAAGGTAAAAAAATGCTCGGACGGATCGAAGGTACTCAATATGCTGAAAATGAGCCTATTGCTGTTAAAAACGGCATCGCTAACTCAATTTCTGTGGAAGATATTATGAGGGTATTACCCAAATTAAAACAAAATAATCCTGACTTTAACATTACTTTTAGTGTTACGCCTAAAGATAGTGTTATACCTAAGGAGTGATAGTGTGGGTTTATCTAGGTACGGAAGTAAAAGTAAATAAAAAACCTGTCAGGTTTTTACAAATGCTGCAAGAGCTAAAACCGTATCTAGATATGCTTACATTATCACTTATACCTATTTAAAAGTCAAATCTATGAAAAAAACACCCTTTAATATTAAGCGAAAAGAAATACAAAAACGTATTAAGCAAAATATAAACGTGGATAAAAAAGATTTCTTTGAACTTCTTAGACGGGTTTCACAACCCCTACGCGGTTAAGTAGTAGATCAAACATTCCGTCTCCTAAGTTTCTGTAGTTGTATCTGAAAGAATACTCATTAACATAATTCTGCAAGTATTCTTTTGAAACGTGTCTATAGACTCCTGTAATTCCTCTTTTTAATTGAGACCATACTCCCTCAATAGTGTTATTGTGAACCAATCCTCTGCCATATTCATTGTCGGAATGATTAACGGAGTGATGATTGAAATAACCAAAATCGTAAAGGTTTCTATATGCTGCTGCTTCGTCTGACATTATATGGGCACTCGTATTTACGTTTTCTTTTAACTCTTTGAGTAAAACATATTTCTGGGTGCTTGAAACGTGTTTTAAATAGGCTTTGCCCTTTCTTTCAACTGCTCCCCATACAACTTCTTTTTCTTCAATCCCCGCATACCATTCTTTTGCTCTATTCTTTCCCTTACCACCTACAAACGTTTCGTCTATTTCAACTATTCCGTCTAACATTGAATGTTCTTCTGCCATTAAAAGTCTAATTTTCTTAAACATTCGATGAGCAGTTTTATAGGAAACTCCTAATTCCCTTTCAAGTTGCTTAGCGGATATACCAAACCTTGTCTTAACCATTAGAAACATTGCATAAAACCAAAGTCTTAGAGATACTGCGGAATGTTCAAATATAGTATCGGTTAGAGGACTTAATTGAGTGGCACAGAAACCACAAGAAAATGTAGTTCTACCTTTTAAAGGATAATATTTTGTCAATCTTTTACAACCTAGGCACTTAACACCTTGAGGATAACGATTATTGTATATTTCTTTCAGACAAGCCGCGTCATTAGGGTATCTTTCTAGGAAATCTTTAAATGTAAACTTCATATCTATCATAGGAGAATTGTATCAGATTTATTACGTGCTGTCAATACCCAATTTAATAAATAATGAGGCTAGGCTAAACAGGCATAAGCTACGTGCTGAAAGTATATATATGCCCAAGTTGATATCTTTTGATACACATGATTGTAGTTGACACCTTCGGGTTATATTTGATAAAGTTTCGGTATGCCTATAACTTTATACAGAAGACAAAAACAAATCCTAAGTTTTATTAAACAATATATTGATAAATATGGTTATTCCCCAACTTTGGGTGAAATTGCGGAGGCAATTGGAGTTTCATCTCTGGCCACAGTCCATGAACATTTGCAGGCTTTATCCGCCAAAGGGGTGATTAAAAGGTTTGAAGGGGCTGTGCGGGGAATTGAAGTCCTGGATCAAAACATCTCCAAACATCTGCAAGGGATTGAACTGCCAATTTTAGGATTTATTGCAGCCGGCCAACCTATTATGACCTACACAGACCCTGAGGCATCTATTAAAGTTTCCCCATCGATGCTTTCCGGCAAAAAAAGATCTTATGTACTGCAAGTAAAGGGAGATTCTATGATAGAAGATGGGATATTGGACGGGGATCATGTCATTATTGAGGAACAAAATGATGCCAGAGACGGCGATATTGTGGTAGCTCTTTTGGAAAATGGTCTGGCCACACTAAAGCGGTTTTTTAAAGAAGCAAACAGGATCAGGCTTGAGCCGGCAAATTCTACCATGGCCCCCATTTATGCAACAGATGTCAAAATCCAGGGTAAATGTGTAGGGGTAATCAGGCGGTTCCAGTAACTTACTTCTTCACTTTGTGATAGACATACCAACCAACTACTAAGACTAGCATTCCAATTATTACCGCATCCAGTTTATGGAAATATGGGCCAATTGTTCTCCAGTTTTGGCCTAAGACAAAACCTATCCAGGCTAAAAAGTATGACCAGATTAAGGATCCAAAAAAAGTCAGCACTATGAATCTCCCTAACGGGAGCTTCGCAAATCCGCAAGGCAAAGAGATCACAGTTCTAATTCCAGGAATTATCCTTGATCCCAAAACCACCAAATCCTTAAATCTGTGTAATAATTTTTCTGTTTCATCCAGTTCTTTTTCCGAAATCAAAATCCATTTGCCGAATTTCCTGATAAACCTTCTGACTAACTTTTCATGCCCATAAAATCCAATTGCATAAGCAATTAAAGAGCCGATTACATTCCCCAAAGCCCCAGATAAAGCCACCAGATTAAGATCAAATCTGCCTGTGGATGCCAAAAATCCAGAAAAAGGCATAATAATTTCCGAAGGAAGAGGAATCAAGGCAGATTCTATAGCCATAGTCAGGATAATTCCTGGGTAACCTAAGATAGAGATGACATGGATGATCCAATTTGCTACACTTTCTAACATGTTAACCATTGTACCAACACCCATTGGTAATTTAAAAGATATTACTTTAAGGGCTCTTGAAGTTTTAAAAGAAGTGGATGGAATAATTTGTGAAGATACCAGAAGAACTGGCCTTCTACTTAATCACTACCGGATTAATAAATCCATGATCGTTTTAAATGATTTTAACGAAATCAGAATGATTCCGGAGATTATCCAAAAATTAAAGTCCGGCCAAAACCTGGCTTTGGTGTCGGATGCCGGCACCCCATTAATTTCTGATCCTGGATATAAATTAGTGAGAGAGTGTATCCACCAGGGGATTGAGATAGATTCTCTTCCCGGCCCTTCTTCTGTGATCACAGCCCTTACTTTATCCGGCCTTCCTCCTGATAAATTCATGTTTCTAGGTTATCCTCCGGAAAAAACCGGACATAGAATAAAATTATTAGAAAGTTTGATGCTACACCTCGAAGGTGTAAAGCTAAACCAAACTATTATTATTTTTGTTTCACCCCATAAGATACTTAGGACTTTAGAAGAAATGAAAGAAACCCTGGGAGATATAGAAGTAGTTTTAACCCATGAACTAACCAAAATTCATCAAAGTGTGGAAAAGAAAAAAATTAGCAGATGGCTTAATGAATTAAAAACCCCTAAAGGAGAATATATTCTGCTATTTAATCTTTGGTCCTAAGGGAATAATCTTTCCTCTTACAGATTCCATGATCAGACCACCCATCCTGGGTCCATTTTCCCAGTACCAACCTCCTATACCATATGTCTCATTTGCTCCCTTTGCTAATGAAGCTCTCTGTACTCTCTCCGGGTCACCGCTGTTTAACTCCCCTCCCAAATATCTATCCACAGCAGCTTGAATACTAAATGGATTATTCCGATCAGTTTCATTCATTCTAAAATTATATCATATACTTAGACATTTTTATGTAAAACCATTCTTCTTTCTGTTTGATGTAATAAATCCTTAATAGAATTGGCTTCATATCTTTCTATCACTATTCCATAGACTCCTTTTTCCACTAAAAACTCCAAAACTTGAGGATATAAGCTTAATGAGCCATAAGCTATGAAAGGTATTTTTGATTTATGTAAAAGTTTTAACGCATCTTCCAGGAATTTTAGTAGCGCACTAACTTCTTTTTTATAAAAAGTCATCTCTTCCTGCGTATTATCAAAACCATTTAAAAAACTCACCAGCTCATCTAAATTTAAAACAATTCCATCTATCCCCGCAATTAAATATTCATCTAAATTTATTATATTTTCCGGAACTGCTACTTCCATCCAAATCTGCAAAGAATTTTTTCTCATTAATTTTTTAACAGCCAACTCGCGTTTTATTTGCAAAAGTTCATTCACTCCCATAACAAACGGGATCACTACATGTACATTATTTAAACCTTTTTTGTGTCTGGCAAAATCCAAGACATCTGCAATCGGATCAAATAAATTTTTCTGATGAAGTAATCTTAAGGTTCCCCGAACCTTCCCCATCCCTTCGGATTTGTCTGCAAGTTTTAAAAATACCGGGCTTTGAGGAAAAACTAATGCAGATTCAACTATTTTAAAAACCAGATTTTCAAAAGAATCATTTGGCTTGTTTAAATCAAATATTTTCTCGGATGCAATATAAACTCCATCAAGATCTTGCTCATAGGAATTAGAGTCAGATAAATCCATGAAAACTTTTACAGCGCTTCTTGCTGCTTTCTCCTTTTCCACACCAGGTGTGTGCTGAATAGACACATCAGGATAAGCAGCTGACTGAGTGAATTGCTTCACTTCTGTTAACATTACTCCACCATCCAAAATCCATTCATATTCATGCGGGATAAATAATTTTTTATTAGCTTCTTTAACCAGCTCGTAAATTTTTTTCTGATCATTTAGGTGCAGCTTTCCCGCTTTTATATTAATAACTACATCATCCTGCAACGGATCAAAATATGCACTACCCGTGCTTTCAACTTTTTTTACGAAAATTACAATCAATGGGAATAATCCCCGGGAAATTCCCGGATAAAATCCATCTTTCCATAATCTGAATTTAATCTCCTCCAGCCACGAATTTAGCAAAACCTGCCAAAGATCCTTTTTAGATTTTACAACCTGGCCAGCTACCAGAAATGTTTTATGTTTTTGCGTTTCTTTTTGCAGGATTTCCGGGACAGGCAAAGATTTAATTTCTTTTTTAACTAAAGTTAGGCTTTGCTCAAAAATCTCTTTGGTCCCAAAATCAAAATGTTCCAGTACGGTTTTTAATTTAAATTCAGGGGCACTAATTACTAATCCGGCAGCTACTGGAAAACCCAATCTGAAGAGTTTAGCTAAAGACACATTTAAACCACCAAAGATTGGGCTGTCTTCTTCACTTAATGATTTAATGGGCAGAATTTCAATCATGGCATTTTAATAATATCTCCAACTTTGATATTTAAACGGCTAATTGTCCCGGCGGCTACCTCAAGCACCTTATTAAATTCCTGCTTTGAACTATAGACGCTTAGAGATTCATCTTTTTCCCCAGATTTTGGAGGTTGGATATTGCTAAGTAAATCAACTACTTTATTATCTTTAATCCAAATAAAATCCAGAGGGATCTTCATGCCTTTCATCCAGAATACATACTTGTCCGGCTTTGAGAAAACAAACAGCATTCCGGAATCGGATGCTATGGAATCTCTATTACTTAAACCTTTATTTCTTTTAGACTCAGTGTCTGCTATTTCCACATTAAAAGTAACTCCGTTAACTTCCAATTTTGAAGTAGCATCTTTTTGCGGCAAAAAAGGTAAATCCAGTCTGTTAAATGAATTGTTGGGAGAGAAAAAAATTAATAGCACGGCAATTACTAACAGTAATGCTATGGATTGGGCTAGAAATTTCTTCATAATTTAAGTTTATCACATCAGCACTTTCCCCATAATCCCTTTTTCATCTCTTTTGCTTGTCTTTCAGCTTCTCTAAATTGAACATCAAATTTTACATCTGGAGGGTATGTATAGACCTTGGCAAAACCTTCCCTGACTAAGTAATCGTTCACAAACAACGTTGCCCCATTTTCCAGCGGCAAATAAATATACCTTAAAATACGGCTATATTTATCTTTATCTGATACATCTTTTTGCAAAATTACAACTTTTCCGGAAAGTAACCTTTTAACTTCATTACTGGCTTGCTTTCCAAAACAACCAACAGGACGTCTGGGATCAACTGTTTCCGGCGTATCAATGCCCACAAATCGAACAGTCCTACCGTCTTCCAAATCAATGGTATCCCCATCAACCACTTTGGAAACTCTTACCTTCTCTCCCTCCACTCCGGCTATTTGAGCAGAGGAAGTAGCTGCAGGAGTAGACTCTACTATAGGCGCTACGGAAGAAGAACCCGGTTTTAGTCCAAACCAAAGTAAACTGGAGCCTGCAACTACAGCTATTAAACTAAAACCTAACAATAATCTTGTACTTAACCGTTCCATTTTATCCAGATTATTGTATACTAAAACTTAAGTAAGCCATATGAAAATAAATATTCAGGAAGACTATTTAAGGAGCATCATGTTTGGCCTTCAAGATGGCTTGGTTTCAACAACCGGAGTTGTTATAGGAATTACTGTTGGAGTTCACGAAAAAGCAGTTATTATTTTAGCATCCTTAGTTGCTGTAACAGTTGAAGCATCATCAATGGCTGCAGGGCAATATTCTTCTGAGAAAGCTGTTCACCAGATGGATAAAACCGGAAAACACACAGATAATTTAATCCTGGGTGCCTTATTGATGTTTATTTCATATTTTTTTGCAGGATTTATACCAATTACGCCTATTTTATTATTTGACTTGTCAATCTCACCTATTATTAGCATTCTTTTAGCTTTTTCTGCACTTTTTGCTGTTGGATTTATAAAAGGAAAAATAGTAGACCATCATCCACTCCGCTCTGCAACTGAAATGTTTGTAATAGGAGCCATTGCTACAGTTTTAGGTATAATAGTTGGGCATTTTCTTAAAGTCTAAAACTCCTTAAAATTTTTGCTAAAAAGATCACAAAAAGATCTAATACAAGGGGGATTAAAAGATAAATATTAGCCTGCTTTAGAAATTTAATCACTCCATCCAAATCAAGACTGTTAAAAAACATTAAGATATTTTGAAAAGTCATTGGACTAGCAATATATAAAGTTACAGCCGAAAGTATAGATATAACTAAAATTGATGCCAAAAACCAAATTACCCCTTCCAAATCTTTTTTTGAGGAAAACATAGAATTTCCTATTTCAAAAATTAAATACAGACCTAAAATAGCCTGCCACCAAACAGAAAAATTAAAAAAAGACAGAATAAATAAAATCGCCCCTACTCCAAAAATAACCGTAGCCACCCCCACCAAACTCATCCTGATTGGGTCTACTTTGCCAATTTGCACACTGCCTAATTTAACAGATTCCCCCTCTACTTCAGGTAAAACAGATAACTCACCAACTGGAGTAAGTAAAACTCCGGCCACTAAAAGATGGGCCAGTTCATGCAATATTGTTCCAGGCAAAAATAAAATAGCTAAAATATGTACTACAGTTTTGTGAGAAAAATTAAACTTAAAAAATGTTTTCGCTAAAGAGTTAATTAATTTTTTGGACACAAAAAACAATAATCCTAATTCCAAAACAAACAGCAGAAAATAAATCATTTGAATCAGTATAACAAGAAATCTTCTTGGGTGACCCGGCTCGGATTCGGACCGAGGGCCAAGAGATTAAAAGTCTCCTGCTCTACCACTGAGCTACCGGGCCATATAGGATATTATACGATTCTGGATAAATGTAGGCAAGCTGAAGTTCCAAAAAGGACTACTCTGATTTTCCACTAATCAATGTATCAATTATATCGTGCGGCAAGGCTGCTGCATTCAGTAAAGCTTTTCTGACTAAAGATCCGGCATCAGAACCAATTTCATCTGCGGCTTTTATAGCTCCCAGTGTTGCTCCTTTAGCCAAACTGCCAACGTCACCACCAATATCCCCTGCAGCTGAAACAGCACCCGCCACTGCAGAAACTGCCGCTCCCCCAACATCTCCTCCCACATTTGAAACTGAATGGACAACACCTGAAGCAGCTTCACCGGCTGCTTTGGTGGTATCCACACCCACATCTTTTGCTCCATCGACAACGCCTCTTACCAAACCTGTGACACCATCAGTAATAGAAGCGCCTGTTGAAGATAGTGCTGAAACTCCACCAGTAACCACATCGGAAACAGCAGTAGTCCCAGCTTCTGCTACTGATCCCACATTTTGAAAAGCTTTTACTACATTTTCCCTGGCCACATTTTGCGTAGTGGAAACCACATCACCTGCACCTGAAATTAAAGAAGTAAGGGTATTTTTAACAGAATCTGTTAAATCAGACATAGTTATAATTTAGAATATTTTTATTCAACTTGTCAAGATGCGAAATGGTATAATTTCATAATTAGCCGCGTTCGTCTAGTGGCCTAGGACGTTGGGTTTTCATCCCAGAAATCACGGGTTCGACTCCCGTACGCGGTACTGAAAGGGATTTTGAAGCTGAAGAGCTAAAATTTCTCTGCGCGCTGGGGGTCGCGCAGAGCTCTCCAAAGCCCTGATTTAAATTTAAAGACAGCTGCCGATTAAGTAAAAAGAAGTTCGAGCCGACAGTTTCAGAGCTTCAGGCCGAAGGCCGAGCGGTAGAGCGCGGATATGCGAAACGAAAACAACGTGCGCTTAACGTTCGCGCTGTTGTTTAAACGCGGTTCGGATTAGTCCATATCGTAGTACTTTAATTAATATAGCCCTGCTCTTTAAGCCAGGGGAATATTGTTCTCCTGGCTATTAGTGATAAATTTTTAGAGTCTGAGTTTGTATCAAAATAATCAATTTCTACAATTTCCGAAGAGGGCTTGGGTTCCCCGGTTATTTTCCCTTCATATAAACGGACATTTAAAATTCCGCCTCCATGAGCCACATCTTTAAATTCTTTTAAAAACTTCAATGAAGATTCATCGATTTCACATCCTATTTCTTCTTTAACTTCTCTTTTTAAACAATCTATATCAGATTCCCCTGATTTAATTTTTCCGCCCAAAGTATAAAAAACCTTGTCTTGTTTATTTGTCCGAACCTGCAGCATTTTTTTATTTTTAAAATAAGCCAGAGCCACTTTTTTAATGATCTTCATCCTTGTATTATATGATATACTAATCTCCCATGGACGCTACAACGGAAGGCTTATTAATCCCCATCAAAATTGGAATTATCGGATACGGCTTTGTCGGACAGGCTGTGGCAAATGGCTTTAAAACTGTTTCAAACGGGCTGGATACCATAAGATGGTATGACAAATTCAAAGAAGGAGAATCATTAGAGAAAGTAATAAAAGCTTCTGAATTTATCTTTGTTTGCCTTCCCACTCCGATGAAAGTAGATGAATCCGGGATAGATTTATCTATTTTTGAGGAAATGATCCCACAAATTACCAAATTAACAGATTCAACAGACAAAATAATTATTATCAAATCCACAATTACCCCCGGAACAACTGCTAAATATCAAAAGAAATTTCCCAAAAGCAAATTCTGCTTTAATCCTGAATTTTTAACAGAAGCAAATTATCTGGATGATTTTTTAAATGCAGAACGTACAGTTTTAGGTGCAAATTCAGACTGGGTCTTAAGGAGTGTGGGAATTATTTTCCAGCAAAGATTCCCTAAACAGAAAATATTTTTTACAGACCCTACCACTGCAGAGACAGTTAAATATTTTGCCAATGCTTATCTTTCACTTAAAGTTACTTTTGCTAACTTCTTTTATGATTATTGTCAGAAATTGGGAATAAAGTATGAGGAAGTAAAAAAGATGGCAGCGTTTGACCACCGGATTGGAGATTATCATTTAGATGTCTCAACCATTCGTGGATTTGGAGGGAAATGTTTTCCTAAATATCTGGTAGCAATAATGGGGGAGTTTAAAAAATTATGAGTGGATTCCTCACTCTTGGAAACAATGTGGGAGTACAATAAAAAGATCAGAAAGGTTCATGACTGGCAGGAAATTCCCTTTGCTGTTGGCTCGAATCATTAAACTCTAACTGCAGATTTACCGGTTAAATCTCTTAGATAAAAAAGCTTTGAGCGTCTTACTCCGGAATCTTTTTTCTTAACTTCAATTTTAACAATAGAGTTTGAATCAAGCGGCCAGGTTCGCTCCACCCCTATTCCGGCTGCACCAATTTTTCTGACTGTAAAAGTTTTATTAACATCCCGTCCTTGAAGTCTTATTAAAATCCCCTCAAAAACCTGAATTCTTGATTTATTTCCTTCAACCACTTTTGAATAAACTTTAACTGTATCTCCAATATGTAAATTTGTCTCCCCGGATTTTACTGAAATCATGGCTAGAATATTAACACAAGCTAGACTTTTTTAAAAGACCCTTCACCCAGAATCTTCTTTATCTCCCCTTCTAAAGCTTCTGAGGCTTCTATTGTAAAAGGCAAACTCAATCTCTTAAGCTCGCTACCTACACCTGGAAGCAATATCACAACAGGCTTAGAACCCGGATAATCTCTTAAAGTTCTATTGATATTTTGTAATATGGTAACTGGCGTCCCTTGAGGGATATAGATTTCAACAGCTGACTGATTTTGGGCAAAAACATCCAAATTTTCCGGATCAAACAGGTCTATTTTTTCTATCACGTATGATAACTCTTCTTCTCTTTTATCCATTCTGCCAACTGCTACTACCACAGCATCTTTAATCAAAAAGTCCTTGGATGCCTCAAAGATGGTTGGAAAAACCACTGCGTTAATTTCCGAGATCCCATCAGAAAGAGAAATAAAAGCCATCTCAGCATTAGTTCTTTTAGTAAAAACTTTTTTTATATTTGTTACTACTCCACCTAACATTAGCCTTTGACCAATATATTCGTCTGATAAATCTGTTATTTTAACTGCAGAAATTTCCGCAATCTTTCTCAAACTTTTCAAAAATGGGGGTTCATGCAGATAAAAACCCAACAGGTCTTTTTCAAACACTAATAACTGCTCCAAAGCCAGTTCCTCCACCTGCGGAAGCTTCATATCTCCCTCCGGCCCATCATCCACTACAAACAAAGACACCTGACCCGAGAGTTTATTTTTATTTATTTTGTGGCTTTCTTCCAAAACCTGATCAAGAATCAAAAGCTGTGCAGCTCTGGAGCCAAAATTATCCAGGGCACCTGCTTTAATTAAACTTTCCAAAGTTTTTCTATTAACCAGTCTGGTATCAACTTTTGAGCATATATCTACCAACCCGGAAAATGCACCCTTCTCTCTTGCTTTAATAATGGACTCAATTGCGCTTTCTCCCACGTTTTTAATAGCAGATAGTCCAAAGCGAATACCTTGCTTGGCTTTTGTCTTTAAATCTCCGCTTAAACTTCTGGTTAAGTCTTCTTTTTTAAGTTCTGCTAAATCCTCCAGTGAAAAACCCACTGTGGATTTATTCACATCAGGCGGCAGAACCACAATCCCTAACCTTTTACACTCTTCAATAGCCGCAGCAATCTTATCTGTATTACCTGATTCAGCTGTCATAACAGCCGCCATAAATTCAACAGTATAATTGGTTTTCATATAAGCTGTTTGATATGCAATCATGGCGTATGAGGCAGCATGAGCCTTATTAAAACCATATGCCGCAAATGGGGCAATTAATGCAAATAACTGCTCAGCTTTATCCTTTCGCATGCCATTTTGTATGCAACCTTCCATAAAATGCTCTTTTTGACGCGCCATCTCAGCCGGCTTTTTCTTACCCATGGCTTTTCTAAACTTATCTGCCTCCTCCCAGGAATAGCCGGCCAGATTAATCGCGGTTAACAAAACATCATCCTGATAAACAAGCAGCCCAAGGGATTGTTCTGTATATTCTTTCATGCGTGAATCAAAATAAGTAATTTTTTTGGGATTATGTTTTCTTGCAATATATTCCGGGATTACACTCATTGGTCCAGGTCTGTATAGAGCAACCATTGCCTGAATATCAAAGATGTTGGTTGGTTTCAGTTCCATTAAATAACGCGTCATACCAGATCCCTCCATCTGAAAAACTCCTATTGTTTCACCTTTTGCCAGAAGATCAAAAGCTTTTTTGTCTTTAGGGGGAATTTTATTAAGGTCAACATCAATAGCTCTATTTTCCTTTACAAATTCCACTGCTTTTCCCAAAATTGAAAGGTTTCTGATGCCCAATAGGTCCATTTTAACCAACCCCGCATCTTCCACTGCAAACATATCATATTGAGAAACTAACTTATCACCATCTGATTCAGGCTGAAGAGGAGTGAAGCGGGTAATATCATCCGGCGCTATCACAACTCCAGCCGCATGTATTGAGGCATGTCTGACTGTTCCCTCAATCTTAATTGCTAAATCGAGTATTTTTTTTACCTGAGGACTATTTTTATACATTTCAGACAAATCAGGTACCTCCCTTATAGCATCGGAGAGCGGCTTATGAAATCCCTGATGAGGGGGAGGGATCAACTTGGCAATCTTATCTACCTCTCCATAAGTCGTACCTAAAACCCGGCCAATGTCCCTTATTGCAGCCCTTCCCATCATTGTTCCAAAAGTCACAATATGAGCAACCCTATCTTCACCATATTTATCCATCACATATCTGATAACCTCATCCCGACGATCATCCGCAATATCACAATCTATATCAGGCAGAGTTGGCCGCTGGACAGTTAAAAACCGCTCAAATGGAAGCAAATAATCAAGCGGGTTTAAATTAGTAACTCCTAAGCAATAAAGCACCATTGATCCGGCAGCAGAACCTCTGGTGTTTGTAATAATACCTCTCTGATGTGCCCATTCAATAAAATCAAACACCACCAAAAAATAATCCGCATATTTTTTCTGCTCAATAACAGACAACTCATACTCCAGTCTTTCTTTAATTTTACTTGTCATCTTAAACCGCAAATCTGCCCGACCATAAGTTAACTCTCTTAAATATTCCATCGATGTTTTCCCTGAAGGGGTTTGGAATACCGGGAAACGGGCTACACCCAATGGTATTTCTATATCAACCATGTCTGCAATTTTGGCTGTGTTTTCCAAAGCTTCAGGTATATCTTTAAAATTTTCCAGCATTTCATCAACGCTTTTTAAAAAGTAATCCGGGGTGTCAATCATCCGTAGTCTTTTTGTTTCTGATAAAAATTTGCCGGTTTGAATACAAAGCAGTGCATCCTGAGCCTCTGCATCTTCTTGTTTAATATAGTGAAAATCATTTGTGGCCACAATTTTTATGCCCATTTTGTATGATAATTCAATAACAGCTTTTTTTGTTTGATTTTGGATATCAAGAAGTCTTCGCACATCTCGCTTTATTACCTCATCTTCTGCAAGGTCCAGCGATTCCTGATAAGGGTGATGCTGCAGTTCAAAATAAAAATCTTCTCCAAAAATTTCTCTATAACTTTCAGCTACTTCCTCTGCTTTTTTTATATCTTTATCTGTAAGTGTTCTTATAAACTCACCGGAAGGACATCCAGACAGTGCTATTAAACCTTCGCAGTGTTGTTTGAGTAGCTTTTTATCCACTCTAGGTCGGTAATAATACCCTTCACAATGAGCAATTGTGGTTAATTTCATTAGGTTTAAATAACCCTGGTAATTCTTTGCTAAAACAGTTAAATGAAATGGTTCTGCATCTAACTTTCCTTCTTTATCCAGATGAGAACGCTTGGCCACATACATCTCTACCCCGATAATTGGTTTTATTCCGGCTGCTTTGCATTCTTTGTAAAATTCAATTGCCCCATACATTACCCCATGATCTGTCATGGCGATTGCATCCATTCCTAACTCTTTAACTCTTTTTACAAGCTCCGGGATTTTTGATAATCCATCAAGAAGTGAGTACTCTGTGTGACAGTGAAGGTGAACAAATCTGCTCATATTTTTGTCCTACTACACCGGGCTGCAAATGAGTCACCGGAATATATACGACTTACTTAATTTAAAGGAGTTTTTTCAGTATTTCAAGTGCCAATCGGGCATCTGCCTTACCTTTTGATAATCTCATTACCCCACCGATTAAAACTTGAAGTGCCGCTTCCTTACCGGCTTTATAATCCTCTGCAGATTTTTTATTCTCTTCTATTGCTTGTTTAGCCAAAGCTCTCAATTCCTCTTCGCTATCTATAACTCCCACTTTTTTGCCCTTAATTTCTTTTATTATTTGTGTTGGAAGAACAGAATTTATGTCTGGTTTTTTATTAATAATATAGTTAGCAACATCTTGTGCCGAAACACCAGGCTCTAAAACACTTTCAAAAAATTCTGCTAATTTTTTGTCCACAGAAAGGATTTGTGCATCTGCTTTTCTAATTCCTAACTCTTCCTCAAATCTCTTACTCTTTTCCCAAGGCAACTCTGGAATTTGAGATTTTAGAATTGTCAATTGTCCATTGTCAATTGTCAATTGAGGAAGATCCGGTTCGGGAAAGTAGCGGTAATCATGAGCTTCTTCTTTGCTCCTTTGTAAATATGTGCTCTTTTGCTCCTCATCCCATCCTCTTGTTTCCTGAGAAAGTTTCTCTTCTTTCTCTATTGCGGCAATTTGGCGTTTAATTTCAAACTCAACAGCTGCCACCATAAACCTAAAACTATTTATATTTTTAAGTTCTACCCTATAATTAGGTAAGCCACTTTCCCCTTCACGCTTTACGCTTATATTAGCCTCAAGTCTCATATCCCCACGTTCCATGTCTGCATTAGAAACCCCTAAATATCGAAAAAGTTGTTGCAACTTTTTGGCATAATCTCTTATCTGCTCTACATTATTAAAATCCGGCTCAGTTACTATTTCTACCAAAGGCACACCTGATCTATTAAAGTCTACTAGAGTAATTCCATCTTTGTGGGTTAACTTACCCGTATCTTCTTCCTGATGAGCCCTATTAATTCTTATTACTTGTCCATTGTCCAATGTCAATTCTCCATTAATACACAAAGGCCATCTGTATTGAGAAATCTGATAGCCTTTAGGTAAATCCGGGTAAAAATAGTTTTTTCGCTCAAACAGAGATTTCTTGGAAATCTCACAATTTAGCGCTAAACCTATTTTTATACAATCATCTATAGCTTGCTCGTTTATATAAGGAAGAGCTCCAGGAAGGCCTAGACATACCGAGCATGTGTGGGTATTTGGCTCTTTGCCAAAATAATCAGCAGAACACCTGCAAAACATTTTGCTTTTTGTATTCAATTCTACATGAACTTCCAATCCAATTACAGGTTCGTATTTGTTCATATTTTTGGCTTCTCCTTTTTCCAATTAGTTGCTTGTTCATATGCATAGCCCACTTTTAAAATTGTTTCCTCATCAAAATGTTTTCCCAAAATTTGTAAGCCAACCGGCAATCCATCTGAAAATCCACAAGGCACAGATAACCCTGGAATACCCGCCAGATTTGCCGAGATCGTGTAGATATCCTGCAGATACATAGTCAGGGGATCATCAATTTTCTCTCCTAAATTCCACGCTGTGGTGGGGGAGACCGGACCAACTATCACATCCACTTTTTCAAAAGCTTTTTCAAAATCCCCCTTTACTAAAGTCCTTACTTTGGCAGCTTTGGCATAGTAATCATCCCAGTAACCAGCAGACAGGGCATAGGTTCCCAGCATGATCCTTCTTTTAACCTCTGCTCCTATATTTTCTCTTCCTTTTCCATATCTAATTCCGTCAAACCTTGCCATATTAGAAGAAACCTCAGATGGAACAATTATGTAATAAGCTGCCAGCGCATATTCACTATGCGGAAGACTTACTTCTACAATTTGCGCTCCCAAGCTTTCCAGCTTTTTGATTGCAACTTGAACAATTTTTTTTACTTTTGGATCCAAACCTTCTCCAAAATACTCCTTTGGCACACCTACCTTTAATCCTTTAATTCCAGCCTGCAACCTCGGGGGTTGCATCGTAAACTTTTTACTCTTGCAATTTGAATCATAGCCGTCTGATCCTGAAATCCATTCCAAAACTAAAACAGCATCCTCTACTGATTTAGTTACCGGACCAATTGAATCTAAAGATGAAGCCATAGCAATAAGCCCATATCTGGAAACCCGTCCATAACTTGTTTTTAAACCCACTACTCCACAAAGGGACGCCGGTTGTCTAATAGAACCGCCTGTATCAGAACCCAGGGAAAAAGTACAAAGATCCGCTGCTATTGCTGCTGCAGAACCGGCAGAAGACCCCCCGGGGACTTTTGTCAAATCCCAGGGATTTTTTGTGGGACCAAATGCTGAATTTTCTCCGGATCCTCCCATAGCAAACTCATCATGATTTGTTTTCCCGATAATCGATATACCATTTTCCAATAAACGATTTATTACTGTTGCATTGTATGAAGGAATATAATTTTCTAAAACCTTTGATGCAGCAGTTGTCTTAATCCCTCTGGTGGAAATAACATCCTTGATTGCAGTTGGAATACCCTTTTTGCTCTCTAATGTTTCCAAATAGGCATTTAATTTAGGGTTAATACTTTTTATTCTTTCCAAATATGCTTTATTTAATTCTAGCTCAGAAAATTCTTTTTTTTCTAAAGCCTTTATTGTTTGAGTAAGAGTTAGAGAGGTTAAATCAGCCATTATCAAACACTCCTTTTGTTACAAAAAATCCTCTTTCTTTTTTTGAAGCATTTTGCAAAACTTCTTCTTGCGGCAAAGAGGATTCTGTCTCATCTTTCCTCATCACATTTTCCTGCCCTGAAACATTAAAAGTAGGCTCCACATCCTTTGTATCAACAGAATTAAGTTGATCCACATATTCTAAAATTTTAGAGAGTTGCTCAGAATAAAGTTCTTCTTCTTTATCTGAAAGGGGCAAATTAGCCAGTTTAGCAACATGCTTTACTTGATCTTTAGTTAGTCTCATGATATTGACATTTTAAATCTAATCCTTTATTATTATATGGCAGTCTGGTAACAGATTGTTATCAACCGCCCGTTGTAAAAGACGGGCTTTTTTATGGCTTCTTTTCACTTCTTTCGATTTTACTCCTAATTTTGCGTAAATCCAAATAAAAATCCGCACTCTCAACTAATTCCTTAGCAACATGAAACTTAAGCGAAGCAACTACTACAGTTAATGAAAATCGCTATCACCGGAAAAAAGAATACAATTATCAAATAAGTCTAATCTTTTTATCACATCTACGGCAATTTCTACATCAAAATTGGCTTTGCGTAAATGTCCCCCATCTTTCCTATTTCTTATGAGCTTAAGATGCTTGGTAATAAGTTTATATCCAGTTCTTTTAAGAAATGTCAGAAAACCATCATGCTCTTTTGTATCAAATCTGGCTGTATAGAAACCTAAAAAGACTACTTTTATCTGGGTGTTTAACCATTCGGAAAGTTTTCTATAATCCACCTTGAATCCTAAATCTTTAGCAGAAAGTTCAAGATTTGCAGCATCAATAAAAATCGCAGTTTTACCTTTTAAATTTAAGTGAAATTCCTTTTTTACCACATGTTTTACTTTGTCCCGCCCCAGGTGGACTTGATCTTTAGATAATTTCATATAGGAGGATTATACTAAACCTTACCTTCCATTTCGCGCAAAGCTTTAACTCTGGCCTCAATTGGAGGATGGGTGTTAAAAAGGCCGGCCAGCCACTGCTTAGCCTCGTGGCCTTTTAGCGGATTAATAATATAAAGATGAGCTGTTCCTCTGTTTGCCACTTCCAACGGTTCTCTATCTGCAGAAATTTTTTGTAAAGCACTAGCTAAACCTTGAGGATAACGGGTTAGTAATACTCCTGATGCATCTGCTAAAAATTCCCTTCTTCTGGATACTGCCAGCTGGATTAGAGTTGCCACGATTGGAGCCAGGATGGCGGCAATAATTGCCACAACCATAATTAAGCCACTGTTTTTATTATCATTATCCCGGTTTCCACCAAACCAGAGCGATCTCATGAAAAAATCAGAAAGCAAAGCGATCGTTCCCACCAGAACTGAAACCACTGCCATCACTAAAGTATCCCTATTCCCCACATGGGAAAGTTCATGGGCAGTCACTCCTTCCAGTTCCTGTTTATTAAGCTTTTCTAAAATTCCTTTAGTAAAAGCAATGGCAGCATGCTTTGGATCACGCCCGGTGGCAAAAGCATTAGTGGCAGTGTCATCAATAATATAGATCTTTGGAGTTGGCAAACCTGCAGCTATACATAAGTTCTCCACTATTCTATAAACTTGGGGGTTATCTTTTTGTTGGATTGGTTTGGCTCCGGAAATTCCCAAAACAATCTTATCTGACCAAAAATAGGAAACAAAGTTCATAACTCCTGCCATAATCAGAGCAAATCCCACAATGCCTAACCCCCCTACCTCACCATATCCAAACCCCTGGGCTATTACATAAATTACAGCCACAGTGAAAAGGCTGAAAAAAAACATAATCAACCACGTCTTAAAAACATTTGATCCAACATGATCCCAAGCAGTATTAATAGTAGCCATAATGTGGATATTTTACCACTTTCACTTTTCAAACCAAAGCGGGGTTTTTGGATTAGATGTACCTTTGTAATTACAATAGATTTCGCAGTCTTTTTTAATATTTTTTATAGCTGTAAATGTAATTGTTTTATCTTTCCTGTTTATATCATATTTGCAATTTGGATCTTTTGAGTGATTATATAAAGACCCATATCCTAAGACCAAAGCTACAAAGTCATCCATCCAAAAATAATACTCAAATAATAAATTCCATCTTGTTTCAACTAAATCCGTAAATTCCAAAACCAGAATTGGCGCAACTTCAATAACTTCACCTTTTTTAATGTTTTTAGATGCAAATACTCCTCTTCCGGAATTTAGAATATGGGAATTACTAACGTAAACCTTAGAAGCTAACTTTAACATCAGCCTTTTCATCATCAGTGGCTTTGAAGAATTCTTCTTTTGTAAATCCAGACATAGATCCAATAAAACTTGAAGGGACTGTTTCCAGAGAATTATTTAAATCCAAAACATTGGTGTTATAAAACTGACGTGAAGCGGCAACCTTTGTTTCCGTATCTGAAAGTTCATCCTGAAGCTTGATAAAATTTTCCGAAGCCTTAAGATTTGGGTAATTTTCCGCTACGGCAAACAGAGATTTTAAAGCACCTGTTAACATATTATCCGCCTCGGCTGCTTCATGGGGATTTTTTGCACCCATTAAGGCTGTCCTGGCCTTTGTCACTTCTGTTAACACACCTTTTTCATGCTTAACATAGCCTTTAACTGCTTCAACCAAATTCGGGATTAAAGAAGACCGTCTTTTTAGCTGAACATCAATCTGACTCCAAGCTTCCCTGACACGATTACGAAGCGTTACCAAACTATTATAAGTAGTAAATAGCCACAGAACTAAAACTATAACAACACCAATAACAATATATATTTCCATTACCCTTTAATGTTAAACCATTTGGCAAATTCTGTCCAGTCCCAAGTGTTTATTATATCTTTTGCCTCAGCCCAACCACGCCTAGCAACAGACACTCCAAATTTCATATTATCCATTTGTCCGATCTCATGTGCATCGGTATTAATTATGAACTTAACCTCATACTTTTTAGCCATTCTCACCAGATCATCCCTTAAATCCAGCCTGTTCGGATAAGCATTAATTTCCAAAATCTTGCTATTTTTAGCAGCCAGTTTAAAAACTTGGTCCCAATTGACATCTGATGAATCCCTTTCATTAAGTAACCGGTTAGTTGGATGGGAAATAATATCAACATGAGGAGAGCTTAGCGCAGCCATTAATCTTTTGGTAATTACATCTTTCTTACCCCTATGCCCTGAATGAATACCGGCTATTACATAATCTAAACTTTTTAAAACCTCATCAGGTACGCTCAAACTACCGTCCCCGAGAATGTCTATTTCGAGTCCATTTAGTACTCGAATACTATTTGTACTCTGTTTTAAAGATTGAATAAATTTTGTCCTCTTTTCTAAAGTAGCCTTAATTTTCTCTTTACTAAGATTAAAACTTGGAGAATGATCTGAAATTCCCACATATTCATATCCCAGTTGCTGTGCCTTCTTGATTACTTCTTTAATGGAATCTACACCCGAGCCGTGAGATGGTTTTTCTATAGGAAAATTAGAATGAAGGTGTAAATCACCTTTAATATCCTGAATATCTACTAACTTAGGCAGATTATTCGTCAGGGCAGCTTCAATTTCCCCTGTATCTTCTCTTATCTCAGGCGCAGGAACGTCCATCTTTAATAATCCATAAAGTTCTTCTTCTGTTTTGGTTTTAGTTGTTTCAGATAAAGATAATCCTTTCTTTTGAGCTTGTGTCCTTAAATGAATATTATGGCTCTTGCTGCCTGTAAAATGCTGCAAAAGCGCTCCATAGGCCTCTGGTTTACCCACAAGTAAATCAGCTTGAATACCGCTTTGCAGAATAACCGTGGCTTTATTTTCACCCTGGTCTAAAATCCTTATTACTGAAGGCATTTTTGCAAAATAATCAATGATCGCTTTAGGCTCATTTGAACTGACTGAGAAATCCAAATCACCAATAGTTGCCACCATTCTTCGCAAGGATCCTAAAGGATGAACCTGCAGGACATTTTTACTCTTTTTTAAATAATTCAGGATTTTATCTGCCTGAACATAAGCATAAGGTAAGAGCATTCTATTTCCTTTTTGCCTTAATTCATGTAACCCTGACATTATATTTTGAGCTAACTTTGCGGAAAACCCAGCTTTAACAAGCTCTCCCGACTTTAGCTTCTTTTTCAAGTCATCTAAATCTTTCACACCTAAATCAGAAATTTTTTCTGCGGTTTTTGGTCCCACTCCGGAAATATCCAGTAAATCAAAAACAACAGGCTTAATACCCTTCTCAACAGCCTCAAAGTGTTTTACTTTACCTGTTTTAAAAAGTTCATCCAAATATCCCTGAATTGAAGGTCCTAAGGCTGGCAGTTGCCCTAATTTATCTTCTTCCCATAAATCTTTAATTTCAACAGTAGATTGATCAATCGAATCTGCCGCATTTTCATAAGCCCTGATTTGAAAAATATTGCCATTTTTTTTAATAGTTAGGGCCGCAGCTACATTACGGAGTATTTTAGCAATTTTAGCATTGGATATTTCCATCTCAAGCGGGACCAACCGGACTTGAACCGGCGACCTTCTGATTGACAATCAGACGCTCTAACCAACTGAGCTATGATCCCATACGATCCCAGACTTGCAGTATTGTAACAAAACAAATACCCCCTTGACAATCAAGTTAATTTAGAATAAAAATGAAAAGTAATTTCTTGCCCCTATAATCCTGCTCAAGCGCTATGGCTAGACCAAAAAAATCGATTGCAAAAACAACTGAAAATTATTTAGCTAGAGTTGAGGGTGAAATTCAATCTAACCAGTCCAAACTAAATATGGTCTTGGGGGCTTTAATTGTTTTGGTAGTGGGAATTTTAATTTTTAATTACTTTAACAAAAGTAGACCTGACTTAGGACCTGCACAAAGTACCACTTCAACAGATCAACAGGATGTTGCTCCCGGTAACCTTCCCGGAAAATATACTGTTAAAGAAGGAGACACCTTATTTGATATAGCCAATACATATTATAATGATGGATATCAATATAGTGAGATTGTCAAAACAAATAATTTAACAAATCCTGATACCATAGAAACCGGACAAGTCCTGGATATACCAAAACTGGAAAATGCCATTTTAACTCCAGTTATGCAAACTACTGATACGGAGTGGGGCCTAAAAATTACCGAAAATACATACACCGTGCAAGAGGGCGATTGGTTATCAACAATTGCGGGAAGAGCTTACGGTGATATTTATGCTTATAGCAAAATTGCCCAAGCCAACAATATCCCTGATCCTGATAACATTGAAGTCGGTACAGTTCTCACTATCCCCAGATAAACTGTTTTTGCTACAATATTCAAGTAGCAAAACATGAAATTAACTCACCATAAATTTAATCTTTTAATATTATCTGTTTTAGTCGTTTTTACCTATGCTTATTTTCTAAATAATGCTTTTGTTTCAGATGATATAGCGGAAATTGCAAATAAACCTGAAATTGCCAACTTTTCCAGGATCTTACAATTCCCAACCGGTCCGATCAGGCATATTATTTATTTTATTTCAGTACATATTGGGGGATTTAATCCATGGCCTTTTAGACTTTCTAATTTAATATTTCACCTTTTATCTACCTATTTAATCTATCTAATAATTTTAACCACTTATAAATCAAAAAAGGCTGCCTTTTTTGCATCTTCCTTATTTGCAGTCCATCCGGCTATTTCTGAAGCTGTTCTTTGGATCTCCGGCGGAATGTATACCCAATATACCTTCTTCTTTTTATTATCTTTTTATCTTTACATTAAGTCTGAGGGGAAAAGAGATTACTGGCTTTCTGTCTTGTTTTATCTTTTTTCTTTAATGTCCCACCCCCAAATGCCCATTACTCTTTTTGTAATTTATCCTTTATATGATTTTTGTTTCAGAAGGAATTTTAAGAAAAACTGGGTGCGGGCAATTCCATTTTTAATCCTGAGCTTAGTATATGTGTTCATAAGTTTAGGTGCGCTGCCGGCACGGGAAGCCACTCTGCAAACCGTTCATTATCAGGAAAAAGGAGTTGATAATATATTTACGCTAATCCCGGTTGCTATCTCATCTTATGCAGAGCTTTTGTTTTTCCCTAAAACTCTGACCTTGTATCACTCAGAGCTTAATTTTGGCACTATTTCTTTTGCAATAAGGGCAACTTTAACTTTAGTTTTTCTTGCCGGTTTCGTGCTGGCCTTTAAAAAGAGCCGGCCTGTTTTTTTCTGGCTGTCTTTTTCCTTAATTGCACTTTCATCTACCTTAACCCCTTTTAGATTAAACTGGATTGTTGCTGAGCGGTATATTTACCTGCCCAGCATCGGCATCTTTACTCTGGTCGGATTAGGTTTGGATAAATTAATTTTAATTAAGAAAAAAAACAGCAATATAATTCTAGCTGCATTTGTAATAATTATACTTTTATTATCTCTTAGGACCTTTATAAGAGGCATTGATTGGGAAAATGAGGATAATCTCTGGATAGCAACCGGTAAAACTTCTCCCTCTTCCCCAAATACGCATAACAATTTAGGGGATGTTTATGGGCGTCGGGGCGATAAACAAAGAGCTTTAAAAGAGTTTTCAAGGGCCATAGAGTTAAAACCTAACTATGCCGATGCTTATCATAATTTGGGAAATACCTACAGGGAAATGGGTAATTTAGAAAAAGCTATGGAAAGCTACCTTATGGCAGCCAGGTTAAATCCTAATCTTTGGCAGTCTTATCAAAATATAGCGGCCCTTTATTTCCAGTCAAAACAATACGATCTAGCTCTTCAATATATTCAAAAAGCCATCTCAGTAAATCCCAAAAATTTAAATCTTTATATTAATTTAGGGGTAGTATACTTGGCAGAGGGAAATAAAGAAAAAGCCAAAGAAGAATTTAGCAAAGTTTTATCAGCTGACTCGACAAATCAAGTTGCCCAAGCAGGATATGCTGAGGCAAATAAGTGAGCCGACTACTGGAATCGAACCAGTGACCTGCTGTTTACGAAACAGCTACTCTACCACTGAGCCAAGTCGGCCTCCTGAGCGGGGTACGAGAATTGGACTCGCTTCTCTACCTTGGGAAGGTAGCATACTACCGGTGTACTAACCCCGCAAGCTTATTCAATTGATTATTATACTCAAAAAACCTATACTGTGAATGATTACTATCGATTAGATAGGGTGTATTATATGTCCTCAAGATACAAATATAGAAGCGTTAAAAGATATCAAAGTAAAAGCAAACGTCGTTTCTTAGCCACTATTATAATAATAATTTTTTTGTTTTATGTTACTTTTACCTGGATTCTCCCTTTTTTAATCGGCGGATTAGGATTTATTAAGAATTTTACTAACCCTTCACACAAAGTAGTTACTCCACTTGATCAAACAACGCTGGCTCCTCCTGTACTTAATATTCCATACGAGGCTACCAATACTGCTCAAATAGATATAGCTGGTTACGGCTCCCCTGGAGCTAAAGTAGAACTATTTTTAGATGATGATAAAAAACAAACGGTTGATGTAGAGGGTGATGGCATTTTTAAATTTAGTGATGTGTCCCTTTCCCTTGGTACAAATAATATTTATGGAAAATCCGTAGATGAAAAGAATCAGGAAAGTTTACCATCAAAAACATTAATAATAATTTTTGATAATGAAAAGCCAACCTTAAATATTTCAGAACCGGAAGATAATAAAGAAATAAACGGTGGGGACAGAAAAGTAAAAATTTCAGGTAAAACAGAGGTCGGGGCATCAGTTTATATTAATGGTAATCAAGTTATAGTTGATAAAGATGGTACCTTTACAACTACTCAGGACTTAAATGAGGGAGATAATAATTTTGAAATTAAATCAATTGATGTAGCTAATAATTCAAATGAAGTTTCCAGAAAAGTGGTTTTTCATCCTTAACTTACCCAGTACCCGTTAATAAAAAGTATGGCATAAACCGATAACAACATTAAAGAAATAATCTGATAAAATAAACGTAAATATTGATTTTTATAAAAACTTAATGCAATAAAAATTGGAAAAATTGCCAGAATATATCTGGGGATAGCAACAATTGTCGGTGAAAACATTGGTAGTATTAATGAAACAACACTAAAAATGACGTAGTCTAAACTTAATTTTTTCCAAACCTGCCAAACACCAAAAATTCCAAAGAGAACAAAGACTATATCTAATAAATTCCTGAAATTAGCTGCAATAGCTTCCATCGTCAAATGCCTGATAGCATATACTAAGGACGATCCGGGTAGAACCAATCCTTCATGCCAGAAAGCTGATTGGCCCTTAACAAAATAAAACAAGTCTCCTGTTTGAGTGTATAGATAAAAAGAGTATATGAGAAAACCCAAAGGAGAAAAAATTATCCACCAGTTTTTTTTATTAATACCTTCTGTTAAATATATGGGTAATACCAAACTTAAAACTGTAGCCAAACCCGCTAATCTTGTTGCAGAAGCCAAAGCGGCAAAGACGGCTGCCAAAAAATATTTTTTATTTCTGGCAAATATAAATGTAGCTACTGTCAGAAATAAAAATAAACTCTCGGTATAGACAGTTAGAAAATGAAAAGACAAAGGAAAAAATAGTAACGCCAATAATGCACCACTGGCATATTGTTTTCCAAAATCTATCCTGATTAGGTGATACAATAAATTAACTGCCAGAAAAATTGAAACAAAACTAATTGTTAATCCAGCAGATAAAAAATCTCCAGTTATCCTGGCCATTAAATTTATGAGGACAGGATAAAACGGGAAAAATACAAATTGGGTTGCAGTATAACCATTTTTGGCAATCGATAAATAATGTCCTCCGTCCCAATTTGCCAGATTTTTTAAAAAAACATGAGGAAATAAATCCGTGTGAGGTAAAAAAGAAAAACTAAAATAAAATATTATCAAAACTGCCACTGCCCAAATACTAATAACTACAGATGCGTTAGGGTATAATTTCATTTATGAATATAACATGGATATTAACACTGGCTTTCATCGCCGGTCAATTAATTAAATTTCCACTTGGAGGTAGCGGCCCCACTTTGCTTGATCTGACAGTTTTAGTTTTATGTCTTTTGGAGATTATTAAGATAAAAATTAATCTGAAAGAACCTCCTTTATATATTAAGGCCGGCTTAGTTTTTATTTCAGTGGCATTACTTTCTCTGATTTTAACTCCACTTAAACTGACAATACCTGAATATTTAACAAGTTTTTTATATGTTGTCAGATTTTTTATTTTTATTTTTCTTGGATGGCTGCTTTATTCCGGTGCTTTTCCTAATTTAGCGAAAAACTCTCTCAATATTTTATCTATCTCAGGAATAATCTTAGCAGTGCTGGGACTTATTCAACTTGTGATTTTACCGGATTTAAGATTCTTAAAACAATTTGGCTGGGATCCACACTATTTCAGAACTGTTTCAACTTTTTTGGACCCCAATTTCCTGGGCGCATATCTTGTTTTAACTTTGATATTAATACACAAATCCAAAAAATGGTTTTTTGCAATAGTTTACCTAGCACTTTTAACAACTTTTTCAAGAGGCGCTTATCTCGCATTTTTAATAAGTTTTTTAACACTTGCCTTCTTAAATAGGTCCTTAAAACTGGCAATTATAACTATAATGCTTTTCCTTGGGTTGATGGTTGGATTTTTTTCATACCAGCATCAGGTTGCAGAACCAAGAGGTATTAATAGGGTAGAGTCTGCCCAGTTTAGGTTTAGCACCTGGCAGCAAGGCTGGCAGCTTTTTCAAAATCATATAGGCTTAGGGGTGGGTTTTAATACATATAGGTATGCCTTAAGGACATATCATTTGGCTGATATGACATTCCTTCAAACCCATGGTTCTTCAACTAATGACTCAAGCTTGTTATATGTGGCGGCCACTACTGGAATTATTGGCCTGATAAGCTACCTGATTTTTTTAGGATCTATGTTTGCTTATGGAGTGAAAATAAACTTTTCC
>ERZ1292632.1127-Hain-H43-01um-R2-1127-length-27448-cov-11_pt1 | contig 27448 bp, 38 predicted proteins | sample MGYA00564407_ERZ1292632 | MGnify/ENA primary metagenome ERZ1292632 (study PRJEB36523, sample SAMEA6512637) | groundwater metagenome | collected 2019-01-08 | study: AquaDiva: Metagenomics assemblies of 32 groundwater samples | reverse complement strand
ACTCGTTCCCTTGATATTCTATAGCGTTTAGCGATCTGGGTATTGGATAAGCCTTTGGTCTTCAGGACGTGAATCTTCCTGCGACGTTCCGCGAACCGCTTTAGGTATTTATCTCTATTCATGCCTTATTATAAACACAAAATAACCCTTGACGCAAGCCTTGACAAGTGTATTATTAAGCCTTGCTTGATAAGCAGATGTGAGGAAAATAACATGATAGATTTATTAAATGATGCTATGCAAGAGATTCTTGATCTTCGTCGTCGTAACGAGATTCTTTCAGCCCAGATCGGCGTGGTTGAAGTATTCGCGGCAGCTTTAGGACTAAAGCATGGAGATCGCGGAGCGGCTCCAGATGTAGCTTGGGCCTTGCGGAAGAAAATTGAAGAATTAAGCAAGGCAAACCTTAAGCCTAACTCAGATGATACCAACATTTTTGATAGCAGGGCAGTCTAGTAAGGAGGAAACATGAGCGACATATTCAAGACAAAACTTCGTAACACTCCGAAGTGTGAAATCTGCGGAGAGCTAATGCCGGAGGGAGAGGAAATGTTCCTATATCACGGTTACAGCGGGGATTGTCCTAAGCCTCCGTTACCGAGGATACGTTACATACCAGTTCCGGAAGATTTGCTGAGACGTTTGGGTGGGTACGCAAAGCCCTACAACGAAGCAGACACACATGCGGTTGATAAATTACTGGAAGTTGAACCATGACCGATGACAAAGGTGAATGGGTAGTTTGTCAAAACTGTAATGGCACAGGAGCCTATCACGATTGCGGCGAGGATTGTTGCTGTTGTGCTGACCCGGAACCAAACGTTGTTTGCGAAGAATGTGATGGAGAAGGAGGCTGGTACTCATGACCACTATTAAAAATGATGCTTTAATTCATGACAATCTTGAATTAAGCGAAACCATTGAGCGCCTCCGCATCCGTATAACGGAACTGGAAGATCGCAATGGCTATCATCTGCGGCAATTCGATGCTGCTATCAGGCGTGTTGCGACGGCTCTTGGCGGGGTGGTATGTGGTGGCGTCGATACCGAAGATAATATCAACCCAGACACCGGACAACCTTATGGACCCGGTGGGCATACGGGATGGGTGCTGGCGAGCGAAGCCAGAAAGCTGCGCGAGGAACGGGACAGGTACAAGGCGGATTCGGAGAATTGGCGAAATACCGCTTTCGGGATGTTAAATCTGGAGTACGAAGAAAGAAAACGATTGTTAGATTTGGCGGTCTCTCATGACAAATAAATGCAGTATCCCTGGTTGTGATCGTGAGGTTCATGCGCGTCAATGGTGCGGATTGCATTATGACAGGTGGTTACATCGTGGCGATCCAATGACGGTATTGTTAGGCCAACGTGGAAACGGGACTAAAGATAGCAATGGATATTGTCATGTTCGCATAAATAATAAACGTCGCCGGATGCATGTCATCATCGCAGAGGGAGTTCTTAGGCGTCCTTTGAAGAAAGGAGAAGAAGTTCACCATGCAGACGAAAACAAACTCAATAATTCTAATGATAATCTTGTGATCTGCAATCGCGCATATCATCAATTATTACACATGCGGCAACGTTCTTTTGATGCAACTGGATTTTATCATTGGCGGAAATGCCGATATTGCAAACAATATGACGATCCAGCCAACCTACAAATTGATTCTCGCAATGCCGTACAACATGCTACCTGCAAGCGATTGGAGGGAAAGAAATGAGCATATCACCCAACATACGAGATGACGACAGTGAGGTACTGTATGCCTTAAAGATGGCCTGTCAGAGCGATCAACGTCATAAGGCGCTCGCACTAGAAACTTGGCTTCCTCGTCTTGAAATATGGAGGAAGGACACAGAACGTCTCGCCGCTGATATCGCCAATCTCAAAAAGAAGTTGATTTCTGGATTCTATGAAAATGAATACCCCCAGTATACACAAGGGGAGGCCACACACGAACTTCAAGAGACAGCAACAGCGGAAGAAGTGAATGGGCTAGTTACGAAGATAAGGGAACTCAAGGACCAACTGGCGGCGCGGGAGGCGTACATAGAAAAGATAAAATGGGATGCGTGCGGTTGTGATCTGATGAATGGGTACATTTGCAGCTTGCACACTAACGTGAGCGCCGTGCCGCTGAAAGCCCTTCGAGAACACGAAGCTCGGCTGCTGGAGGAAATGGCTGAGAAACTGGATATAGAGATTCAAAACTTGCCAAATCCTACGACATATACTTCTGACCATTTCATATCAAAATGTGATGAGGTGAAGCGCCTCACCGCCGTGGTCGCCAGCCTCGAAGATCGTGCGGTAGTACGTTGCCAACAAATTCTTATAAAAGAAGCTTCCTCTCGGAGGACGAAATGACCAAAAAGAAACACAGAAAACCAAAAAGGAAATATCAACCAGATATACCTAGACCAAATCCGTATGATTTAAGTGTCCCGCAAGTGAGGGCCAAGAAATGACCGATCTCAAGAGCATGAGCGAGGATGAACTGCGGGAATATGCAGCAGAACGAATGGGTTCTGGATATTGGGAAGAAGCCTTCGACGAACTCGCCCGCCGTCTGCGGGAGCAGGAGGGACTATATATGAGCGCAGTAAATGGCCGCGCAGATATGCGCCAAGGTCTCATAAAAGAACGAGAGCGCACCGAACAATCCGAATCCGCCCTTGAGCAGATGACGGCGAAGTGTGCGGTGATGGTGCAATGGCTTGAAATAAATCAGCCATGTGTGGCCTGCATGTCCATTACAACCTTCGAACGATTCCGGCGACTGAAAATCTACAAAAAGGAAACCAATTCACTGAAGAAGTTATTTATAAAGCCATGCTGGCCGCAAGGCCGAAGGAGAAAGAAGAATGAAAACAGATGAACAACTTAACGAATGGGTGAAGGGCAATAGCGTTCACGATGCCGAACGTGATGAGTGCTGTCCTGATTTTTCATGTTGTCAGAAGCACTACAAGGCACCACAGGAAGAACGTATCCTATTCCGTGATAGGCCGGAACTCCGTGAAAAAATGCTTATTGGCTTCCTAGGAGCGGCGTTGGCTGAATCAGGGAAAGACGTACACGTTGCCGGTTCAATAGAGGGCACCGCATGACCCTCCGCCTCGAACCTTTCACCATCGTCCTTGTGGGCCTGATGCTCCTGTCCTTCCTCGTGGGACGGGATACTTGTGCGTGTGGGGAAGTACAAGAACCTGAACCAATCAAGATAGAAATAATTGTAGGTTAGCCTAAAGCCCCTCGTCTCCAGTCCTGGACTTTGGAATATATCTCAGGGTGAGATTCGTTATTGGCGAACAGATTATGGTCGGCAGCGAACTTATAGATGATTTCTTTTATTTCGTTTGAGGTATTGGATTTGGCGAGAAGGTCTTGGGCCTTGGAAGGGGAGAGGGGGTTGTACATGGGAATGACGATACGTTTCATGATTATCTCCTGATCGCGGAATCTAATGGGCAGGAAGGCGTTTGCTTCTAGCATATTAGTCAGAATGAGTTTGGGCAGGTCTTTGACGAGGGAAGTGATGCGGATTCTCGGTCTTTCCCCTTCCAGATAATCCCCGTAGAACTTGTCCGTCTTGATATGGGAGAAACGGATGTGGCTTGAGTGTGGTAGAACCCATGACTTGAACGGAGGTAATGTCCTCAATAATTCATAACAGTTCGCCATCATACTACGGGTGATTTTCATATCTCATACTATTCCCTGGAGTGGATGGTATGTCTATTATTCAGGTTTAATCGTACATATCTGGATATTATGTACGTTGTATACCCAGATTGGGAGTGTTCTCAAAGAGGCTACGATTGTTCTCACTTCGGCTTTACTTGCCCCTCATTAAAGCAATCGCTGATGGAATGTCTTTGAGAATCGCACGTCCACCGAAAAGGAAGGTAAAATAAATTACAATCATGGAAGCCCAGAATCCGTCCTTGGTAATTTCAGGGAAAGACCAATAACCAACAACTCCCCCTAGCAAATAAACTCCCCACGCTGGACGCTGTAGGCGATTAGTCCCATCAACCAGGACATCGAACATGGTTCCGTGAGTGTTGAGCGGCATAGCTCTTGCGCTCTCAAGGTCTTGTTGATCTCGTTCTGACCGCTCTTGAGAGGTATCAATCGCTTTATCTGCGATATCCAATACCTTCTCGGAAGTCTTGGAGCCGCCAGTAAAGAATCCAATCACGGAAGATAGGATAGACATTATTTTTTCCTTTAACAGTGTTCGCCCGATGGGTCAACTTTATCGAGATAAGTATCGCATAATAGTTCTGAGATACCTTGTTGCTCCTTCGTTCCGGTACGATACCGTTTAAGTCTCGCTGTAAATGTTAGTTCTTTTGGTCTATCCTTGAACATCTTAGTAGCAGTGAATAGATTGAACCGGATGTCCATGTAATAAGCATATAGAACAAACAGGTAAGCATTTAGACGTTCCCACTTAGTCAAAAGGTCACGATTTCGTTTCAAATCCATTACTTTGAAGTATAAGTCGTACAAATGATTAAGCTCGTCCAGAAATGGATGCAGGAGTTTTGGCGTGTTCTTTCGTGTGAAAATAATCATTCAACTAACTCAAAGTGAACGCCATCATAGAAATTCTGATCTTTCAGATCGAAGTTTCCGTTCCAGTCTCCACCATAGCGAATTTTAATCCCCATCTGGTTCGCGGTGGACATCACGACCCCGGCGAAGTAATACAGCCTTCCCCAATCCAGCCACTTATCCGGCCCATCCTGCGGCCATTTCATCGGCCAAGGTCCAGCATCTACGGCGCGAGACAGAGGATGCTCAGGAGTCATCAAGTGCATGGAATTGAGAGTCTTGGACCGCCCTATACGAACAAACTCCTCTTGTTCCGCCAGTGTTCTAATTGTAGATGGCAACACATCAACCTGCGTGATCTTGTCAACCTGTAAAAACAGGGTTCTTAGCCGAGGCTCACATTGATTAAGCAGATGCGCATTTTTCATTGGTTCTGCCCCAAGAAAATGTTTTTGACGCCAATCCATAAAGCATATCCGGCACCGCTGATGGAAGTAATGACTCCCCAACCTATCACATGGCTCTTGACCTTCTCCATGCGCGCAATCCTCAGTCGCTTTTCCTCGATCAGCACGTCCAGAAACTCATGATGCCTTTCATGCCGTTCTTCGTATTGTCGCGAACGGGAATCGAGGACTTTATGCAGAACCTTTTCAAATTCATCTTCGGTCATATATCACCTGCTTGATCTGGTCGGAGCACATCATCGCCAATTACTCCAGCAACGGTTGATTTCATCCTGAGATATCGTCAATACAGGTAAAGTGAAAACGACATGCGAATACCATTCCATGACAGGCATGAAAGATGTTCCGGTGTTGGAGAACCAACTATTCATGGCCGCATTAAAATCGGCGAATTGCACTTTCTGACAGTATTTCGTGTTGTCTTTCTTCGTCCAGCGGAGTAAGGCCGAATGACTGCCCATGCTATGCTGGATTTGCATGTTGAATAACGGCTCCAGCGGGTCGGTAGGTGTGTTGATGTCGGCCTGTGCTAGAAGACTGGCGAATAAGATCAACCAGAGAAACTTTTTCATTTATATCTCATGGAGGGGTCAATAGCGTAATAACATCGTTGCTAAGCGTTCCCCGTGTTGAATTATAGATAGCCAACGCCAATGAGTCTCGCCGTGCCGCCAGAACGGAGTCAAGCGCCGTCACGTCGGCGTATAGGAAATCGCTTAATGGGTTTCCAGCTAGATTTTTATTTGTCCCAATATCCGCCCTTGAGCCGGGAGCGGATGTTGAATTGCAGGAATTCCCCAAGGTTATTGTTACCCCGTTGGTATCCCACAGGGTCGTGTTGGTGAATTTCTTGAACCTATTTGTAACGGCAGTAACAGTGGCTCCTGAAATAGTAACAGGAACGCCATCCAGCCAAGCATAAAGTCCTTTGTTCAAAGCATCTAAAATAATCACCACATGATTGGATTTTGGGCTGTAATATTCCAACACTGGATCGTAGTCGGCATTCAGAGGGAACATGCTTGAGCTCACTTCGGTAGTCCCGTCCCGGTGAAAAAAAGCAATGTTACTAGGGAAATTTCCAGTAACTCCGCAAGTAATTTGCCATGCAACAGAAGTAACCGCTATGCCACTAATCCCGGTTGAAAATACTCTTGCTTGTGTAGTAGTTAAATCTTCATCAGGCGGAGTAATTTGAAATGCCATGAGCGCGATGTTGCCGCCAATGCCGGGACTCCCTGCCGTGCAATCCCGAAAGAAAAACAGCTTATCCAATAACACGGCATCTTCGGGCTTGCAGATATCCCATGCATGTTCATACGAGCCAGCGTTGTTTGTCGTGAATTTACCATCACCGCGCCACTGCGTGGCGGCGGTCACCAACCTGTAATTGGGCTTTCCCATATTCCCGTAATTGCGTAGGAGTATCCCACTGCCTTCGTCTGCGGGAACGAACCACGCTGGAACGGTAGGTGGAAGGCCCATCGGCGTGAGTTGTCGAACCGTGGAAACAGCCGTTCGGGCGGAAGCGGAAGTCCGCGCAGAAGCGGCGCTCCGCGTGGCCGTGCTCCGCGCCGTGGCGTTATATCTATCCATTAGCGCCATGAAACCGTAATGTCAGTGGCCCCGGAGGTGACAATGGTCAAGCCAGTGGCGAAAGTCACATCGTATAAACCCAACAAAGGCGGATCGGTCAACAAGGCCGCCCCAAAAGTAATGGTGCCGATCTTAGTGCCGGAAGCGGCGGTGTTGTCGTAAATGGTGATGGTAGCAGCGGCGACGGCCTTGTTGACGTTGATCGAATGCAACAATCCGGCTCCAGATTTGACTACCGTCGTCGTGGCAGAAACGATGTTGGAAAAACTGAATTGCTGTTCAGTTTTTAATACATCGTTGGTTTGATCCTCGCCGCTGATTTTTGTTGCAAGTGTGACATGCCCCGCGCCGCCGGTGCTTTGACTAATAAAAGTCCAAGACGAACCATTCCATTCATATCGTTTAGTAGTATCTGTCTCGATATATTCATCACCATCATTCAATCCAGCAGATGGTTTAGTTTCCGTCGATGCACCATAATATCGAGTAAACGTAGCGGCGGCCTCGAAATTACCATCTTTATCAAAATGATAAAGTACAGTTTTATATACTGGTACTCCATCGAGTTTGTCTGACATGATTTCTCCTAAAGAATTCTATTAGAATTTCGCTATCTTGTGACTTGTGTAATATTTTACCTATGACACAGGATTTTAAGATTGGCGGTTCCGGTAGGCGATCCTGTTTTCGACCAAGTAAGCGTCAATCCGTCCGTGTCGAAAGTAGTCACCACAGCTATAGCAAATACAGACCCTACTGTTTGGATTAAATCAATACAAGCACTTGAAACAGCCAAACCAGAAAATGTTCCAGATGTATTGGCGATACATTCATTCGTAGTTCCATCAGACATTCCCCACGAGCAGTTAGATGTGCTGTTAATATTAGCAACGATAGTCACGCTGGTAGGTTTAAATCCTACGCCTGTGATGGCTTGTGTGCCAGTAACAGACACATCATGGGTAGTGGTAACTACTTTATTGGGGCCAATCGTAAAAGTCGCATCGGCTACCGTCACAGTACGGTCAGCGGTGGGATCGGTGATGGCTAAAGTAGTTTCAAAATCATTCGCGGTCGCGCCTTCAAAGACCAGCGGGCTGGCACCAGCGATAGTCCCCGAAAAGGTGCTAATTCCTGATAAAGTATTATTGCCGGTAAATGTATTATTCCCTGACAGACTGGGAATAGAACTTAAATCCACGTCTGCGTCTGGAATTGTTACGGTTCTATCTGCGGTGGGGTCGGTGATAACAAAGGTCGTTTCAAACGCATTAGCCGTTGCGCCTTCAAAGACTAGCGCGTTAGTCCCCTGTATAACCGCTCCAGTAAGGTCAATAAGTCCGGTAAATGTCCTTGTCCCACTCTCGGTAACGGTTCCACTACCGGAAGTCCAGGTAGACGAGTCTCGGATAACAGGTCCGGAAAATGTCAGGGTAATGCCTGACGAAACAGAGAAAACACACCCTGCGGGAATACGACAAGTGAAATTGGAACCGATAGTTAAATTCTGATCTATCGTCCAAGTACCGGGATTGAAGATTAACGTACAACTGGCGGAACCAATCCTGCGGGTACAATCGTTAACGGTCTGCCAAGTGTAGTTTTCTCCATTTCCATAAGTCGCCAACACGTCAACTTCATGCCCCACGACCAGACCGGAAACAGTTCCTCCCGTGGAGTCTTTGCGATTGGCGGTCTTGGATATACCGTCCCAATGCTCCATGTCTTGCCGGAAAATCTTACCTTTCGTTACGATACTCAAGTTTCGTTCTCCGTGTTAAATCCATGAATTATTTGGTCATCCGCCTTGATGGTCAGCCCTTCCTGTATAGTGGAAGTACCGCGATTGCCTTCAAGCTGATCGAGTCTGTCCGAGATTCGTGATAATATGAAGTTCAGATCAGTAACTAGACCGTCCAAGGTTCTTGACCTTATCTGATAGTGTTCTTTGGAGGACATATGGAATTTATATTCTGGTGTATTGTCACTGGATTTTTATGGAACCTGTTCTTGCGGTGGTTGGTTTTCCATTGAATCAAAAGCAGTACGAATACCGAACTTCGTGGCTTCTCTGGGAACACCAGACAGATCAAATCCTTTCGAGAAGGCATTGAATATTTTACCGTTGGGATTGGTTAAAGACTTGGCTAATCCATAGGCTGCTCCCTCAGCGGGAATTACGATATACGGGAATTTATAAGCCGCTCCCAACTCTGCTCCTTTCATGCCCCACCCAAACACAACCTGACCCGGCGTGGAGCCGCTTAAAGTCTTTCCGGCCCTGTCTATCATTTCAGACGTATATTTCGCATAGGCTGAGAAGTTATCAATAGCTTCAAACGCCTTATCTCCATAAATAGTTTTAAGATTGCTTGAATTGCTTTCAACATATTTTCTGAACGCCTGGCCATCCAAAGTATTTCCAAAAAAGCCATTTGGCTTTGAGTGTTTCTGAATAATTTGAGCCATATTTGTAGCTGACAACTCTTGAAAGATGTCGGGAGCTTGTTTTTGCATCTCAGCCAAAGCCTTGGCGTTTTTCTCGGTAAACAATTCCGAAACCCAATTCCGAGTGCCTGCGGGCGCTCCACGATCCCCTATTTCCTTGGCGAATCTTTCTAGTCCAGGAATCTTGGAAAGCTCTTTGAATTTCTTGGTTTCACCCTTAGCAGTAGACAATAAAGTCGGTAGATCAACACCTGCTTGTTTACCTACGGCGTCATAATCTTTAACTATGGCGCTTTGCAAATCGTCAACGATTTCTTTTAATTTATAGTTCTTCCCTACAGACTTTCCCGCTTCCTTGCGGATTAGTTCAAGTTCGTTAAGAGTTCGTGAATCAAGGCCGGATTCTTGAATGAGTTTCAGCTTTTTAAGTAACCCTCCGCCCTGACCGATTCTTTCCAACGAAGTAATAGACTTTGATATTTGAGAAGCCGTATTCGTTAGTGGAATAACAGCATCTTTTCCCACAGATTGCTCAAAGGTTCCGAAGGCTTTACGCATTGAGCCTTCGGCTCCTTCCAATACATCTCGGAAGAATTGATTGCCTTTCATAGCGGCATTATCTATATTCGTCGCGCCCTTCGACATTGTGATAATTTCATTATTGATAATCTGATTGGCTTTTTTAGATGCAATACCTTCTGCAAACTCGCCTGCCAATGTCTTGCCGGGTAATGAACTTGAAAAGCTGGTTTCAACGTCCGACAAAGCGATAGGCGCTTTCTTTGACTTGGCCCATTCGATTGCTTTCTTGCCTTCTGCGGTTATAGCCTTGGGGCTGGCGCTGAGGACTTTCTTCAGGAAGAATCCCGCATAAGAACCGAGCAATTCAGCTTCGGCCATATCCGTACCACTTTGTATTCCAGCTTTTCCAACGTCTTTCAATGAAGCATCAGGTTTTTGAATGGCTTCTCTTGCGGCACCACCCGCACCGCCACCACCGAAAGCGGCGGCAATCTTGGGGGCGGCTTGAATGGCTGTTCTTGCTCCATAAAGTCTTGCGGCCCACGCAGGTAATGCCATTTGTGGCGCGGCGAGACTGGCTGCCGTAGCTCCTATCACGGGTAATGCTCCTACCAAATTCTGGGCGCGTTGATCTATACCAGGAGCCATCGGCCCACCCACTGACATGGGGAAACCTGGATCGGCGCTAGGGGCCATTTCTCCACCATAGGCTTGCGGAAAACCGAAGGAAGGCTTCTGTGGCGTAGTAGTTTTGCTATATCTTGCCTGAAGCTCTGATTGAGTTATATTGTCAGGGACGTTCGTTACGGTAGTCCCATCCGGCATCCTAACGTCCATTAAGGAGGAAGCTCCGAGAAGTCGATTGTTTTAGTTGCACCAGACTCAGGCGCTTTAGATTTCGTTCCGCCTTCTTTTCTCTTTGATTCAATACGCTTACGAAGATTGTCGGGAAGCGTTGCTACATCTATACTTCCCTGGAGCAGACTCTTGAACCTTTCAAGTTTCCTTTTGGCGAGTCCCTCATTGGACAAATCCATCGTTGTCGGGATGTATGTCTTATAAAGTTCTTTTAATTCATCCGGTCTTGCCGTGACGCCAGACTGCAACAGGATTTGGGCGGCGATGGCTGTAGACGCCAGTTGATTGAGTTCACGTCCTTCGCCAATACCACCGAAAGGAGCATCCATTTGTAATATGATAGAACGATTGATCGTTTTACCATCCGGCATTATAGCGGCTATAACCTGATTGATATTATTAGAGCCTTGTTCCGCCAAAGCAATTCTAGTCGAATCAGACAAAGGAACTTTCTGTTCTGGCGTTCCTAACGTAGCAACTTCTTGATTAGTCCGTTTATTAAAGACCTTGACTCTAGGCTGATCCCCTTCCATCACCGTCTGAACATAGGTTTCATTCTTGGGGATTGGAGCAACACCTTGTCTTGGTTGTCCGGTAGTTTCGTCAATCGGAACATAATCATTCCCAGTATCTTTCCAGATAACTTTAGAAGGTTTTAAATCAACACCAACTTTTCCCGTTGAATCCACGCTTATATTTGGGACGAATCCGCCAAAACCGCCAGCAGATTGTCCACCTTGCCCCTGTTGTCCTGGTTGACCTCCAATTCCGCCGAAACCGCCCTTACTCAGCATATCCAGAATATTCTGCCCAAATTCCCCATGCTTGATGGTTTCCAAATCCTTGATGGGATAACCGGCTTGTAATCCAGCAGCATAACCTTCGGGAGATTTGAAATATTCTTGGGCGGAAGCGGGGGGAAGATTCTGTGTCTGTTGTTGGGCGGGATAAGGCTCGCCCATTTCACCAAACTGGGGAACAGAAACAGATTGCTGTCTGGCAGTAGTAAGAGCGGAAGTAATCTGCTTAACAGCGTTCTTTTTTACTTCCTCCTGATCCAGTTGCATTTTGAACAACTTGATCTGGACTTTCTTGATTTCGTTATTCCATTGATTTTCTCTGGCGGATTTCTGGGCATCAGTAAATCCCATCGCCAAACCAGAAAGAAGATCAAGAGCCATAGATAGCCCTCCGGTATAATCTGTCCCATATCAATTTCGCAATAGAGCGAATCACTTTACTCTGCGAAGTTTTCTTGGCCCAATATTTCCCATATCGACTATAAAGACGACAGAAATAACCGAATATTGATTTATCTTGCATGTGGCTAAGCACATAAGCGCGGATAGTTTGAGTTTCAAACGAATCCATGCCATACAAGACTTCGGCCACCCAACAAGCCGCCGCCGCGCTGCTTCCTGCCGAACTAGCGACTGAACCAGCGGCTTTTGATCCACCAGCACCGTAAGCAGACCCGAGATATGAACCAGCCGCATATCCTAATCCCTGCGTCATGGCGGCTTGCTGTTGACTTTGGGCGTTGGCAATCTGGCCTGAAATCCCAGCCGCTTGACCTAATGCGTTCATCGCCACCGGGGCCTGTCCGGTTCCTAAAGCAAAAGCTCGTGATAGTTCATTCTCGTACAAATTGCCGTAGCCTTGGGATAAGCTGGAGGCTTTCTGCCCTTCCAAATCTGCCAAAGATTCAAGCAATGCCCCGCCTTGAGGAAGGCGACTCATGATATTGTTTCGAGCAGTATTGAACTGAGTGTCGGTAGCAGATTTTAAGGCTTGGAAAGAAGGAGTCCCATATAAGTCTCCACCGCCCCCTAAAAACTGCGCTGATCTTCCTAGAAGCGCGTTCTTAATTGGTTGCGCTTCGTTTAATTGTCTTTCAGCGATCCATGCCAATTTATTCGATGCTTCGGCCGGATCGGCGTCTTTCGAGTCACCAAAGACTTTACCAAATAGGCTCATGTAAACCTCTCACAATAAGAGAATGTAGCGGCCCCACGCTTGCCTGTAAAGGCGTTGTAACAAACGTGCGGAACTTCGCCCAGAACTTTAAAACCAATTTCGTTAATAAAATTAACGGCTGGCTTGTACTCAGAAGGTGTAACACCAAGGATGACATCGAATAAAGATTTGTCTCCATTCTTGAAGGAGAACCAATACTTCAAGACTTCAATCCCCATTTCCCTAGCCGTCTTGCCCCACGATTCTCTGAATACGCAAAAATGACCAGTGGCGTGATTGTCTTTAAGATCATTCAACCAAGCCAAACCTTGAATTTTCCCATCCGCATAAACAAAGACTGGATAATTTCCTTTAGACTTTAACAACTTCAGAAAGTCTTCTTCAGATTTAATCATTCCTTCATAGAAAACAATCTGGAAAGTACCATCGTGAACCATCTTATAAAGCACAGCTTTTACCGTTTCATCTGGGAGCGTGAATACTCCATTTATTTCGACATAAGGGAAGACTGTTATCATTCCATCTCCACCGCGTAGATTGAGATCGGTCCTGATCCGGTAATTCTTTGTGCCGCCCTGTTACCGTTCCCCGTAGCTATCAGCCGCCTTACCGTATTTCTATTATCTGAAATCGTATGCGACTGGTGTAAAGTCCCATCCAGATAAAGTTCCGCCGTGCAAGACGTGGAACTGGAAGCGTCAATGTCATATTTATTCCACCTTGGGAAATGCGCCCTGGTCTGTAAGGTAAAGTCTTTCGACTGACATTCCCAACTGATCGCCGCTCCCGAGTCAGTTGTTACCGATTTGTTTTCAAGCACTCTGACGAACCCGGATGTATCACCAGCCAGAATCCTATCGTTTTCTTCGTCGGTTGTAATGCAACGCACCGCGACTACAGAGCCATCGTTGTATTGATAATAAACCGCCCTTCCGTTATCCAGATTGAACACGATGATATTGGAGGGATAGGTATATCCACTGGACGTGTACCCAAAAAAGAGCTTATTGGAGAACTGATACAACCACGCCGTAGTCATGTTGGATACGCCCGGAACGCCATTGGTCGTCTCGCCACGGAAGATCGGTTCCAGAATTTCTTCGGAAACTTTCTTATCTTCTCCAGAGAATAAGTAAATCCCGTCAGGACCGGTATGAAAAATACCCTTTCCTGGAACACTGATGGCTCCGAAAAGACCCTGCGCCCCGGTTAAAGCGCGCATTTTGATCGGAAAGAATGTCCCGTGTCCAGTTCCTTGTATATAGTAAACCTCGTCTCCGGAGAGACAGTAAAGCTGTCCGTTATGAAACACGGCGGTCTTTAACGGATTCTGCAAAGCAGATACTTCAATGTAATAAGTAGCGGGCCAGTATTCCGGCTGTTTCGGCTTGCAGTAATAAAGAAGATTGTCTTTCAGGATAAAACAAGTCCCGTCATACGCGGGACCGAGAACAACCGTTCCTGCGGGTGGGGTTGTGTGATCCGTTTCGGCCCTGTCTCCTAATGCAGAGTCAGCGGTATTCGTGTCTACCGTCAACGTCCCGATAGCGATGTCTTGATCGTGGTAATATTCAGACCCGTTCGCCAAAGTCCGGTAAACCCTGACATGTGTGATTTGAGAGTCAGTAGACGCCACCCACGTTACCGATAAAGAACCATTCGTTAATGCCCTAGCCGTCCCCGCCGAGGAAGGATTTGTTTCGTAGACAACTGTTGTACTGACTTTTCGGCAATAAGTGACTTTGGCGTTATAGGTTCCGGTAAGTCCGGTAGACGCCCCTACCGCTGTAGTCGGTGCGGCGGGAGTAGATGTGCCCCAATTATAAACACTAGACCCGGCTATTCTTTTGGAATCAGTCCCGTTTAGCGCAAAGATAGATTGAACAGAGTCGTTATAAGCATTGTATTTAATGGCCGACCACTGAGCATCGGTAAGACCTGTCTCGATACTGGTTTCATTCCTGAAAATCTTCGTCCCGGCGAATTCATACCGAACCCCGCCTTGCTCGACAATAAGATTAATCGGTTCTACCGAACGCTTGATTGAGACATTATCCAAATCAACGTCAGTCGGATAAGTACGATGAGTAAACCTCAAATAAATAGTTGCGGCGGTCGGCGTGAATGTAACCGTATAACTTCCCGTGGAAGCATAATTTGTCGGTCCTGAAAGTTCGCTTCCTCCAGAGTTCGTTCCGATAGTCAAGTCTATAGTATTCGTGCCGGTAATCGTCAAACTAAAGGTAAGCGTGTGTTCTACGCTCTGGACAGAAATGGAAACAGCTTGTTGAGCTATTGCATTTCCTGTCGCGGCCGTAAACCGCATTACCCCTGAGACCCAAGATAATGATCCGCCTCCCGTGCTTAAGTCGCTCCACCCGGATATGTCTGAAGTAAATGTTCCGTTGGTAACTAATTCTGTCGTTCCTTCAAAAGCCGTGGCGTTGACTTTACTGGAGCCGTCCCTGAGTTTGGTAACGCCTTTCAGGTCTACGCGAAGATTCTTGAACCGCGTAAGCGCATCGGAGGTTGAATTTTTACCGTCTGAACTTTCCGGTAGATCGCTGGCATCGGTGGCTAAATTCAATCCACCACTTGGTTTGAACAGAATCATCCGACCGCCGGATAAGCACTAGGAAGTCTGGGCTGTTTCTTGGTTCTGAATGCTGGAGTCTGTCTGGTTGTCATTCTATAATCCCTGCTCTGAAATTTCTTGGTCATGTATTTTTTCAGAATCTCTATTCCATAGTTATGCCTGTATTCCCAATACTCCGCGAGGCTTTTAATGTTGCCGTCATTGTTGACGCGATAAGCGCGAGACAAAACTCCGTATTCGATGTATTTTTGAAGGAAGTTCGGAAAATCGCTTTCGTCATTGTCCACCCGGATATCGGTTGGTAAGACATCATAGATAAGGAGGAAATTGTCGTCTGCTTCCACTACGTCTACCGCCATTCCTTTTTCAGAGGACAGGAGACTCCCCGTTCTCTGAACGATAGTTCCAAATCCGCTGGAAGTCGTATCTCCCGATACATGAACTATCATTCCGTCCACGGTGAATTGCGCCTCGAATAACCACATGCCATGACCCGCCTCGTCTTGTCCTGTATAGTCAAGTTCCCAAGTGAAGACATAATCAATCAGGTCGGTAGAGTCATAAACCGTGAATTGCTCACCAACCCCTGAAAGATAAGTAGATTCCCATGAGTGGGAATAAACAAAATCCGGACTAACAGCGGACTCTACTAAATCGTTCCAGTTAATCGAGGTCGGTAACGGATAAGGGATAAACGAGTTATCCAGCATGTCTTCGCGATAATAAGCGAATGTCGTGCCGACTCTGTTCAGGTAAGACGAGTCATAGGCTTGGAGTTGTTTCTTGTCGGTAAACTCTATCGGTTCCTTGTCATAAGCCATTAACTTAGCTGTATGAAAATTAGATGGGAATCTGATCTTGACTTGTTCTCCCGGTATTACTCCCGTAAAGGCTTCCCACGGTTGCGTAAAGTGAACGCCTTCATCCGAGGCGTCTCCGGAATTATCAAACTGCGTTTCCCAACGATGACAAACGACATAATCACCTTGAGGGTGATAGCGAAGCGCCTGATAAAATTGGGACTGGCTTGAAGGAAGATACGGCCATTCCCAATCGTGCAGATAAGCACAATGATACAAAGGCGGAACACGAATAATCTGAAGGTCTTCCAAATACCGTGTCTTTATCTGTATTTCTCTTTGAGCGTCGTTGAACAGATTCAACAATAAAGCCCGCGTCCAGATATTACCTACAGGGTCTCTCAGAAACCTACGGATTCTCCTTAACTGCTTACCGAAGTTCATTGTTTGGCGGTCTTATAGTAAGGAACTCGTTCGGCACTTGATTGATAAAGAGTCTGAATCCCCAGAAGTTCAAGATATTTTTTATAGTGGTCCATTGCCGAGAAAGCGTCTCCCCTGGAAGCCCAGAATTCTGAAACTGCATAATGCACCGCCGCCCATTTAAAAGCGTCTCTTAATTTAATTCTATCCGTCCCAGACGAATATCTTTCGGGGATAACTACCATCGTTACTTCCAGAACATCTGAAGTTCCTGAAGGTCTTGGAGCGATACATAGAACGTCTTTACCTATCTGGAAATAATCTACCGGGTCTCCCGAATTGACCATCCACCGAGGATTATCATTGGACAACTTCCATTCGTCTGTCTGGCTTAATGGATATTTTCGATTGACCTGAAAGACATCGGTAATCCAGCCTATTGAGCCATTGGTCAGTCTGAGTCTGTAAAACCCCTGGTCTTGAACAAGAGGAAGATGATATTGGAGTTTATACGATCCCGTGAGCATAGTGATTTCCTCAATGGCGTCATTGATGGAATCGCGAATCGGCTCCATGCCAGTGTCGGTATCGGTAAAGACATCCGGCGTTGTAGACTCTCCTATCATCTCCAACACATGCGTTTCGATTGTATTGATTGACATAAAGGTGGGGGCCTCTCCGTAGATAGGGACGGAGATCGGGCTTCCCCTTAGCTTGCGCGGCCCCCGTAGTCGTTAGATAAGATCGAAAAAATGACAACCTTTCCAAGTCGAAGTATCGGAACCGCCGATTTCATGTTCTCCGATAACCAGAGGGTTCAGGTTCACAAACCCAAAGTCCCTGCGGCCCATATACTGTTCTGTCCCGACCGTATTGCTATTAAAAGCGCCGGATAAATCCGAAGCACTCGCCCCCACTGGAAGCGGCTGGATATATTCTTCCGTACCGATACGGACGATATCGAACGGAGCCTTTATAAACTTCTTACGCTGATCGTTGTTGAAATTGCCGAACGGGTAATAGACTTCAGTGATTTCGCCCTGTTCGAGTAACGTACTCTTAGCCATTGGTATCTCCTAATTTCACTTTTACTTTATCCGAAAACTCGGACTGGTTATCTCTCATGTAATTCAAGTAATCCTGATGTCCTATTACCCTGGGGACTCCTACATGACCCAACTTGTATTGACCGTCACAATAAACTCCTATCCCGTGTTCCTTGGCCTTTACGCAAAAAGCAATATCTTCCCCTGCATTGTAATCAATCGTGAACCACGGTTGAGGAACACGGTCTAAAACGTCGCGGCGCATCAGCATGGCCCCAAATCCCACGGCATCACATTCAAATAAGCAGTTGGGCGCTTCGATAAGCGGGAAGTGCTTGTATTTATCTTTAGCTGAATCGTCTTTAACGTAGACCACGGGTAATGTCTTTCCGACTCTCGCATAATACAAAGCCGATACCATGTCTTTATCATGTCTTGCCAGAACACACGCTAGGTCAGCTTCAAATACATGATCGTCGTCGAGCCATAGAATATGGGTGAACTTCTGACCCGTGAATTCATTGATCTTGTCTTTGGCTATTCGCGCTAACTCGTTTCTAGCCCAATCCACCACCATCCGTTCCGTGATCCCCATTTGATAAACTCTTAGCCCATTCATCCACGAATACGCAACCATATTGGTTATGCATTTAGTGAACTTGACAGAATTCTCATACCCCCCGCAAGGGGTCAAGATACAGATGGATAAATCTTGGTAATATTTCTTGTCTTCTGCGGTGGGGGCGTACAGTCCAGGGATTACTTGATATTCCATGACCATACTTTTGGATGTTTGGCTATCTGAACGATCTTCTCCCACAAGCTAAGATTAGTAGGCTTGATTCTAGGATTGGCACATTTGGGACAACCCTTGGATGCCTTAATGTCCCACTGTGAGACTACATGCCCGCAAAGATTACAGCGATAAAACGCTATCCCTTCTTCGCTGTCTTCTTCAAACGAAACAAACTGTCCGTTAATGAGTTCGCCTTTTTTTTCCATTGCTCCTCCTATCAGGGAAGTTTACTAAAAACAAATACTTGTTCGTGAATGAAGTTACGCATGTGATTAGCACAGAATCTCAGCAACCACGGAAACTTCAGCATCCAGTTATATTTCTTGAACGGAACCTGGGAATAAGATTCCAGTTTTAACGGAATGGTTTCTTTATTTTCTTTTGCCCACGCCGAAGTTCCATGTTCGGCCTCATGGATACCATGAAAAGACAAAAGATTAAAAACATGAAAGTGATCGCGGTAAGCAAGAGCAGAAGCACTCGACTCGTCAGGTACACGAACTTCATACCATCCACCCGGTCTCAATATGCGCGCACATTCGGTAAAAGCCCGCCACCAATCCGGAATATGCTCCAAAACATGAGACATGATAATCCCATCCACGGAATCATCGTCCCAAGGATACGGGGCCATATTCAAATCCCATTTGACATCTGGACGACAACATTCAAAAGCATCTACATTGACGGCATCGGTTCTTTTTAAAAATCCGCACCCCAGATTCAGGATAAGCGGTTTAGCATGGTTTCCCATTTATGTCCTATCTCGTTCCAGTCAAAAATCTTGGTCTTCAAGCATTCTTTCATAAGTCGCTTGTGTAATTTTCTGTTTTCCAGAATTTCCACGGCGTTCCGAATAAGGTCTACTTGGTAGATCATGTAATCCACGGGATGCCATTTCGTCAATCTCCCGTTTCGATGAGTTATCCATTCTGACGCGCTTCCTAATCTTCCAGTAGTGAAAATCGGCGTCCCCGACGCCAGACTTTGAAGAACAATGTTTGAACATATTTCCGGGTAATCTGTCGGCAGAATCATTAAGCCTGCTTTGCCGATTTCTTCTGCCAGTTCCTTTTGAGGAATCGGGTCTTTTAGTTCAACCTTAGATTCCGAAACCCGATTATAAATAATGGAGAAGCCGTCTTCTTCCTCGTTTCTGATTTCTGGGTCAACTTCTCCTGGATGCAGTTTCTTGAGATTGGAATAAGCCCGCATATAAACATGCTGTTTCAGTCTCGATTCGATACAATCGAAGATAAATGGAAGCCGTTTCAGCCCTCTATTGGGGGCGGAAGCAAAAATCAGATAATTGAAGTCTTTCTCTCTGGGGTAAAACAGAGATTTGTCTACCCCGTTCGGTATCAGAAAAGACTTTCCGATGTCTTTATAAAAATCCCGCCATACTTTCTCTGCGTATTTTGACATAAAAACAATCGCAGAGAAGGCTTTAATCGTCTTGGGATTCTGGATAAAACCGGCGTGAGGCAGATCGTGTGTCCAGAGAATCCGGTGCTTGGCCTTGATTTCCGGATATCCATCACCGACACCGCGATTACAAATCAGGAAATCGAATTCATCATCTACGCGATGATTCTCCCATCTTGTTCCTTGTTTGGTTGTCGCCGGAGTCTTTATATCAGCCACAACACAAACATCATGTCCTTGCGAACTAAGATAATCCGATACTTTGAACAAGCTGGAAACCATCCCGCCACGGGGGTTGGTTTCTAAATCATGGACTGTCTCCAAACGGCAAGACAGGTCTAAAAAACAAATTCGCAAATTTCCTCCCTATCAAGGAAAAAATGGGGAACCCTACCTTCCCCATTGTACAGATTATAATGCCCTTAAAAACCCCTTCGCAGTTGTAGCAAATTGGCTCGAAGTCGAAGCGGTGATCGCCTCGCACAAGAACCCGAAAGCCTTGGACGTGCCAAGAACAGTCGCCGGGGTAAGACCCCAATGGGTCGAACCAGCAACGACTGTTAGGTTATCACCGGATACCGAACTACCCGTGGACGAGTAGATACGGACAGACGAACGATAACCATAGACTTGCACCAACCCGTAGTCGTTATTGGCGATGTCGCTGTCCGCAACACCCGCAAACGCCTGAAGGTCGGTGGCCGAAGCCTGGGTTACACGAACGCCGTCCACACTCGCGCCGACATCGAATACCAGCGCATAACCAGCGGTGGCGGTCGAACCGGACACGTTTTGCACAACCATGAACACTTTTTCCGCTGTAGAGCGGCTTACACGTTTAAATAACATTTGAATCTCCTTGTTTTAGATCACTGTCAGGAGACCCTATCTCTCCCCGTTATGTTGGATTATGAAGCGATTGTCTGACTGGTAGCGTACACCACACCAAGTTTCCGCATGTTCGAGACCGCCGCATTCCCCATGAAGAGAATCTTGGCCGTCTTAACCGTCTGGTTTTCCGGCTCGACGAACGGAGTGGTGACAATGTCCGTTTCCGAGTCGATGACCAGATTGTAGAACTTGGTGTTGATGAAGAACGCCGTTCCCGCTGTAATAGCGGTGGTGCCATTGTCAATGTCGGGAACCATTTCGTCCCAGATGCAAGTCGCGCCACGGAGTTTGATGGTATCAAATCCCATGTCCGCCATCTTGGTGTTCTGGTAACGAATAGAGGTATCCAGCGCGTTCTCATAGGTTTCAAACGTCACCTGATCGAACACCACCAGATCGGGACTTCCACCCGAACCCCTTGAACAATGATTGTACATACGACGCAGAGCCGCTTTCATTCCAGCGTAGGTCGTCACGGCCATTGCAAAAGCATTTCCCGTGTCAACCGATGCGCTGTCCAGAACAGCGGTTTTACTTCTCCACCAAGCCTCGGTTGCAGCGGAAATGTTACCTACATTCCCGCCCGTGGTAGGATTGGTGGCATTGGCTTTACGCATGAAATAACCAAGAGGATACAAGTCCTTGGCGTCATTACCCGGGACGAATGTCGCGCCCGAAACCGTGCCCTGAACGAGTTGCTGATTCAGCGTCTCGCGCATGGACATCTCGGCCTGCTTGACTTTGCTTTCAAGCAAGTTGATTAAACGACCTTCGCCGGAGTTCTGACGTTCCTCTTTACGGGTTATGGAGATCGTGCCGCCGATTTCCTTCCACTCGTAGAAAGCCGTGGTCATTCCGTCCTGAATAGTCGTATCCAGAACTTCCTCACCACTATATGATTTAACGGTCGCATTGTCTCCATACATCAGCGGCATTGCGATACGCTCTCCACCGTTCTGCATTTTCACCGCATCCGACATGCGAAGATAAGCAAGATAAGCGGAGTCTTTAAAGATATTGTCCACCAGCGTATCACGATAAGCCATGAGCGTGGTGCTCAATCAGTTTTGTTATCGCGGATTCTCTATTTTCCGCATCTTTCGATTTCTCGAAAGCTCAGGTCATATCATGCCTTTCGGCCCGGATATTTATGGGGATTATATTTATTCACCCCTGACCGTCACACGCGCCCGGAAAGCCTTTCGTAATCTTTCCTGCTGGCTCGGAATTGTCTGCTTGACATACAACACATACTCCATGTTGTATCGTAAGAGTTTCTCCGAATTAACCCGGTTTTCTAAGGAAACTTAGACATGCCCGCCAATAAATACTGGTAAATCTAAATTTCCAGATCGCCAATTAGTTTAGCGAATCGTAATAAATAGTGTTAGTGGACGGATTGGCAGTATTGCCGATTGTAGCCATTGATACTCCTTAACCGGGCGGCTTCATTCCTTGAGACTGTAGACTTCGTTTAGCGAATTCCACAGCCTCATTGAAGCTCATTTTTCCGGATGGTTTATTGGATGATGTTTTGTTTGTCGTTGACCCACTGGAAACCTGCGCGGATTCAGCTTTGCTTTGTAGCTTTCTCATTGCTTCCTGTGTTGCTCTGGATTGCCATACCTTTTCGGGTACGGAGATTTGATACAGCTTGACGGGATCGCTGACCAATGAAGGATGTTTCTGTAGGTTTCCTTGCATCTCGTCTTCATACTGTCTCCAGTCCGGACAATTATCATCCAGTTGTTTCTCGATGTTCTGCTTTCGAGTCTGCTGATAATCACTTAGGACAGGACCGAGTTTTTGTAAGACGCGCTGTTCGGCCACCTTGTAAACATCGTCCCAATTCTTCGGATCGCCATTACCGACCTGTTCGGCTACTTGCTGAGCCTGTGCGTCGGTGATGTTCAAACCGTATTGTTGGGCAAGCATCTTGATCTGCGGTACGGGGTTTGCCATGAACGCATCGTAAGCCGATGCTTTGGTCTCGTACTGCTTCTCTCGCTGCTTGTACTCCGTGGTCTTTTTAGTCCACGCCCGCTGCATCTCCTTGTAAGCTGATTCCAGTTCGGGTTTACCTTTGATACTGCTTGGGTCAAAGAATGTCTCGTCCGCCTCAGTTCCACTAACGGTTGTCTGATCGGTGCTGACAGTTCCTTGGGTTTCCGTCACGGTTGTCTCAGTTGCCTGAGTTCCGTTCTCAGATTCTCCTTCGGTTGCCATGATTACTCCTGAAATAAAAAAGGCCCCTTGAGGGCCTTATTCGGAACTATTCCGAATTCTTCTTAGGTCGCCCACGTTTGGGAGCGTCCTCAATTCGTTGCAAAACTTTAATCACTTCCATCATGTGTTCTTCGCACACGTCAAATTCTTGCGTGTTGCGTTCAATCTTGATCCTGTCTGTCGCGGGTTTACCGCATACATCGCAAATTTTAATTTTCCTATCTCCTGAGAAGTTCGGCTGTTCTTTTTTCTCCCTCAATCGCTTGTTGGAAGGCTTTCTGTGCTTCCGTTTCGGATTGATAGGGAATGTGTCTAACCGGCTGTCCATCCAGCCAGTGCGTAATTCTGAATCCGCCTTCGCCGCTGATTGTATTCGGCGTTAAAGTAAGTGCGGGGCCAGATTTAAGGCTTCCGAAGATATTCTTCATCATTCCCACAGAGAAGAAATTCAGTGCTGTTTCAGTCGGGTTCTGAACCATCTCCTGAAGACCTTTCCGGGCAATCTCACCAGAACCTACAGACTTGGCGTAATCCATGGTGGCTTTGCCTAATTTCTCACTGGAAACTTGCTGTCCTTTGAGGAAATTGCTGTAGAGACTCAAGTATTCGTTATTGGTTTTTCTATTCTTGAGTTCTTGTAATTCTGAAGAAAGAATGTCCAGAAGTCCCATTACCGCCAGCCTTTACCAAACTTTTCCTGTACTCCGTGTTGCTTCATAAGTCTTTCACGGTGCTTCTTGGATTTAACCCAGACTGGTTCAGAACCTAAATGCTGATCCATGTAAGGCTCAATATCACCGATTACCATATAGTTACCGATACGCTGTTTCATTTCCTTGTCACAACAAATCGGAACCTGAAACTCGGACATCTTCATGAAGACTTCTTGTTCCTTTTTACAAACCTCACAGAAAAAATCGTAAGTAGGCATTATCCACCGCTCATCATTCCGCCCTGCATTCCACCTTGGGCGGCGGCTCCGTTGACATTACCTCCCAAAGCGCCCCCTAAGAGACCGCCTAGAATAGCTTGCGGGTCTTGCTGTCCGGGCTGATTCCCCCCTGAAGCGCCAGGCATGGGCATTTGACCGCTCATGATCTTCTGTCCCATCTGGAAGAATTCCTCAATCATGGATTCATCTTCAATGTGGTGCATCTCTGCCATCCGCTTCATGATTCGTTTCTGGGTCATGAGCTGTGGGAAAGCGGCGAGTAATTGTAAGAACGCCATCCACGATGCTCTTTCCGTTTGGGGGAGCCTGGGGATCGTCGCTCCCACGTTGACGGAATATTCATACTGGCCTTCAATTTCTTCATAGTCCGAAGACTTGACGACTTGCCAAAACTCTCCTTCCGGACCTGCTATCCTGATAGCTTCGTCTTTACTGATGTTCTCTTGAACAAGCTGATCGAGCTTCTCGGCAATATAGGTTATGAAGTCAACAACCATCGACATCCTGTCGCCTTCCCGGACTTCCATTCTACGGTCAATGATGTCGGCTTCGGTCGCGGAATCGGCGGAAGCAATGCCCCTAGCCTGATCGGCGGAACCAAAGACTTCAATCAAGTCATTATTGAGATGGCTCAACTCAAGATAGTTCTGCTGGTCTAACGGAGCGTCTTGAATCGGCGTAACGACTGGCCCTTGGGTCTGCTTACGAATGATTGTCCCATCGTCACCAGACTCCAGTTTTGAAATCTCCGTTTCATCCACCATTCCCTGAGTGAAGACTTCATACTTTCGGTTAAATCGCTTTCGATGAGTCAATATTCTCGAACGGGCGAGACAGTATTCTTTTTGTATGTCGATAGCCTGAGAGACAGGAGGGATCGGATAAGGGCTTCTGTCTCTTAATGTAAACCGAAGGAAAGCATAGGGGTGCTTCTCAACTCCATGAGCCAGTGGACCAAGTTTCTTGATATAAAAGTCCTCGTCTTCAGGGATAATGCACCACGTCTTGTTGTGAAGGTCGTAGACTTCCCACATGACGTAAATATCAGCTTCTTGGTTCTTGGTATCTCCGGTTTTTCCTTTGTTCTCTCTCCTAGACTCTTCCACTGTCGTCGGCTTGAGTTTTTTCAAGGCAGCAGTATTGATTCGCTCGTCCTTTTTAGCCTCGTCCTCGGTCATGCGGATTCGCTCCGCGATAAACCGCCAGTTTTCTTCTAAAGGTCCGGCGTCTTCATCGAATATCAGGTCTTCCGGATGAACCCGGCTCAAGACATACCGCTCGTTAATGGGGATTTTTTCCGGCTGTTGTAAAGTCTCGCCTTCTTCGTCGGTTAAGTCTTCTCCCTCATCGTTTTGCATTGACTTTCCGTAGTCCGGATTTTCCACTTCATCCGCTGCGAATCGGATTTTCATCACTCCATAGGAAAAATGGGCGTCTTGAATACACATGCGCGCTTTTTCTTTTAATTTAAGCTCTTGTTTGAGATAATTCAGGTAAGCCTGCCTGATCTTCCCTCGATGATCGTATAACGCAATCATCATCGGGTTGGGATTAAAAGATTTTTTCAGCTTTACATAAAAATACGGGTCCATCCCATACAAAGTCGGGAGTTGGGCCATCAAGTGTGCGTAGATTTTGTTGATCGTAATCCATTCAATCTCAGGATAGCCGGGGTTTTGTTTCCCCTCGAAATAGTCTCTGGCTAAATTAACCTGAAACTGGTCGGCCCATTCCTTTCTTTTCTTGACAGCGCGACGGATTCGATCCTGCCAGTCTTTTATTTCATCGTAATCAACGGCTTTATTCGATTCAGTCTTCTTTTTACGCGCCATTACCTGACTCTCTGATAAGCAGTTTCAATCGAAACTCCATGACGTTGTGCGTATTGTTTGGCCCGGATGAATTTTGACCGCTCGGCGGCGAAAGAACCTGTTGGGATTCGCTCAACCTTCTTGGGCTTCATCGGTCTTGCCATACAGGTATACCGGAATTCGTCGTAGATATGGTCTTCCTGATCGGTATCCACGTCTTCAGGATTCTGAGGGCTTTCCCGCATTTGTGGCATGGTTCGCCAAAAATGCTTGCAGTTATTGAAAATCCTTACCGAAGGCTGATCTTCATTCAACTGAAGTCTTTTATGAACCTGCATTTTCCCCTGAATCCGGTCATTGTCGGCCTTCATCAGGAAAATGCCTTCCGAGGCGAAGTCTTCCTGAATCGTTGGCCCTCTGGCCTCGTCTCTACGACCTTCCGGTCTGGGATGCCACATGGATGGATCGGCTAGTCTGAACCTAATTTTCTCTTTCTCACGGCTGAGTATGCCTCTAGCGACCTCGTAAGCTGGCATTTTGAGTCCTGCGTCTACCTGACCCTCTTTACAACCATACCACTCCCGATAACGGTATAAAATTCCATCGTAATCAATGGCGTACCAACCAACCGAGAAAGGCTTGGCATATCCCCAGTCCATAACCATAAACTTCTCCCACTCTGGAGAAACGTCGAACGACTCTATTCCGTGGACTGTCTGGGAAAGCTCGGTAAAGACTTGGCCTTCAAAGGCATCCCAAATACCATATCGAAGTCTCAGTTTTTCTACTTCTGGCAGAGCTTCGAGACGATTAAGGTACTCAGGATCGTTTAAAAACAGAGTCGGGTTGTCTTCGATACGCCCAGGGATAAAAACCCTCGACAATCCTGACTTTCTATCAATGAAAGTATTACCAGGATCGGTAATCGTTACGAATCTTTCCTTAACCCAGTAATGTCCTACACCTCCTGGATTCGTAGTGGACCTTATCATCGAGGGGATTTCTGGATTAGAAGACCTAGCCCTTGAAAAGAGATATAGGTACTGGTCTTCGGTAAACTGAGTCAATTCGTCAAATCCGACAAAATTGAACTCTTTCCCTTGGTAATTATACTTGTCGTTAGCGTGTTGCATGTGCCCAAGGGCAATAGTAGCCCCCGAAGGAAAATACCACCTGTGTTCGGTTGAGCGATATACCCCGCCTAAATCTGGGTATCTTTTGAAACAACGGTCAATAATCTCCTGAAGCTGAGGAAATGTCCTTCTGAGAAGGATAGCCTTGTAGTCGGGAAACTCAATCCATCTTGTCGGGGCGGCAACTAGGCAATCAGTTTTACCAGGTCCAGCCTGCCCTCCATAAAGGGCCTCGAATTCCCCCCTCGATAGGAACTCTGTCTGCGGTCCGTCATGAGGTCTCCACATTACGCCTGCTTCAATTCCACGATCTTGGCCGGATCAGACTTGATGGCCGGGAGGATCATAGGACTTTCTTTTTTCTCGGTGGTCGTTATCTGCTTATCAGCTTTATTGACCTTAATCTGGTCTGAAAGCATCCGATGGAAAGCGGAGGCTTCGTGCCAATCATCACTGAAAAGATGCTTGGCAAAGTTCTCCTGCCACGTTTGGCCTTGTTTTTTAGCCTCTACTTTCAAGGCTTTGAACAGCTTTTTGAACTCCCGCTCGGAGATACCAAAAGTCGCGGGCCGACCGGCTCCCATTCTGGCACCACCGCGCGGCGTAGTCCCTGGTCTCTGCTTCGGGCCAGTACTCATTTCGTGTTAATACACCCTGATTTACACATCTCTTGATGGGCTTTTTCACGTGATTTATCAACGCCGGAGATAGTCCCCTTATTCTTTGAGGCGTAAAAGACTTGTTTTCCCTTATCTTTTCCATACTCCTTCTGCATTGATTTCATTATCTTTTCGCCTTTCTTGGTCATTGGCATGGCTAAGTACCTGATTTGTTTGATAAATGTATATTTTAGAGGTTCTGTAGGTTATTGATTTTATTCAATAATTGTGAGAGCGGATGCCCGCGTGGGG
>ERZ1292632.364-Hain-H43-01um-R2-364-length-46897-cov-9_pt2 | contig 27469 bp, 36 predicted proteins | sample MGYA00564407_ERZ1292632 | MGnify/ENA primary metagenome ERZ1292632 (study PRJEB36523, sample SAMEA6512637) | groundwater metagenome | collected 2019-01-08 | study: AquaDiva: Metagenomics assemblies of 32 groundwater samples | reverse complement strand
GCCATAAAATCAGAAACCATTACTTTTCCGTAGCATTCTGAAATCTTTGAAAGAGAAATTACATCATCATCAATTGCTGATCGGTTGGTCTGAGAAACTGTCCACAAAGGAACATTTGTTTCTTGTGCTAATCCACGAAGATCTTCGTATACACTTTCTTGTTCAAATCGTTTGCTTTCATAATTCTTTGCTGAACGCATTAGATCAGCATAATCAACAACAATAATATCTGGAATGAAATCTCTCAACTTCAGTTTCGCCATATGGTTTCTCAAAGTCATTACTGAAGCTGATTTAGTGGGATATCCCTTAATAATTATTCGAGGTTTCAATTCATTAATCTTGTTCTGTATTTTTTCTTTGTTGTGCTGTAGATCATCTATTTTTACGCCCGTGAACCAAGCATCACATCTATTTGCCCAATATCTTTCATTCAATTCAAGAGTATATACAACAACAGATTTTCCTTGTTTTGCCGCCGCACAAGCAATATTTACAAGAAACATTGATTTACCAAACCCCGAAGGGGCAATAACAGAGCCAATTTCTCCTCTTCCTAATCCTCCTCCTGTAATTTGATCAATAGGATCCCAACCCGTTGAAATGGTTTCTCGTTTGATATTGGTCATCCTTTCTTCGAGATGATCGGTAAATATATGTCCAATATCGCGCTCGGCCCCGAGTTCCAAAGATTTTTGAATAGTACTCACTATTTGTTCATAATTAGAATCTTCAGCAAGAACAAGAACTTTTTCCAACCCCGCCATCAAAGAACGTTTGCGACAGAAATCAAGAGAACTTTTCTTTACATATTCGCTATCACCATTTCTCGAAACACTTTCAATTGTTTTCAGATATTTGAAACATTCATCTCGGAGAAGTTCACTTTGAACATCTTTAGCGACAATAGATATGAGAAGTTTAAGGGATGGGTAAGTTTTGTACTCCGTGTGGTAGGAGTTCATTATATTTACAATTTCTTTCAAGTAGTCCAATGAAAGAAAATCGGGGTTCAATACTTCAAATAATTGGTCAGCAAATCCGTGATCAATTATCAATTCGTGAATTAATGATTGTTCAAAATGTGAACCCCGATTAAATTGCGTAGAAACAGGTTGAGTCATCACCAGTAATGTCTCCTTAGGTTAACGTCGGTCAGTTGTACAGGAAAGCGAGGTGAAAGTAGAGAAGAAGTTTTCAGAGAACGGGGGGAATCTATTTTCGATCATTCGCAATCTAAATGCTGTTGGGTTAAAACTAACCCGTTGGTCAAGGATTTCTTTGACCCGTTGAATATTCTGAATAGCCATTATACTGTCCTGTAATTGGACGAGACGTAGATTGATCATAATTAGATCTCGGTCGTTCAAAATGCTCTGGTATTTGGGCGATTGAACTACTTTTTCTGTACACGTTTGGAACAATCCAACAAGATCAATTGGTTGAGTATTTTTCATTTCTGGAAATAATTTTGTGAGTGTTTTAAACCCCATCCCACGAATACCTTTTATATTGTCTGACTTATCTCCAACAATTGCTTTAGCAAGCGCAAAGTTATTTGGATGTATACCAAATTCTTCAATACAATCTTTTGTAGTTATCAAAATCTTTTTGTTTGCCGAATAAATGATTGTTTTTTCGTTAAGCAATTGATAGAAATCTTTGTCGCCAGACGCAACAATCCGTTGGTCTTCCGGAAAATGCGCACATAAATATGCTATTACGTCGTCCGCCTCAACATTTTTCAAACGAATAATGTGTACCGGAAGACATTCCAGCAATTCCAAGAGTTTATTAAATTGAAAATGAACATTTTGTTCTACGTCTTTCGGATCAAGATAGTTGGTACGAAGTTTAATTGGTTTTCTCTGAGATTTGTATTCTTTAAAAATCTCTCTTCGTTTCAGAGAACCACCTTCACCATCGAACACAACGACCACAGAATTGGGCCTGGTTGCTTCACAAATACGTTTCAGGGCGTTAAGAACACTCTGTAAGCCACCAATCGGATCGCCGTCAAAAGAAAGAGCGGTAGAGGCAGATAAGCCCCTGATTAGAAAATTGGTACCATCTATAAATAGATGCCTCAAAGTTCATCTTCGTGTTTGAGAGGCAATTCCAATTGACGAACATCAAATAGATCGACGTCTTTTATAGGAACATCACGGGACGTAGTAAATCCCGTACACAAATCTGGTGCTAACGTAGATTTATTATTTTCTTCCAATGCTTTTTTAGCTTCTTGAAATTCTTTCTTCCAAAGAGAAACTACGTAATTTCCTTGAAAATAACCATCTTTTTCAATTATTTCAAGCTTATTAACTAATTTTTGAAGAACGTTTTTGAGGTTAGTATTCATAATTTTCCCTTTCTAATCGCATAGCATACGATTTTGAAATCTGTAAAATATCTGCTAATTTTGGTTCTTTGAACTTGTAATGTTCGTTGGAATTATCCATCTGCCCGTCTTGAAGAAGAATAGCAAGATATTCATCTTCGGTGAGTTTAACTTCAAATCTTTGAAGAAGAAACAGAGAGCGGTGAGGTATCTTGACGAACGATATTTCCGGATTTATCTCAAACATCACTCCCTGATCTTTTTTCCATTTATTTGTCTGTGGAAGAAAATATTCTGTTTCTTTTGTCCCGAGCAAACCAATATCGTGAAGAAGAGAAATAACGAGAAGAGTTTCGTTTGAAAACTCATCTTTAGCCATCATTCCGGCAAATCTACCCACCCATTGGAGAACGTTAAGGTTGTGGAAACAAAGACCACCTGAAAATGCTGAATAGTACGATTTCTGCTGTGAAGCAGGTGCTGTTGCGTAGCGAGTATCAAAAAAAGAAAATAGATCTAATATCTTCTGTTTTCGTTCCGATACAATAGTACTATCAATCAAGGAAAGAGTTTTTTCAAAGTTCTTTTTGATAAACTCTTCATCAGGAATAATGGTCTTCATTTAGTTCTTTCCGTAATGATTGTTCCAGCATAAATACCAAAAGTTTCAAAACTACTTCACCATCTAATTCTTCTTGAGAAACAATCTTTCCTTTTTTGGTTTTTTCGGTGATGAGAACTTTACCATCTAACTCAAAGAATAGATTAGTGTCTTTTGATTTTGGTTTCTTTAGAAGACATTTAGGGCAAGTGACTTTTAACCAAAAATTGCTAATATTTTTAGCAAAGCAGACAATAGAACCGCAATAAACATTACTGCTACCGTTTCCGTTATTCCACTTATGTATCCACTTTGCTTTAGTCATTTTCCGAACCTCGGGCCACGAAGCCTTGATATACTCTGGACGTACCTATCAAAAAAGCCGCCTCCTGACTGTAACGAAGTGTCAACGACACTACTCGGTTTATCTTTCATATCTATTGTAGCAGGTTTTTGTGGACTTTTCAATCTTCTTTGAATATCTTGATATGATTTTACAACTTTAATATTGAGCATCTTGTTGGGATTAAAAAGCCTGTACCCGTCATAAAGATGAATAAAAGGCTTGACGATCCTTAAATAAAACTGATGGGGGGACGTAATCTGTATATCCCTTGGAATACGCATTAAATCTGCCTTTAAACGGGCGTCTGTCTTCGTTCTTTCTTGAGCAAAAAAGGGATCAATTATTGCCGTAAGAAAGTTAATTTCATGCTGGGACATGTTGTTTGTATTTATACAATTAACCATTCCTTTCCAGTTATCGTGGAGCACGATACAAGTCGGATAGGGATCGTGAATGTCGGTTATTGATTTTTTTTCTTTCCAAGATGTCTGTCCTGATTGGGTTCTTTCACGAGAAGATTTAACGCCGCGGACTCCCTGTCGTGGTTCGGAAGAGTACGAAAAAGCAATCCAGTCTCCAATTTTAAAAATCATTCTTCTTTTTCTACAACAATCTGTTCCGTATTAAGGTTACTGGTGTCTGTATATTCTTTAATCAATAATTTATCAAGCACGTCAAGAACCATTTCTTCGTTCTCTTGATGAAAAGATCTCCAAGAATTAGAAGGAAACTCTTTCTCAAAGTTTATTCCACACTTATCTCCTTCAAAAATTGTATTCCCGTTACTTCTCTTTCTAACAATTTCTCTTTCTTTGAGAAATTCAAAGACACTTCCTTCGTCATCTATACCACGATCAAACATCAGATTAAAATACGCTTCTCTGTGTGCTGGTGCTAATTTATTCTTTTTAATTGACGCTAAACAACCAACGCCTAATATTTCGTTAGTAATTGGATCTTTAACTTTCGCTTTCTTGTGAAGACGCATTCTCACTGAAGTGTAAAATTCAGCGGCTTTTCCGCCTGGCTCCACGAACGGATCTTCAAAACGCATTGCGTTAATTTTCATTCGAAGTTGATTTAAAAGAAGAACCGTTACACATTCGCTTCCAACAATCTGCGTAATTTTTTTTAATCCAAGACTAAGAGTTTTTCCAAGAACACCCATTCTTGCGTTAGCGTCATAATTGTTTTCGTTTTCAACTTCACAAGGCGTAGCAGCAACAGAATCAAGAACAATCAATACTGGACGTTCTTTGTCTGGAAAGGCTTCTCTGGTCTTAATGATAATCTTTTCTGTTTGCTCAAAAAAGTCCTCTAAACTTTTCGGATACCACGGCGGAAGTTTGTCTAATTGAACGCCTACTCTCTTCATAAATCTTTCATCCGATGCCCGCTCGGTATCGGCATAGAATACTGGCGCTCTCATTTTTTGAGCATTTGCTATAATTTGAAAGGCAAGTAAACTTTTTCCTGAAGAAGAATCCCCAGATACAGAAGTTATTCTTCCAATTGGTATTCCACCGTATCTTTGGTTAGCTAATTGATAATCAAGAATTGTGGAGCCGGTTGAAATATAACCTCCGACATTGGAAGGTTTCTCTGTGTCTTCCGGCTTGTACATTGCCTTATCTTTTTTATTTACTATTTTAATTATTTCTTCATTGAAATCTTCAATAGAAATAATCTTTTTATCTTCTTCGTCTTTCTTCGCCATCAGTCATCCAACGCTCTTTCAAAGGCGGAGTCAACATCCAGATCTTTCTTATCTCCGAGATAATTTCCAAGTTCAGGATCTGTTTTCTTTTCTTCTTTCGGAGGAAACTCACTCTTTTGCGAAAACTCTACAAGACGTTGTTTGATTTGTTCTTCCGAAAGCATTTCATATACAGTTTCAATCTTTGGAAGATTTCCAACAACTTCTTTAATTTTTTCGTCCGTCTCGGCGAGGCGACAAACTACAGGCCGGAACTGGAACGAAACGTCGGCATATTTTTTATCTTTGATCTTTTGTGAAGTAACCGTCATATCAAATCCTTTTGTGGTACTGAGATATGATTTATAATCACGATCAACAAGCTTTTGTAAAAGATCAAGATATGTTTTTTCGTTGAACTCCCAAAACTTTGGAGTTAATTCTGGATCTGAACGATCTACTAGGGCGGCAACAAATCGTTGTTTTGCTCTGGTATCTTTCGAAAGAAAATAATCTTGCTTTCCTTCTTCGGTACCGTAATTATCTTTCGCCCGTTTCGCCAATTGATTTGAAAAATCACAAGCGGCACAAGCAGTTCCTTTCATTTTTGACGGACAAAGAAATGAATAACCAAGGTTATAGTGAAACCATAGTTCACAGAACGGTTCTTCTACTTGATTATACGGATAAGCAAAAAGTCTTACATCGCTTTGACTTTCTGGTTTCGACTTCCACTTACTTTTGTAGTTTTCGTTTCCTCCGTTTTGATTTTTCTTTGGATTTTTGATGCTCTCTATTTTGGCTCGGATGCGTTCTTCAAAACTCTGGGACATTATTTCCCACCTCCGCTTAGATTAGCGCTCAAAGATACTTGTGCTTCTAAATCATTTTTGTTCACATTTCCGTGCTCATCTGTTGACCATTCTTTATTTTCAACAGAAACACTTACGTGCTCTACGCAATATCCCAATTCTTTCAGTTGATTAACGACGGTAACAAAAGCATCCGTTGCTTGTTTAACGTTAGCGGCCATTTATTTTCTCCTTTTCTTTCTTTTTTGTTTTTGCGGTTTTTCTACCGGAACTACAACTTCTACCACAGGTTCTACCGGAGGTAAAGTGATCTCGGGAGAAGATAGAATAATCTTCCCCTCTTGATCAATTAAACCAGAATCTATCATTTGTTTCCAGCGTTCTTCTGCTGGAACTTTAGATTGTTGGATTAATGCTTCTTTGGCAGACTCGACGAATGATTTTTCTGGAACAGAACTGCCTGTATCTTTTGATGATTGTTCAAAAGATTTATGTTCAAATGCTTTTGTGTATGTCCAAGGTAATTTCATTTCAATAATTCCAATATCTTTTGTTTCAATGCCGGAAAATCATCAAATATTACACAATTTTTAAGATTATTGACCTCTGACCAAGGCATCACCTTGAAAAAATTATTATTTGGCTTGACGTGGGACGCCTTATTCATTCTGTCTTTTTCACCGTCGACAAGATGTTTTGAAACTTCCGGGAACACAAAACAAAAAAAATGTTTTCGGGAGGGGGAAAATTTTAAATATAAATGTACATCTCCAATTTGCTTATCGAATTTCCGCAAAGGCATTCTCAACCCACGGTTCAATACCTCCTCAACAGTACCTTTTTCGTCCCATTTGATACTCCACGGCGAAGTATTTGGTGTTGTTTCTACGTCAATGTATACCGATTTATTATTCTTTCTTACTTCAAAGTCGTGAGGTAATCTCTTTTCTGATTTCTTATTAGTATATTCTATTTCTGTTTTAGTTTCTTTGAGAAGTCGTTTCAGTTGTTGAAAGATTATTTTTTCTTGACTTCTTCCGAAATCGAAGATCGTCTTTATATTAGATAGCGGATTATTGATCATTATTGATCTTTATTGATCTTTATTAACCTTAAATATACTATCCAGAACACTATTAACGCTTTCCCAACATTCAAAATGAAAATAATGGATCGTATCATCTTCGATTGAAATCTTGACGTTATTTTTACCTGATCGAAGTGTTTTTTTACAAGAGGCACAAATCTTATCTTTATGATCAAGATATTGGCTTTTTATTTTTTTAAGCCTAAAGTTCCATTCATCAAATGTTACGTCATCTATTTTTTCTTTTTCAGTGAAAGAATGAACAACAGAATTATCTTTACTTGGCTTGTCGGCGTCGGACATCAATTCCCATCTTTTAGATATAGAATATTTTTTACCTTTAAAGTACCAATATATTTGTCTAAATATTTGTCTAACATTAAACATATATTTCTCCAATCGGTAGTATGATCTCACACTCCCGTCTCACGGTAAACTTTTTAAATCTCCAAATGTTTTACCTTGAGATATCTTTACAGGAAATCTAATATTAAATATATTATCGTTTTCAACGACATTCTTGATTTTCTTTATCAGTTCTGTTTCTTCTTGGTGTATTAAAAGCATTACAGCGTCATAGAAAAACCAAACAATCCTTGATTTCTTTTCAGAAAGTAATTGATCTATTTTTACCCCCGCCCTGTAAACAAAATCTGCTTCGCAGGTAGTGATATAGTTTCGGAAAACAACATTTTCTGGATCATCTGAAAAGAAAATTGGCCTACCAAATGGACTGATAATCTTACCTTTTCTGTTAATTTCTTCAAAGATTTGTTTTCGAAGGTCAAATATCGGTTTCAATTCACGAGACTGCTTCTCACCGAACATTACTTGAAAGAAGCGAAGTTTCTGTTGTTCTCGATCTTCGCCTTCATAAATATCTTCCTTACTCTCAAAACGCCTTCGGAAAGCGACATCTCCGGAAAGAAAAATAGCGAGGCGGGGTTGAAATGATCGATAGTCAAATTGAACAAAACGGTACTCTGGGATTGATTGGATCCTACATCTTTCTTCTTTGGCGAGAGAGTAGATATTGAGAAATGCTTTCTTTGTGCTCAATCTTCCGTCTTTTGACCCTGTCGGATTGAAAGATATTCTGTTTGGAGTTAAGTCTGTTTTTAATTTTTGTCCATTTATTTTTGTTTCTAACAACTGAACAAACGGGCGAAATTGTTCGTAGAACGACAGAACATCTGGATCTTTAATTTCCTGAAACAGGAAATTTAATTTCTCGTTTCTTTCCGCCACCAAATCTTTGAACAATTGTTTATTCGGGAATAGATCGGAAAGAAAATATTTTGATGTGTCTATTCCTGCGACCTGAAATGATCGGAGAATAGCATCCAATCTTGGATTAGAAAGTTCTAATTTTTTACCCGAAAGGTCGAATAGGATTTTCAAATCAAAAGATTGGTTGTCGATAGTGAGTGTACTAGAAAACATGGGTAGAGTGTAGCACGGAGAGGTAGTAAAGGATGAATTATTATTTATAGATTACAAAATAATCATTAGCAACTTGAGAATCTTCTAGTTTTTCAATATCGAACTGAAACCATTTCCGGAAAAATTACCACCATGTAAACATATTTCTTTTAATTGATTAAAATCAACAATTTTTGAAACTCTGTGTTTTAATTTTCTATTTAATTCATCTAAATAAAAATAACCTAAATGTGAATGTGCATACATATATTCTTTATCTATCTCTTTTTCAAATTTATATGTTTTAATCATTTGTTTTCTCTTTTTTTTGTTTGATGCCACACTGAAAGAGCATAGCACAGAACGGATCAGTGATATAGTATCGTTAGGGTTGTAGAAAATCCGCCCGGATTTATCGTATGTTCAACCGACATTATAGAATATATCGCATCTACCACAAAAATATTTGAAATCAATCCAAAACTGCGGAACGGCTTCCAATCCACACTACCCAAGACGGTCATAGACCCTTGTAGAGGCAATGAAAGAGGCGTCTTCGTATCTGCTCCATTCAACGCATTTTGAAGCCCGGCGGGCGTAAAACTACGAGAATAGGTTGAACTACTGTCTGCCATTCTCTTGATCAGAACTGCTTTCAAGTATTCATCCATAACGTTATTCAATTTCAATTCTCTAATAAAACTATTAGAATGCCCCAACTTAACAATCGGTATATTTTTTGCTTTATCTTTAATTGCTCGTTCAAAATCAGCAACAGAAGATTTACCAGACCGAACCATATCTTCAATTATTCTTGAAGTAATTGGAACATCTCGGTTAATATCAACCAACGAAATATCCATCTGCCTCTTACCATTGACTACATAATTATTAACCGCGAGATAAACTTGTGGTAATCTCACCCCGTCAGAAGTACTTTCCAGTTTTTTCCAGTAGCCATCGTCGTGAAGAAAATCAGAAATTAGAATAGTAAAGAGACCTTCTACAGTTAGCACTTCCGTTCCGGCAGATTTAACATATTCAGATATTTTTTCTTTGAAAACAGCAAGATCAATCGGAAAATCAGCAATTGGTTGATTTGAAAACTTTCCCTGACTTTTTCCTACTTCATCGTGAAATAGACCATAGACAAACCTCAACTTTTCAACTCTGGTTATTTTCTGAAAAGTATCAAGAGTTTTTTCACAAAGAGTGCTCACCAAATCGTGAAGAGTAATAAAGCCATCTTTTTTGAATGTTTGTTGTTTTTTGTTCTTTTCTTGATATTGCCCTGCCGCTTGAGAATATTCGGAGAGTTGCTTGAGGTTTCTTTGAAAATTACTTCTGGTTGTTCCTGCTGCGTTCTGAAGAATTGTTTGATACGAAGTCATCATTGATTGAAGAATATCAAGATCTCTTTTCCCTGTTTTGTCTGGTTTATCTATTAAATCTTTGAGATATGATTGATAGTTTGTAATAGCAGAATAAGCAGCGGTCAAACCACCTTTATTAACCACGTCTTCGATTTGTTCCTGCGAAAGAGTTTTGCGTAGTTGATCCTTTCCCTGCCCCGCGGCATTAACAATATCACTAATTTTTTCACCCTCGTCCCCAAGAAGAGTATTGTTCAATCGTTCATTGAACGCTGTGCCGGTGATGGTGAGATCTATCTGTCCGTCAATATTATAGTTTAGACTGTATGAGCGAAGAGCAAACAGAACCGCTTCTGTTTTGTTTAATAGAATATTTTTACTTGCTGCGTTTCTCCATCCATATTCGATAAGGAGGGGCATTCCGGGGAAAAGAAGAGAAGTCAATGTGCTGTTGAAAGCAATATCTGGCTTGTGGACCTTCAATACTATTGAAACGTCTTGGAAATAAATATAACCACTCGCTTGATCGCTTTTAATTTTTAGTTCAACTAATGATGCTGTTGGTCTGTCTGGATACCGCTCCCCCGAATTAATCTTTGAAAAATCTATTTGCTTGTGAAATAATTGAAGGTTGAAATTAAGAAGAACTTTCCCCTGTTCATCAACCGAAGAAAGAGAAATATACGGTACAGAACTGCCCAAATCTATTGGAGTTATCTTTTGTAAATCATCAACAAATTGTTGAGAAAAATTGAAAATGGGATTACTGCTCTCTTCTGAAACTTGTTTTTCAATTAACGGTTTTTTAGATGGCGTTAATTTAGGAACCGGTCCTACAAAATTAGGATCCTGATCTATAATTTGGACGAATTCCATTAGAAATATTTGAGCACGTCATCGACAGAAACGGGCACGCGAATTATTTGTCCTGACGCAAAGTCCCAAGGAAAATCTAGATCGTTAATAAGAGCAATTATCCACCAAAGAGTTCCGTCGTTAAAATATTTGAAAGCCAATGTATCCAACCTATCGCTATCGGAAATTCTAATACTGAACGTTTGTATTTTATCTACATCGATTTTTGGAAAATCGAATATATCCTGATAACGATTATCAATTATTTTTGTATTTCTGTATCTGCTCGGCATTATCCTGTATTACTTGAAGCAACATCAGAACCATTACTTGCTGGTTTTGCCTTTGCTTCTCTGGTTCTAATAATATTTTCAAGCATTCCTCTTATTCCAATTTCAGATCCTTTAAAATTATCTCCATCTTTCGTACCAATACCAAAAGTTGGAAACTCTTTACCATTTTCACTTGTTGGATAAATTCCGGGATTATTTTCGTGGAGAACCGTGTAAGAAACCGATATTGTAGCTTTTCTTGGTACTTTGAAATCTTTTTCTATGTTCCAGATTTGATCATAACTAATATCCAAAGAGGTAATATATCCCGGCAAACCTCTTTTGCCTCTATTTGTTGTAGAAAATAAATCCCCCATACGAAATCTAACGATAGGCCCCGCAGAAAGAAATCCTTGATTATCGAAAAGTGGGTATACCATTGATTGAAGTTTATGTATTTTACGATAAATTATCGGAAGATCTGCCGGTTGAAATGCAGCGACATCAAAAGAAAAATTAATTATTCTTGAAGTATTCATGTAAATCGGTACGGCATCGACGCGGCCATAATAATTTTGAGAATTCCAGGTAGGGGTAAACGTCTCTGTGACGCTATCTGGTTTGATGAACGCTCTAAAATAGAGGAATGTTTCAACTTTGTCCCGAAGATCTTGAAAAACTAATGGAAGATATACCTGATCATCTGGAAGATTGCTTGCTCCTATAGTTACACCATCTTCATCTCCATCTGCCGCCTCGACAAATCGGGCGTGTACTGTTTCCGGAGTATCTTTTGGACGAACAACACCCCCAACAGAAGCAATCTTTCTTATTCTATTAAATCCTGTAAATTGTTGATTTCCGAAAGTTGGAAAATTAATTGGCTTACCTGGAGCAAGAACATCTTCTGGATTTTGCTCTGTTTGCGACTCCAATTTAACAATTTTGATATATTTATCAATTCTTGAAGTTGTTGGATCAAACTTTTGTTCTAATGCCGGTCCTAAAGTAACAGATGTCTGGTTTAATGTTCTCGCGCCGGGAACAACAGTAGAAAGAAGTGAAGCGGGGTTCCAAGAAGCATTGAGAATACCTCCCGGAATAGTTCCCCCACCTAATTCAGGATCTTTTGGGTTCAGTGACGCAAGAAGTATTTGAGAAGAAACAAACTGAAATCCTTTAGATTTTCCGGTTGAAACCAGTGCTTGTTGTACTCCGTCTTTCCAATTTATGCTTCCGAATAATTCTTTACCAATATTTCTCAACCAGTGTGCTGTAGCAAAAGCGTCAGCAGGGCGGAGAGCGGAAGGCAAACCTCCAATAGAAAATGGGCCGCCTTTAGTCAGACTCAAGGGACCGTTATTATATAACGAATCCGGCGAGGGCATAATTGCTGTTTTTGCTTTTTCTGCTTGTTGAGAAAGAAAAGTTTGTTGAAACGCAGAAAAAACTACGCCGTCAATTTGGTCAAGAATCGCCACTATTAATAATTATCTCCTTGTTTGAGAAAAAATAATTTGAGCCAGAACTTTTCCATCAATTATTACAGGAGCGGGCATAATAACTATATTTTGATCAGAAGAACTTCCTTTCCCGGCAACTGCGGTTGCCCCACCTGCTGTTTGTTTAACTGGCGATTTTGTCGCCAAGATATTATCGTTTGGATGAAATCCAATTACTTGTCCGGTTTTTGTAATTAAAGCATCTTGTTTGAAAGACGATCGCGTTCCTGTCCCAGCACCCAACTGCCCCTTTTCTGTTTCTTTCTTGCCGAGAGATTTCATTTTTTCTTGGCTATAAGTACTTCCAAACTTTGAAATAATATTTTTAGCTTCTAACGCCGACTTACCCTCATAAGTTGTAAGTCTTCGCATCATTATATCTTGTACGTCTTTTTCTTGTAAGTTTTTTTGAAGTTCCAGAAGATCAGAAGCGGATTTATTCTTTTTATTTATTAATTCTATCATCTTATCCGCGTTCGCACTATCGATTGGTTGAAAAATACTATCCCAAGTATCTTTATAAACATTAATTTCTTTCGTTGCGGTACGAATCACATCGTTAATTCCATCAAGTGCTCTACCAACCTTAAATGCTGTACTTTCTACATTTTTTCCAGCAGGACCAAAACCAAATAATTCTGATATAAAATCAGCGACAGAACGAAGTATTATATCTAGTTTTGGCTGAAGAGCAAGAAGAGTTTCTTTAACATTTGCGAGACCCTTGTCCCAATCCATATTAACTTTGTGTAATTTTGCTTGTTCCGCCGCTTGTGCTTGAAGTTTCTTTCTCACGTCTTCTGAAGATAATCCGAGAGCAAGTTGTTCTTTACTCATCCCTGTTGTTGAAGCAATTACATTTTGTTCAAAAACATTCAACTTATCCCAAGTTTTACCTTGACTTACTAATTCTTTTCGAAGCATTTCCATTCTTTTGGTCGGATCTGTTTCGAGCATTAATTTGTAACTGTTAATGTGTGTACCAAATACAGAGTTCAATTTCGCAGCAATATCAGAAGTTTTATCAAAAGTATCCATTTGTTCGCCAAATGTAGCGTTAACTTCTTTAATTGAAAGACCGTAGGTTCTTGCCCTTGCGGCGGATTCGAGCATTACTTGTCTATTTCTTGTTCCAAAACGAGCAAGAAGGTTCAAATCATCTCCAAGATCTCTTCTGATCTGATTAACTGGAACCTGATATTTATGAGCAACTTTACTTGCTTCGTTCATCGTATTATTCAATCCAGAAAGAGAACCTTCTGATTTTTCCCAGAAGAGAGCAAGTTTGCCTGATTGTTCGGCGGAAAGACCGACGACTTCAGAAAGTTTTAATCCGGTTTGTACAATTTCGTGTAACTCTTTTCTTGCTCGCCCAACCAACATCATTCCTGCCGCAAACTCGCGAACAGCGGCAGCACCAGAAGCGAAATCCTTACCGAGCATTTCAAATTGTACACCAGCACCAACCATTTCTTTTTTCAGCCCGGCGGTCGACTCGCCCATATTACCAATCTGTTTATTGAACTGTGCCGTAGCAGGAAGAACTTTCTTGTCGAGAAACATATACATTTGAGTGAATGCTGCGACAGCAAGAAGGACGCCGCCAACGAGAAGACCAGAACCAGCAAGAAACAATCCAGAGGCGACAGAAGAAATCTCTCGAAGTGCCTTTACCGCTTTGCCCGACCATTCGGACATTTTAGAAATAGAGCCAGATATTGCCTTGGTTGGATTACGAATAGCGTCTCCAACCTTATCCCAAGCAGATTTAATATCAATAATTGCTGATTTTTGTTTTTTAAGTAATTTACCCTGTTCGTTCAGAGCGTCAACAACTTTTCTGGATACGGCTGACGCCCCATCCATTTCACGGGTAAATTCGGATGTCGGGTGTTTGAGATCAGCAATGGCTTTCGCCATATCTGATAAAACATTAACAAAATCAGTCGCTACCTTAGGATCAATATCCGTCACAACATAATTAGGTCAATTCTTTATGTTTCCCACGCATTTTTAAAGTTTTCCTTCAATTGATTATTAATTTTATTTAATTCCAGTATTCTTTCAAGCAACTTTTGAGCGTGTTTAGTCACGAACAGAACCTGATCGTTGCTCACATTAGCCTTGAAACGCTCAAATCTGCCCTCTGGCGTGATTTCAGCAATAGATTGAACAAAGTCCTCTCTAAACTTTAAAAACAGTTTATAGGTCGTTTGGTCGAGTTTCTCGAAATAGGAAATATCTTTTTCAATGAATGCTCGTAAGCCATCTTTATTGAGTTCCAACAATTCATCGGTTGGATCGGTAGAAGATTGATTACTGAAGATTTTTTTGAGAAAATTGAACATTTGATGTCTCCTTATGCATACAATAGCACACAGGGAGTACTTTTTCAAATGTTATTTCTTCACACTCTGAAACGGTTGGATTTGATTACTAATTATTTGTTTTTCGCCCGCAGAAAGAGGCGTATTTGCTTGTTTCGGTATGGGGCTACGGTGATTTTGTTGACGATTTTGTTGTTCTTCTTCGTTTATCTGTTTGATGTGTTCTTTAATCAACCACTTGCGAACAGGAACAGGCATTGCGTAAGCATCCCAATAACTTGTACCGGGATAAGTTTTCATTATGAATTGTATTTCTCGAAGAAAAAGATCTTCTTTAGTCGTTTGCGTCAGCCCAAAAAAACGTCGGTCCCAGTGGTATATCGAGCACTGAGACACCTCCGCAATGTTTACAAGTTGCTTCCTGTTTCATTTCTATGTTTGGTTCAATTTTATTGATATATCTTCGAAGAGCAAGACTGTCGCCGGCGGGAAGATTAAGAACAATTCTATTTACCTTATTCCTATCCGTTTCTCCAGAAACAGATACCACACACTGAAACAATCTGCGCGTAACACTATTATCAACTTGTGTACCAAGTTTCTTTCTTTTCTGTTCTTCTTGCGAAAGAGCAAGATCATCTGCTCCGGTTAACAATCGAAACTGAACTTCCTGTTTGGAAACAGGCAAAACAAAAGTAAAAAGATTTTGATTTGGAACAACAGGTTCTGTTCCAAGACGTTTAATATTTAATTTATCCAGACTAAAATCATTATCAAATTGTTCTCCACAATCAGGGCATTCAATTTTTACGCCATAGGAACTTCCATATCCCGAAACACGGATCGAAATAAGAAGAGCATTTCGATCACCAATAAGAAGACTATCTACGTCTACTATCTTATTTACCATACAAGATTTCAATAACGCCGAAATAACCGTACCCTTTTTTATAAGTGCTTGAGAAGTCAAAATATCTTCTGATGAAGCGCGCATAGGAAGAAACTCTATTTCTTCTATATTTGAAAATGGATGTTCAGTTGGATAAAGAAGACCTTTTGACGGAAGAGGACACAGATCAATTGGTACGTCAAATCCGACTTGTTCAGATAATGTTTCTGATCTTTTATTGGTTTGTTGAAATACGTTATCCGACATTATTTTTGTCCTTTGTTTTTAACAAAATCCCAAACTTGTTCTTGCAAATCTTTCGGCAAAAAAGAAACACCAATATAAGAACTAATATCTAAGTTTGGAGGCTCTTTTTTATTTATACATCCAAAAAAAATTAATTTTGGAGATTCCATTATATCGATGTTGTTAATATCCTCTATTTTTTGATGCAGCAGAAGAGCGTCATTTCTATAACTTACTTCTCTAAATATTCGTTCCGACATTATTTCTTTTCCTCGTCTAAAATCTCTTTTATTACTTTTTCAAACAATTTGTTTCGAATTTTTAATGGTAATTTTGAAATTTCTTTCATTGCTCGTTTCTCTTTTGTGGTTGGTTTTGATAACCCCAACTTTTTTCTAATTTCTTCAATAATCATCATTTATCTCATTCATAACTATTATCATCTTCAACTTTTTGTACGCAAAATTGTATATTTATCTGACCACAAACTCGGAGTAATATCTATTCTTCCAAAATAAATAAAAGCACTTCCGTGTAATGGTTGGGTTTGCGGCTCTAATGTTTCAGAGTTTAAATATTCAATTCTTTTATGTGGGATTATCACTAATGGATTAATTTCATTTTGTTTACAAACTTTCAATATTGTTGGTAATCGATCTATGGAATAGACAACAAAAAATAGATTTTGAAGATTATCCAACTTATATTGTTCTACTGCTTTCCGGAACCATTTTGATGGTTGACCGGGCGGATTACAAAAAACATTTCCTTTCCACTCTTGGACTAACCCATCTGTTTCTTGTGTGTATATTTTATTTGCTTTAACGATTGTGTTTGCTTTTTCCGAAGTTGCTGGATCTAAATCAATCCAACTCAGCATATGCGCTGCTACATCAATAACCCAGTGAGGAGTATAATGCTCAACAGTGTTTGATTCTCTTTGTTGATTCATATAACATAATCTATCATTTTTGGGGATAGGGGTAAAGAAAATTATTTAGTTGGTAATTTTTGTGGGTTTTTAGTTGCCGTCCAAACAGTGCCTTTGTTTTGAAAAATCCAAAGATTTCCAAACTGATCATACATACGATATGTATTTGGTACGTTTTTAAGCGGTAATCCCACTTTGTCCGGATTACCTTTAAATCTTGCTTCAATAGTTTTATCTTTTTCTAAGTTTTTCAACAAAGTCTCAATATTTGTTGCTGTAAATGTTTGCGTCATTTTTTGAGTAACACTTGGTCTCTGTTGATTAGATTGTCCAAAAGCAGGAGAGGTACCCGCAAGTGTTCCCGCTAAAGCAGCGCCAGTAGCAAATTTCTTTGCTCCGCGTTTAACATCTTTCCATCCAAGTTCTTGCAAATCCTGTTCTAAAACATTTTCTACGACCAAACGAGAAAGACGTTTCAAATCTAAAGATTCTGCCTGCCGAGCAGGAGCAACTTGATAATTTCCTTGTCCAAGGGGTTGAGAAAGCGGATGTTGTTGTAGAGGTTTCTTCACTATTCCGCCAACTTTATCATATATTTTTTTATTTAGATCGGTTAATTGTTTTCTGTCTTTTTCGGACATAGATTTACCGTATCGTTTTCGCACACGATCCATTAATTCTAAAATTTCGATACCAAGTTGATCGTCGATCATTTTCTCTAACCTCTAATGATAAATAGGATCAGAGAAGATGATGCGCACAAGAAACTTTAGGAATTAATCGTTAAATGATACGCCAGATTTAGAAATTACAAAGTCCACTTGTATGAACTCTGCGCTACGGCTAGGAATTAATAGTACTTTTGCTTTCATTATATTCCTATCTATGAGATCTGGCGAAGTTGTAGTTTCATCAAGAATAACTCTGAAATCTTCCAACCCATTTTGGAGACGTATAGATTGCAATATGGGATTCACAGTTTGTTTAAATCGAGTCCACGTAGTTGGATTGTTCGGCTCAAACACCAGTAAACGAGCAGCAGAAGCAATAAGTTTCTTGGCTTTGATAAGAAGTCTTCGAACGTTGATCCGATCAAGGGCAGATGCTTTGACTTGAAGTGTTTTTTGACCCCAAATTACCGCCCCAGGTACTCCGGGGAATTTGGCTATGGGATTCACACGAGCATCATACAAAGTATCTCTTTCTGATTCTTTGAGTTGATCAACTGGTTTTGTGACCGTAAATCCAATTGTATCAGCGTTCAAACCACCACGATTGAGACCAGCAGGAGCATACCACGGGAAAGCAACAGAATCATTGTACGCAAATGCCGCAAGAGCAGCGATTGACGAAGGCAATTGAACAATCTTTCCGTTTACGTCATCAACAACGTTGATGTCAGGATAGAAAACACCCGCATAACTGGTATCAAATCCACGATTCTTTACATTTGTTGAAATATTGTCGGCAGTTGAACCGGAAACATCTATAATATAGAACGCATCCGCTCTGTTTTCAATTTTTTCAATACCGTATTCAACAATCTGACTACTATATATTCCAGGCACGGCAAGAAGATTAATATCAATGAAATCAGGATCTTTAACTACATCGATACCTTCGCGAAGTGCTTGTACTCCTATTTGAGTAACGGCAGTTAATTGAGCGTCATTGTCGATTGGAGATACAGCAAGAGTTGGATTCCAACCGTCATTACCAAAAGCTAATGGCGACGTAAACTTAGCATATTTCGGCGAAAGAACGTTGTGTGCGAGGGTAGTTCCCGGCGCCTTCTTTGATGCCGCTTCGGCAATACCAGATCCTGTAATATATCTCAGTCCGTTGTTTCCATCACCAACAGAAGCGTCCCAAACAGATCCAGAAACATTCTTCAGTGAGAAATCAGTATCTGAGCCTGTCAAAACAGGAAGAAGAGAGAAACGACCAAGAACCGAACCAGAAATATCTTTTTCCATACCCCAATAGGTATATGATCTTGGTTCAAGTTGTGCCTCTTTGTCTTTGAGATCGGCAACATACGGCAGATCAAGAATTGAACTGGTCATTCCAAGATCTTGTCCAACGAAAGTACCAGAATTGATTGAAAGAACTGGCTTTGCCAATCCTCGGAATCCCCAAGGTAGAGCAGCATTAGGATAAGAACCGGTAGTTAATTCAACACGAACAAACTTCGATTGAAGTCCATAGTTTCCCCGCTGAACCATTTTATCGTTGGTCGCGTCATATTCCCAATATTGATCACCAACTCTTTTGAGAAGATAATTATTTGAAGCGGGATTTAGATCAACATTTTCAAAACTTTCTACAACAGAAGGAGATTTATCTGCGTCGTTGAAATCTCGAACAGTTAACGTAAACGTTCCATAATCAGAAGTAGTCGTTGGAGATACTTTGATATTACTAACGGAAACTTTAAATCTCCCATTTTCAACTCGACCAGCACCAAGGGTATGAACTCGGAAAAGGTTGTGTTCCGTCGAACCTCCAAATTCCTGTGATTTTATCCACGGGGAAGAGGCAGAATTGAATCCATTGGTCAACGTAGCCATCGCCGAAAAGCTTGAAGAACGGTAGTTGGCATTACCGCCACGAAAAAGCTGATATACATAATCATATGTATCGCGGAGATAATATCCTTGGGTAGTGAACAACGAAGGATCAGTGTTTAATATCTTTTTGATATAATTTGCTGAACTCGTAAGAAACGATGCCGTAACGGCAACGAAACCATCATTACTCGCAGCACCATTAATTACATTTGTCGGTAAAGTACCAATCGAAGTAGAAAGACGAAGGAAAAACTCATCATTAGTAAGATCTGTAACTACTAGAACGGCGGAACCGGTCAATTCAATGGAAGCGATAGGATGTGGTGCGAGTGTGCTCGTACCGGCAGGGGTAATAGAACCCGTAGCGGCAGTAATTGTCCAAAAACTTTGAGCAGTCCATCCTGGATTTACTGCCGCACCATTAGCGGTTCGACCGGAAGGACCGAGAACACGAACAACAGTGAGAGGAGAAGCGTTTTTGAGATATGAACGAGCAGCATATGAAACAACATAATCAGAATTGAGATTCCCAAACATATCAACGAATTGATTAAAGTTTTGAATTTTAACAGGAACAAATGCTGGACCTTTTTCTGTTAACCCAACTACCGCCGCGCCAATTGATTCGACTGCTTGTCCTAGGAAGGATTGGTCAATTTCTCCAAGAAATACGCCCGGAGAGACGAAAGTCTGTGTTCCCATAATCTACAATTCTCCTCTTCTAATATCTAGAATTATCTATCATAAATAGAAGTTTAGATCTGAAAAAGCAAAAATCAAATAACAATATTGAAAAGTTTTGCTATTTCCTCGGTAGTCAATACTCTTTCATTTCGTGCTTCAATAACAATTTCATCTGCTGTTTGCTGTTTGTATACGATATGTTGACCGGTATCATTTTTTGTTCCGCCTTTGTCTTTACCGTATGAAAGGGGTTTGTCTTTAGGATCAAGAATGAAATATGCCGGAACTTTGATATTATATTGATATCGAATTATTCTTTCATCATCCGTAAACTCTTCAAAATTATTTTGAGCAGAAATTGAAGTTGTTTCTCGAAAACCAACAAAATATCTTCCGTTTCCTTTGATTGCTTGATTATTTTTATCATATTCCATAGGCATTACAAAGGAGTCGGCGTGGTCATACATATAGAATATTTTTTCAAGCATTTCATTCATTTGAGACATATATTGCGCCCAAATCATGACCTGATAATAGACACTACAGAAATCGGGAAAGGGAATCGTTAGGATTTCGTATATCTTCTTATTTTTCCTTGCCGTAGGAAAAAACTTATTTCTTTGTTGATATAGATTTTGCTTGATATTTGTTTCTGGATGTATACGTTTACTGATGGTAATACTCGGAGTCTCTAATCCTAACCCACCAAATCCTAAAGTTCTATCGATATCGAGCCTCTGGACGGTTATTAGGGGTAGAATTAGAGTTTTATTTTCGTCCCTGATTCCTCGGCGGTCTCGTATCATACTCCATCTTTCACCAGTAGCGAGAATTACAGGCACGACTCGGCGCTTCCCATCAGAAATTTCAACAGAAAGAGCAAGGCGTTTCTGAAAATAGTTCACGGTTGCCTCGTCTATTTCACGAATCCCAACTGTTTTGAAAGGGTATCTACCAGAAGCATCATTCCAAAGATTATTAGACATATTTAAAAGAAAATCCTTTATGCGTTTTATATTTTCCTCGTAGACAGCCACTAATACCAGAATTACTTATTTTTAAATCTTTAGCACATTTTGTTTGGCTATTCCATTCGCCAATAAATTTTTCATCTTTAAAAACATAAAAATGTTTTCCTATTTTTTCCCAAACCTTTATTCTTGAATTGGACATTTTTTCCAAAGTTTTTTCATTATGCGTTCTTCCTAAAAGTAAACCTTTATGAGAAATTGATATATTTTTTCTATGTTTTTCTGTAAGTTTTTTACCTTTACTCCAGCTAACCTGTAATCCTTTTTTACCCTTATTATAAGGTGTTTTACCAAACATTGGATGATTTTCGCCGGATTGCGCTAAAGACATCTTCTTTTTAGTTTCTTCGGAATGATGTTTTCCAAACCACGCACTGTTTTCACCCGAATTAGCTTTTGAAATTTTTTGTTTTACTTCTTCCGACATTGATTTGTTTTTTTCTCCACCAATTGTAGAGTTATATCCAAATTCAAACGTAGATAAGCCCCAGATATATGATCTTTCCAGTAAACTTAATTGTTCTTCAGGAACGTTTTCTGCTAATATTTCCCACTTCCAGTCTTCTCTTTTGTATTTTCTTAATGCTCTGGCGAACTTATGAGTTTTATTTAAATTTTTATTATCACTATAATGTGAAGAAATCCTATGCGCCAAACTGTTAATAGTCTGTCCCACATACATTTTCCCATTAATCAAATTAGTCGCTCTATATATTATTCCAGTTTTCATTCTTCCTCAACCATTTTAGCAAATTTTTGAATAACGTCTGATCTTTGAGCCAAGGCAAACGGCGAGCGAGCAATCAAAAAAACATTAGGAATCACACTTGCTATAACCATTCCAACCAATTCTCCCCGGTCATTGAAACAAGGCGAACCAGAGCTCCCAGGAGATATGTCGAGCGACATATATAATAACCCTCTATTATCTCCAATATCAAACTTAGGAACGTTTATTCTTCCTTCGGAGTATTGAGGGAAAAGAGACAATGACGATCCAATATTATATACCTTATCTCCAACTTTAGTTTTTGAATAATCGGCAAAGACGACCGGTTCTAGTCCGGGATTTCCTTTCAAAATACATACGTCCATTTTTTCTTCTATCAACTCTACTTCGAGAACTTGTGATAATTCAAGTAAACTATTCCCGTGAATAATTGTAATATCTATTTCGTCCGGAAATATGCCCTTAACATTTCCTTCGAGCCAATCGATACAAAAATGTCCAGCCGTAATAATTTTCGAATCTGAAATCGCAAATCCTGTAGCAAAAATCCCACCTTTCTTATCTTTTGTAATGACCGATAATCTGCCGACAGAAGAATATGATTGTTTCGCCGGATCTTTATTTTTTATCCCCGGGACTAAAAAAGCACAAGAGAGACAAGAAGAAACAAATAAAATAAACGATACAAATAATGTTTTCATTAATTAATACTTCCTTTTATTATTCAGTTTCATCCAAAATGCTAAAATTTGATTCACGACTAACTATACATTCTAATTTCCGCATAACCATATTTTCAATTTGACCAAAAATAGTCTGAGGGCTCGTCGAAGTTTTTATTTCATAAAATATTCTTCCGTATTTCAGATAATCTCCAATTTGAGGTTCTATGTTCCTTTCTTTCAATTCTTTTTCGTGGATATATACAGAAATTGTATAACGCGAATCAATAGACCAATTTGTCGTTGTTTGAATTGGTTCATTAAAATCAACAAGAGCGTTCAATTCTACCGGCGTAAAAACAGTTTTCTGTATTGATTCATTATATAATTCATCAACATTGGTGTGTTCAATGGAGACAGAATAATAAATTATTTTCTGTGAAACAATTCGCTGGATCAACTCTTTATTAATCGAGTCAAAAAATGCTCTTTCTTTTTCGCCAATGAAAAGAGAAGGGGTAGTGGTTGATGTTGCCCGAGCCATATTAATAAATATGCCTGGGAAGTAGTAAGATTACTATAATTTCAATTTTTTGAATAATTCTTCTTTTGCTTCATCGGGAGTTCGCCCTGATGCTATAAAATCTTTTGGATGATAAGGCTTTGTTCCATATCGTTCGCCTTTGATTGATTTAATGGTTGCCCTGTAGAATCCGTCATTCGTTTTATCAGTAGTAATTTCAAGATCTTTCCTTTGGAGGACGGGGGGAGGAACAGAAGAAACTTTTGCGGGTTTTTGTTTTTGTCGACGATCCCAAAAAGTATCACTAAAATCCGGAAGTGCTTCTTTGAGTTTCATTGTCTATTATACTTTAAAACTTCTAAAATCCCCATAATTATCGGCAGACATAAAATCTTCATATGGGATATGATAAGATTTTTGATCAAATCCGTCAATAAAAAATGATTTAGGTTTTATTTTCTTTTGATAAATCAATTCTTGAATTGAATGAATTTGCTTATCGTCTTCGTGAAGTACTCTAAAACCAAAAGATTGTCGATCCCAATATACAGGAATCCAGCCTTTTTCATACATTGCGTCATAAAGATAATCGCCTGCTTGAAAAGTTAATTTAAAAAGTTCTGGATTTTCTTTAGCAAAAACATAGTGGAGATCAATTCCTATGCCGATATATTGTTTTGTTTTAAAATTGAACCATCCTTTACCAGAATCATATTGTTCAAAAATAAGTTTACATATTTTTCTCAGAGAAATCATTATCTTCCTAAAAATACTAAATGAGGTTGTCGCGTACTCCAAATCCAAATATTGTCTACGATCCATGCACCTTCCGGTCGAACATCTTTATATTGTTTCAATTCTTTTTTATTATTACAATAGGCAATTGTTATATGAGGTTTGAAAACAGGAAACTTATTATCAACCTGTATACCGGCATTAAGCAATGCTGTTCGAAGGTTATCGTGAAAACGAACTAATCTACCTGATTTTACAGGAGAATGTAGAATTATTTGTCCTTTATCATTGACGAACTTGCGTGGTTTCTTGAGTTTAACGAGAAATGGTTTGGTTGCTTCGCAGACTTCTTCTACTACCTTTACTAATTTTTTTTCAAGGACGGGAAGAAGAGAACCAACGTACAAAACGGTCACATGCGACGGACTTTTGTCTTCTGTTTGTCTCCCCTCCTCCGGAAATTGAGCGGCAATTTCTCTTGGAAGAACTGCGAAGATGCCTACGCTATCGCTGTGTTCGTTGTCTCGATGATGATAGATCAATGTTTGGGCAATTTGTTTGAGATCAGGCAGCATTTTTTATTTTTTATTAATACTCATTCCTCTGTCGCCTTCGCTAATATTTTGATAAGCCCAACGTGGTCTTAGATTGAAAAAATTACAAACTTTCCGACGTTGCTTTTCGTCTCTTAAATTAACAGAAGATAATGGAATAATGTGATCAATATCCCAACCCATTTTTCCGTTTGGACGACCATAGTTTTCCCAAGTCATTTTTTCTCCGGTTAATGGATGATCGTAAAATTGTTCTTCTAACCAAACTTTAAAATCGTTAATATCTCCGTTTAGAATGCCAAGGAGATCAATGGCGGAACCCGTTTTATATTCGCCCTTTACGGCGTCGCGAAGACGATTTCTGATGGAAGTTTGTATTTTAACTATCGGCTCTTCTTTTCTTCGTTTGGTTTCGTGAGCATTTCTTTGATCTTTGTGGGTTGCTTTATAGTTTTTGTTATATACACTAACTTCTTCTTTATGCTGTTGTTTCCAAGTTTTAGATTTAGCGTTTTCTCTTTCTTTGTTCTTTTGGTGTCTTTCTCTCGCTCTTGCCTTTATGTTTTCTTTATCTTGTTGATAACGATTTTTTTGTTTTTGAATTATTATTTCAATATTTTTATCATAATATTTTTTTCTTGAAATCTTATCACAAGTTTTACAATTTGTTCGTAAACCATCTTTTATATATTTATTTTTACTAAAACTTTCAATTGGTTGTTCTGCGCCTTGAAACGGACAATCTTTTCTTGAGCAAATCTTTGTTTTCATCTTACATTATCCTACACTAACCTACATAAATTCCTAACGGCGCGCGGGCGAGAGTATTTTTCAACGCCTCATTCATTTCAGCATCTTTTAAGGCAAGATTTTGATAGGTAGTTTCCTCTAACAGGGTTTTCAACTCTTCTCGAAGATTATTCTGATCTTCTCTTGCGTGTATCACAAGATCAGAACCATTTAAAATTAATTCTGAATTGGGTACGGGAATATTTCCTACTTTACTTCTATTTAACCCAAGTATTTCTTTACAGAGAGCGAAAGCCATTCGGCGGCACCATTGTCTACCCAATGAGTTAATGTTTGTATAAGTAATAACTCCGAAAGGAACATTTGATATATTAGCGATACCGTTTACCCAAGGATCACTCGGATCCCAAGGATTTTCGTCGGATAAGTAATATGTGAAATAAAGATTCGCCGCTTTCGTTGGAACTGGATAAATCCTAACTACGTTATTTACTATATCATATGAATAATGAGATCTTCTAATCGTATGAGAAGTGTGAAGAGATTGCGCCCTGAGAACGTCCTCGTAAATTGGTAGTAAATAAAACACTGTCTCTGGGGTAAAACTCTCAAAAGAAAACTCATTATGTAAATAATTAATTGCCGAAGAGGTATCAAAAAAGCGATAGGCTGCCGTTGGCGAAAAATGGAAAATATCTTTTATTTCTACACGAGAGCCAGACGCAATTAATCCCGAGGCACTCATCAAGACTTTGAGATCATATGCTTGTTGCCCGCTAACTAAACTAATCGAAGAAGAGTGAAGAGTTTTTGTTCCTCCAAGACCAACTTCAGACGAGAACGCCTGCGCTTTTCTTTTAGCTAACGCAAGTGAAAGACGAGCAACTCTATTTTGTTGCCCAGAAAGTGAACCCGTAGTTCCTCCAAGAATATCGGCAAGTTCTGATTTTGCCTGCCACGTATTAACGAGAGAAGAATATTCCAACGCGGCCTCTTCCAGACTTTGAGCCACATCTTTGTGCGTAATTTCTACTTGAAGAACGTTTCCTCCAAGTTTAGTGTATACGTATTTAATCATTCCATTGGCGTCCGATTGAAACGCACTTTCAGCAGAAAATGTACCAAACGCTAAAGATCCCGAATAATCAACAAAACTGCTTGTAAGATCAATAAAATCAACAGCCATTATCTTCCTTCCTCAATTTTCATTTAATTGACTTCTGTTCGATTTATATCAATTATTGATGGTTTGCTATGTTTCCCTATTAAAAATCGCTCATATCGCAAATAACAGCGTTTGGAGGGCATTATTGTTGGGGTTTCCCATATGTTCCATCGTTTGGATCATTAAAAGCAAGATCACCAACTGCTTCTTTTTGCGGTATTACTGGTCTGGTATAATACCTATTAGGTTCTTTTTGATTCAATTGCTTTTCTTTTTGTTTAGCTAAAGTGTAACTTGAAAATGAGCCTATTACTTTTTCTGTTTTTGAGTCTATAACTTCGTGTATGTCTAATGCTTCTCCCAACGCATCTTTCAAATTTAATTTTGGGGTAAGTGTACCAAAAACTTTTTCTCCAGAAGAATATTTCTTCAAAGCATCCATTGCTCGAATTTCATTCGGGAACTTTTCAACAATTTTGAGACCTTCCGTATTTTTGAGAGCAGAAGCAAGAGTAAGATAGTATGCTTTTCTCTGTGTATCTAATACTAATATAAATTGTTCATTTTCCATTATTCTTCCACCGCCTCAAACTTTTCATACATCAATAAATATCAACCAAAGAAAAGAAAACACTTTTCTTTTTCACAGTATCCAGAAATGAGAAAGGCGCCGATGAAGCGCCTAACTCAACTATTATATTTTATTGATTATTAATATTCTACAGTTACTACACCGAGCCAAGAACCACTGACGAGAGCATAATCTGTATAGTAACCAGCGTCGCCTACCGTCGCAGTCATCGCTACTTCGATATATTGTCCTGCTGTGAAAGTATAGGTATCTTTAGCAAATGTCGCGGTAGCAATAGTTCCGGTATGTATCCCGACAGCACCAGCAAAAGTACCATTAACAAGAACTGACGCAGAAAGCGAACCTGATTTAACAGTAGAATCTTGGGTGAGAATTGAAATTCCTCGGACTGAACCGGCTTTCAGCATCGGAACACGAGTGAAAATCGAAGCCGAAATACCGAGTGCAGAGGTTGATAAATAGGCAACGCTTGAAGTCATAAACACGCCGGCAGTTTGTAGAAGATTACGCCGAGTAAATTGAAAATCGTGTTGATATCCACCTCCGGCGTCAATATCGTTGGTCATCGTTACGTTACCGGGAGAAACCGTTACTCGATCAGCATCTCCGGCGCCGATAACGATATTTCCACCTGAATATTTCACCCAACTTCGTCCATCCCCATCAGTATTAAAAGCCATCTATATTATCCTCCACGAATTCTATCGTTAACTTAAATAGGAGCACACATTTGAAAAATCAAAAATATTTAGGGCGGGGATAAAAATAATCAAATA
>ERZ1292632.1126-Hain-H43-01um-R2-1126-length-27478-cov-10_pt1 | contig 27478 bp, 34 predicted proteins | sample MGYA00564407_ERZ1292632 | MGnify/ENA primary metagenome ERZ1292632 (study PRJEB36523, sample SAMEA6512637) | groundwater metagenome | collected 2019-01-08 | study: AquaDiva: Metagenomics assemblies of 32 groundwater samples | reverse complement strand
GTGTGTATCGCGCGAGGCATTCATGTAAGTTTGTTTAGCGCAATGAGTTATGTAAGCTTGTTTCGCGTAAGGGGTTACGTAAGTATGTTTCTCGTAATGGGTTAGGCGTTTGTGCTGGTTCTAGGAGTGCAAAATGAACGATAAGAAAAAGCGGAGCTACGAAGAGGTGCGCTCGGCCTCGGCGGCGCGGTCCCGTGAGTTCTCGCAGACCGTCCGGGAGATCGGCCCGCTGCCTGGCGTGGCTGACCCGGCGCGGCGCGCAGTCTGCGCGGGTTCGTTTGAGAGATTCTGTAAGGTCTACGAGGCGGCTGTTTTTGAACTGTCTTGGAGCAAGGACCATCTGCGGGTGATAGAGAAAATCGAAGCCGCAGTGAGGGACGGGGGCCAGTACGCAATGGCCATGCCGCGCGGGAGCGGCAAAACCTGCCTTTGCATCGCCGCTGCGACGTGGGCGCTGCTGTACGGATACCATAAATTCGTTTTGCTGGTCGGCGCAACCGAAACTGCTGCGGACGAAATGCTCCAATCTCTACGCCACGACCTGAGCGAGAACGAGTTGCTCCTTCAAGATTTCCCGGAAGTGTGCTTTCCGATTTTCAAACTGGAGGGCATACCGCATCGTTGTGGTGGGCAGACGTTGGACGGCAAGCGCACGAAACTGTCATGGACGCACAAGGAAATGGTTCTTCCGACTGTGCCGGGGAGCGCGGCCAGCGGCTCGGTGGTTCGGACGGCTGGCATTGACGGGAGAATCCGGGGACACCAGAAGCGCACGGGCGGCGGCGTGGTGCGCCCGTCGCTGGTGATCGTTGACGATCCTCAGACGCGGGAATCAGCGCGGTCGAGGGGCGAGGGATCTCAGTCTGCGCAACGGGAGAAGATTCTGGCCGGCGACGTGTTGTACGCGGGCAAACCGAAAACGAAAATTGCCGCACTCATGCCTTGCACCGTGATCTACCGCGGCGACATGGCGGACAACATTCTTGACCAAGCTAAACACCCGGAATGGCAGGGCGAGCGGACGAAGTTTCTGTACTCGTTTCCAAAGGAGAGCACGCGCTGGGACTACTATTCAGAACTGCGGGCGGACGGACTGCGGGCCGGGGTAGGGCTGGCATGGGCGACGGCGTACTATGAGGTGTACCGCGCGGCGATGGACGACGGTGCGGCGGTGTCATGGCCGGAACGATTCTCGCCTGATGAACTGAGCGCAGTCCAGCACGCGATGAACGCTTTTCAGAAAGACCGCGCCGCGTTCATGGCCGAGTATCAGAACGAGCCGACCGAGGAAAACGAAGAGGCCGCTGCAGTGCTAGCAGACCAGTACCTCTCGTCGCGGTGCCTACCCGAAGTGGCGCGGGGTGTGGCCCCGACGTGGGCAGACGCAGCATTCGCGACGATAGACATAGGGCAGTACCGTCTACACTGGGAGGCCTCGGCCTGGGCGCTGGGGAGCGACAGTTCTGTACTACTGGACTGCGGCGTCATTGACACAGATGTTGATCGGGGGGGGGCGCTGAGAGAAGTGAAAGACGCGCGGCGGCGGGCTAGCCTGGTTGAGCGCGGGATAACGGGCGCACTGGAAACGTTGCGCGAGCGGCTCGGTGGCTTTCAGAAAATTGGAAGCACGGCTGTACTCACGCCGCGTTTCGGGGTTGACGTTGGCGGCACGGCGGGCGGCACGGCGGACGATGACGGCGCGGCCTGGGCGGCGGCTGTGATCGCGTTCTGCCGGACGGCGGGGCAACTGTGGTTGCCGCTCAAGGGCGCGCGTTGGACAGACGGCCACCGGCGGCGGGCCGGCGAGCGCAACTACGCCTGGAGTGAACGGGGGTTCTTTGAGACGAACTCGAATCACTATAAGACGCTGCTGTTTGAATCATATCAGCGTCCGCTTGCATCGAAGGATGGTTCTATGGCGGCGCGGACGCGCGGGTTCTTCGGGGCGCTAAAAGAAGTCTGCGGAGAGTATCTTAAACACCAACGTAGCGAGCGCCCCGACGCGCGTGGGCAATGGGAGCGTTGGAACGAAAAGCAGGGGGCGAGAAAGAGCGGTCTTCCAAACCACTGGTGGGACTGCGCCTACATGCAGTTCGTCATGGCGGACATTGCGCGCGGCACACCGGACGGCGCGGCGGCGCGGGTAGAATCGTTCGTGCCGGAAATCGTGGAGTCAGAACGCCGTGACACGTTGATGATGTGAGTACCGAGCGGTGCTATACACCGCGGGCAGATGTGGCGCGAAATAAGGAGAACGGAATGGAAACGAAAGATGCAGTTAAGGGTCCGTTGTTTCAAAAGCCTATTACACTGACGGTTGTGGTTCGAAACATCGCGGGCGCATTGCTCGTGATACACGCATTTGCGGAGAAGGCGAAACAGGAAATTCGTGACAAGCAGGCAAAAAAAGTAAAGCAAGCGAAAGCAGAACGGCGACCGCAGGAAGAATGTAATGCGGCTCTGTATTTGGATAGCGATGGGCGCGAGTGCGTGCCTGTGACCGCGCTAAAAAAGTCGCTGGTGAGTGCGGCAACTGCATTTGACGACCTGACAAAGGTGGCTCTTCGTCAAGCACTCTTTGTTTTTCCTGCGGGGAATCGCAGCTCTCCGTTGGTGCCGATTGAGAAATGGGACGGAACCCCAGCAACGGGCGTTATGCGTGAGGATGCGGTAACGATAGGGATTAACACGCGGGGCCTGGCGTATCGTCCTGCATATTCCGAGTGGCAGTTGCGCTTTGAAATCGAGTACAATCCTCGGCTGATAAGTGAGGCGCAGCTCATGGCGCTTGTTGACCAGGCGGGGTGGGGCGTGGGGATTTGCGAGGGGAGGCCGGAGCGAACGAGCGCGCTGGGGTGGGGTCGTTTTGAGCGGGTGAAGTAGCGTGGCAGGCACGGCGTAGCAGGCGTGGCAGGCGTGGCAGGCGTGGCTGGGCGTGGCTTGGCTCGGCTTGGCGCGGCAGGCGTGGCGGGGCCTGGCGGGGTAGGGCGTGGCAGGCGTGGCAGGCGCGGCTGGGCGAGGCGCGGATGATGTAACAGGGAGGGGGTTGCGTGAAGAACTTCATGATCGTCACGGTTGCAACCGAGGCCGTGCTGCCGGAGCTGCGTGCGCTCCGCTGGAGCGTCAACGAGTTCCTCGGCGTCCCGCTGCTCGTGGCCGGGGACAAGGACGTAGGCTTGTGGGTTGACCACATGATGCGCGCGGAAGTCGCCACGCTGGATCGTCTGGACTTCGTGCGGCTGCCGGAAGCATTCGATTTGAAGCGCGCAGGATATGCGAAGACTTTTGCTATCCGACAGGGCCTCGCGCGCGTGCCGCAGGTATTGTACGTTGACGTTGACGTGTTGTTCCTCGGTGATTGGCTGCCGCGGCTCAAGCCCGGCGTGACGATGGCGATGCACAAGATCGCGCAGAGCGAAGCAAGGCAATTCGGATACTGGAATTCCGGCTACATCGGAGTAACCCGCGAGGGCGCAGCTTTCTGTGATTGGTGGGACGCCGCGCCCAAGGAAGTGGCTGGGGCCTACGGGGACCAACAATGCCTGGACGCCTGCCCGCATAGGACGGCGGCGTTCCCTGACGAGCACGACGTGGGCTGGTGGCGGTGGACGGCCCCGGAAGGAGATCGGCCCGAAATCAAGCCGGGCATTGACGCGGTGCTGTACAACCACAGGCCGCTCGTTTCCATCCACACGCATCTGATAGAGTGTCCTGACTACAGGCCGGACAACTACCGCCAGGCGGCGGAGTTCAACCATACCGTCTTTCAGGCCATGCGCGGCGCGAACAGCAAGCCACACCGCGACCTACTCGCCAAGCTGGCACAGGCAGGGCGCTTCAACGAGTTCCCTGAGAGCCAGGCGGACGTGGACGCGCGGCTCAACACTATCGAGTTGATCGGAATGCAATGCTTGGCGGAAGGCAAACTACGCGAGGCGGCGGACTGTTTCGCGCGGCTGACGGGCACGCCGCGCGCGGCCCCGGCCTTCAACAATCTGGCGGCGTGTTGCCGTCAAATGGGCGACGTGGCGCGGGCGCTCAAGTTCTGTCGGCGCGCGCTGGAACTGGGCGACCCCGGCGATCCGCAGCGCTGGACGTATGAGCGGAACGTGGCGGGCCTTCTGCTGCTGTGCGGGCAGAACGATCTAGCGGGCGCGCTCTTCGCACAATCGAAGGAACACGCGCCGCCGGAACACGCGCACGAGCCGTGGAGTAGCAGCGTCTTCACCGCGCTTTGTGGTTCTGACGCGCCGGAACTGACGCGCGCAAATGCTAAGGCTTGGGGCGAGGCGCAGTACCCGGACGCGCCGCGTGCGCGCCAGCCCGGAAAGATGCGCGTCGGCTATCTGTCCCGCGACTTCGGGCCGCATCCAGTGGGGCAGTTCATCGAGCCTGTGATCGCGCATCATGGCGCGGACATCGAAACGTATCTGTACAGCGCGAAAACCTACGCTGGGAATGCGCGGCATGAGCGGATGAAATTGCGGGCCGGGGCGCGCTGGTTCAACGTCGAGGCGCTGAGCGATGATGAACTGGAGTGCCTCGTCAAGGCCGATGACCTCGATGTGCTTGTGGAGTTGGGTGGACATTCTGGCGAATCTCGCATTCGCGTTTTGAGGCGGCGCATGGCGCGCACGCAACTCTCGTACCTCGGCTACCCGGCCACGACGGGACTGCGGACGATAGACGCGAAGATCGTAGACGAAATCACGGACCCGCCTGGCTCGGAGAGCGAGTATGTCGAGCGCCTCATTCGTTTGCCGCGTTGTTACGTGGCGTGGCAACCGGAGGAAACCTCGCCGCCGGTTGGCGCGCCTGCCGACGGCCCTCCCATCTTCGGTTGTTTCTCGTCGGCGAACAAGTTGTCTCTGCAATGCGTGGAACTGTTTGCGGCGGTTTTGAAGTCAGTGCCGGACGCGCGGCTCATGTTGAAGAACCAAGCGAGCGCAGAGCCTGAGTCGCGGGCGCGGTTCAATGCGCTCTTTTCGGCGGCGGGCGTAGACGCTTCCAGAATCGAATGGGCAACCGTGACGCGGACAAGGGAAGAGCACCTGGAGCGGTACGCGGGCGTGCACGTGGCGCTGGACACGTTCCCATACAACTGCACTACCACGACGTGCGAGGCGCTGTGGCAGGGCGTGCCAGTGGTCTCGCTTTCTGGCCGCACGCATCGAAGCCGCAACGGAGCGTCGCTGTTGAACGCGCTTGGAATTCACAGCATGGCGGCGCTGCCTTCGGTCAATGGGTTTGTGTCTCTCGCAATCGCCGCGGCTCGAAGCGAGGCAAGGACTATCAGTGACAGAGAGGCGTTGCGAGAACGGATGCGCGAGTCGCAACTGTGCGATACTGCGGGCCTGGCATTGGCCCTCGAGGCCGAGTACAGAAAGCTGGCAGGCCAATGACTATCCACTTCTTCACCGTGGTCTGTAACGGAATGCCGTTCATCCGGCGGCACCTGCGGGTGTTCGAGCGGCTAAAAATGCCGTGGCACTGGCACATCTGCGAGGGCGCCAGCCACACACACGACGGCGCGCCCGCGCCTGTTACGAACGCGGCGGGAATGTCAACGGACGGCACGACGGAGTACCTCGACTCGCTGGCAGCGCATCCGCACGTGACGGTCACGCGGGACACGCGGCACTATCTCACGTGGCGCTGTAACGAGATGCTGAGGGGCATTACTGAGGAGTGTCTGGCCTGGCAGGTTGACGTTGACGAGTTCTGGACGGCTTCGCAAATCGAAACGATGTACGCAATGTTCTGTAAAGATCGGCGTCGTCTTGCCGCGCAATTCTGGTGCAATTACTTTGTCGGCCCCGGCCTTGTACTGGAGCGGAAAGAAGGCGCTGGAAACTACGGCCGGCAAGAATGGTTGCGTGTGTGGCGCTGGGAGCCAGGTTGTGCATACGCTGGACACGATCCTCCATTTGTGGTTTATCCAGTAGGCCCGAGCTTCATGTTTTCGTACACCCGCGATGAAACGGCGGCAGCCGGTTTGATCTTCAACCACTACGCCTTCGTGCGTGAGGCGCAGGTAGAGTTTAAGGCGTGCCGCTACGGCTGGCCGGGGGCCGTTGACCGCTGGCGCGCCTTGCAGGTGGCCGCGTTGCCCGCTCCGATAGAGAAGTTTATGCCGTGGCTGGGTCGTGGGACCGTGGTGCGCGAGAAACCCGAAGACGAGTTCAAGGAGGAATGATAATGCCGCACTTTAATACGCGGGGGGCAAGTGGTGAGCACGGGGAGAACTGGTCTCGTTGGCTGGCGAAGTTCAAGGGCCAGCCCGTGAGCGCGTTGGAGGTTGGCAGTTTTGAAGGACGCGCCGCGCTGTGGTTTCTCGACAACATTCTCACGCATCCAGACGCGCTCCTGACCTGCGTGGACACGTGGGAGGGCGGAGAAGACCATCATGCGTGCGGCGTGGACTGCACCACGATTGCGGCGGCGTGGGCGAAGAATGTAAAGCCTTATGGTAAGAAGGTGCTTGGCGTTCCAGGCCGATCGCAGGACGTGTTGCGCCGCATACCCGGAAACCAATCGTTCGTCTACCTCGATGCTTCACACGTTGCGGCAGATGTGTTCCAGGACTTGGCGCTGTGCTGGCCGCTCTTGAGTCCAGGCGGAATACTGATTTGTGACGATTACGAATGGCGGTTCACGGGGCCACTGCATGAACCAAAAATGGCGATAGACGCCTTCCTTTCCTGTTTCCTTGGGCGGTACGCTCTGATTCACAAAGGCTACCAGGTCTGCGTGGAGAAGCTGTAATGGCCTATACCGTGACCGTATACCAGTTGTGCGAAGCACTTTTGGTGCAGGAGCAAACCATCAAAAAGCGAGAGCGTGAGGGAACCATGCCTCCGCCGATACTGGAAAGTCCGCGCACCTATGACCTATTTGAAGTGCTGAAAAGTCTGGATGCTGATGACCGCGCCGCCCTGGCCAAGCGCCTCGAACTCAAGTTGTACATCACGCTGAAAAGCGTCGGCCCGGAGGTGCAGCGCGAGCCTGGACGCCCGGACAAAGACGCCGTAATGTTCTGACAGTATTACGAATTGTACGAAAAGTATTACGAAAAGTATTACGAAAAGTATTACGAAGAGTAACGCGAAATAGCTTGCGCGTAGCACTACTTATGATGTAAAGAACCTGTATGGCATACGCAAGTTCCGACTTCGATGCACAAATCGCTTTGGTCATAACGGCCATCGCAGACGAAAACCGCAAGGCCGCATACAAGGCATTCGCTACGGCAAAAGCCATCCACGCAGCGCTGACGCTGGTGCAGAGTAAGAGCGACGGCGGGACAACTATTCAGCGCAGTCAGTCGTTGGCTGACATGGAGCACGCGCTTGAACTAAGCTTCAAGGCCATCATCGAAGATTCTGGCGGCGCGGGCGGCGGAACGGAGAACTTCTTTGGCGCGCCCGCTATGGGGGACGCATGAACATTACGGGCGCCCTCGACGCCGCGATTGCCGCTGTTGCGCCGGAATGGGCCACGCGCCGGGCGCTGGCGCGCCAAAATCTAAACGTGCTGGCGAGCGGCGGGAAGTTGTCGAGCGAGTCGAATCCCAACAACACGGGTATTGACCAGGAACAGCATCCCGACAATGACACCATTCCCGATTCCGCTGACCAGCGCCGCCGCTGCACGCTTGCCTATTACAACAACGCCGTGGTCAATGGGATTGTCGAAAGCCAAGTGCGCCGCATCATAGGCTCGATTACGGAACAGGCGGACACGGGCGACCCGGCGGCTGACCAGGCGATAGAAGACGAGTGGCGCCGCCGCCTGGACGCCGGGCTGCATGAACAGTTGAAGCTCGGCGCGCGGCACCTGCTCGTTGACGGCGGGTTCATCCCGCATGTGCCAGGCGCATTCAGTAATCCGATAGAGCTTGAGGTGATTCCGTATCGTCTGGTCAAGTACCCGACAGACCAGACTCCTACGCCGACCGTGGATACGGACGGCAGTGCGCCATATATCCGCGACGGTTTCCGCTACGTTGACGGCAAGCAGGTATCGTGTTTTGTGGAGCGAGAGTTGACTTCGTGGAATAGCGTCACGAAAACAGCGCGGTATCGGGAGATTCCGCTCATCTCGCATCCGTCCCTGACGCGGCTGGCTGGTCAATCGAGAGCGCTGTCGTGGTACTCGGCGGCGATCACGCGGCTGGACATGATAAACCGCTGGACGCTGGCGGCATTGACTACGGCGGAATTGCAGGCGTACATGGTGGCGCTGTGCACGGCGGCGGGGCAGAATGCTAAGGGCCTCGCCACCATGGGGGATACGTCCGTTGACGCCGCAACCAATCAGCGGGTTATGACGTTTGCGCGGCAGCACAGAATTCTGTACCTGCCCAACGGCGGCGGATGGCAGTTGCTCCAGGCGAATGCGCCAGCCGTTGGTGATTTCGTGGTGGCGCAATTCAGAATTGTGGCACGGCAACTCGGCGTGAGCTACGAACGACTGACCTACGATTTGACGCATACGAGTTTCAGTTCAACAAAATTCGGGGACCGTGACGACCGAATCACGACGGCAGATCACCAGGAGATTTTCATTCTCTCTGTGTTGCAGCCTCTGCACGCTCGGCTTGTGGCAGGCATGGTGTTGCGCGGGGACTTGGCCAACGCCGGGGCCTATGCGGCAAACCGGGAAAGCTTTGAGCGCGTGCGGTTCACGTTGCCAGGCTGTCCGCCCGTGGACGAAAGCAAGGCCGAAACCGCGAACATGACGGCCCTGCAAAACCGCACGGCGAGCCGGACGCGCATGGCTGCGAATCGTGGGGATGACGCGGAAGAAATTGCCGTGGAGATTGTGCGAGAAGACACGCACTACTTCGCGCTGCGGAAGGCGTTTTGGATTTCCTGCGGCTATGACGATGCGATGGCGCGCGACTTGGCGCGCGCCGACATCATAGACCCGAAGCGTGACATCTTCCCGGCGGCGGCGGAAGCGCCCAAGGCTGGTCCGGGCGAGCCGCTAGAGGAAGAGGCTGGCGCGGCGGATAATGGCGAGAGACGGCGGGAGGAAGCGGCATGAAAGACATTCGCTTGGTTCACAACGGCGCGCTGAAATTTTCCGCTCCGCCCGGCGCTGAGGGCGGGCCGCGCCGCTTCGAGATGCTGGCGTACACCGGGCAGATGATGGACGTGGGGTTTGGGAGTCCAGTGGTCATAGATATGAAGGGAATCAAGCTCGGCGCGCAGTGTAAGCCGATCCTACTTAACCATGACCCCTTGAAGATCGTAGGGCATAGCGACAAGTGCCGCGTAGACGCCAAGGGGCTGTGCCTCGAGGGCAGCGTGTCGGCTTCAACACCGGCGGGTCTAGAGGTTGCCCAGCTGGCGGACGAGGGTTTTCCGTGGCAGGCTTCCATCAACGTGACGCCGACAAAAACGCGGCGCGTTGAAGCGGGAGAGTCGGTGAAGTGCAACGGGATGGAATGCGCTGGGCCGCTGCAACTCATTCTCAAAAGCGTTCTGAGGGAGTCGAGTTTCTGTCCCATGGGGGCAGACGGCGACACGAAAAGCGTGGTGTTTCACGCGGGGCAGGATGAAGGAGATGCGATGATGGACAACGATGAAAAGCCGCAGGGACAGCACAACAATATCATTCCGTTGTCGGACGCGCTGACGGCGGGCGACGTACGCAAGCACGCTCCAGGCGTGTACGCACAGATCGGCGTGGAGGCCGTGCAGGCCGACAGTGCGCGGCGGGATACGATTCGCGGAATGGTCACGGCGAGCGCGCTGCCCGCGTCCGTGCAGGCCGCGCTGGTGTCGTCATGCTCCCGGATGCAGATTGCCGAGGCGCAGACAGAGATCACGCGCCTGGCGACAATCGAGGCGTCGTTGTCCGCGGCTGTCATGGCCGGCATGCAGCCCGCCGACATTGACGCGCTGCGAACGGACGTATCCGGGCTGACCGCAAACATCGCGCAGGCCACTATCAAGACGGCGGTGGACATTCGCAAGGGCATTCAGGCGCGGATGAACCCCACCGCAGACCCCGTGCTGACCACTCCGGCGACACCCCAGGCGGACGCCGTGCTGGATACTGTGCGGCCCTTCGTGGTTGAAGCGCGCGCCAAGTTCAAGCACATTTCCGCAAAGATTCCTGAGAAGGACTACGTGCGGAGTTACGTTGGTGTCGCTACTTCGGGTGAAGGCAAGACGCGAGTGGAACTGACGGAAGAGCAGCTCGTAAAGCTCGTGGCGTAGGGCGGTGGGCCGGGCGCGTGCCCGACCGAAACAAGAGGAACTGTGATAGGAGTAAAAGAGAATGAGCGCACTTTCAGCAAATAACGCCGCCCTTCTTGTCCGCGATGCTGGGGACACCAGAGTCGGCGAGGTGAAGGCTTCGACCGCTGTCTATGGCGCATCGCTGGTCATGCGCGACAGCGTTTCCAAAATCGTCCCGCTGAGCACTGCGGCGGGAACCTTCGATGGCATTCTGGGCAGCGGCGGCGGCATGAGCACCACGGCGACGCCGCGGCAGATCAACACCTACCGCAAGGGTTACTTCAAGGGGTTGATTTCGGGCGTGGCAATCACGGACGTGGGCAAGCCCGTCTACTGCGGGACGGACAACCCCGCCGATGTGACGCTGACCTGGACGGCTGGCGTAAAGCGGGTCGGCGAGGTTAGCGGCCTGTTTTACGACAGCACGGGCGCAGTTAGCGGCGCGTGCTGGGTGTACTTTGACGCGGATGCGGACGCGGCGTCGGCGCTCCTGGAGCCGGGCGGCAGCGTGCAGACCATTGACGCCGCAACAGTGGACTCCCTGTTGTACGTCGTGCCTGTTGGCCGGCAGGCAAAGGTTGTTGCCGGGCGTTGGGAAGTAGGCCCGCTGGCGCCAACGAACGTGACGACGGTTGATCTGTACCTGAAGAAGATTTCAGGCACAACCCGCACGACCATTGCGGGGCCGGTCAACATCAAGTCTTACGCGACGGTTGATCTGACCGTGGCGTTGACTCTGAGCACCGTGACCGGCGCTGTTGCACTCACTGCCGGGGACAGGCTGATTGTTTCTGTGGATTGCCAGGGTACGGCGTCCGCATTCAGTGCGGTAAAGGTCACGCCGACAATTGCGGAGTGGCCGCAGGCTTAAGTTGTACTTGAGATTCGTGCGATAGGGCGACGGCCCGAAAAGAGTTCCTGGACTCCTGCGCACGACATTCCTTTGTCCGGGAGCGTTGCCCTGCCCAGGGGGGCTGCAAGCACATAGGAGCAGCCTACCATGCCACAGCTTCCCGTTGTCATTCGGGGCGACGCCAATGCAGAACTTCGGGGTATTGCCGCGCTCATCGAACAAATGCCGGTTGTCGTGCAGCCGGTCATCATGCCGTTGATCTGCCAGCAGGTGGCCAGTACGCGGTCGTATGAAGAGTTCGTGCACGTGAACGCGGTCCCGAAAGTGCAGAAACGCGCGCCGGGCGCTATCGGCGGCGGGCGCACGTCCATCAAACAGACGATCACCGTTGACACCTACGAGGTGGAAATGGAGATCGACGGCGATTCCTACGACGATGCGCAGATGGCGATCTACAGCGGTATCGCCAGCGAGTTGGCCGTTGCCCTGATTCTCTCGGCGGATGAACTGGTGACAACGAATCTCGTTGGAATCGGCAGCACACTGACGTGCTTCGATAATCAGAATTTCTACGACACCGACCACACCTGGCCGAATGGCGAGTTCACTACAAGTCAAGTCAACTACCAGACCGGTACGGGCGTCGGCGGCGACAACATTGAGAACGACTTCTATCTGGCGCTGAACGCGATGCAGTTGTGGAAGGACGACCGGGGCCGTCTGCGGATTCCGGCCAGCGATCTACTGAGCACTGACTCGTTGATGGTGCACCATCCGGTGGGCCTAAACCAGATGATGCACCGGGTGTTCGGCGCTACGCCGAGCGGGGAACCGTTCAATATCACGTCCACGTCCGCCCCGTTTTCTTCCGCGACGGCGCCGTTCATGCGGACTTCGGCGCTGTCGGGCCGGGCGCTGCACATTGCCGATGGCTACCTGACTGGCAATTCGTGGTACGTTCACAACGTCAAGAATGCTGGCGGCTTCAAGCCGTTCGCTTTCCTTGACCGAGAGGGGCCGCGTGTGGAAATTCTCGCCAAGGGCACGGAACACTTCACGAAGAATCGCACCGTGTTGATCAAGGGCACGCGGCGCTTCGGACTCGGCGTGCTGCGGCCAGAACGGTCACAGCAAGTGTACAACACCTAAGCTGTAGAAGCCTGATCCACCCCGCCCGGCGTTGCGGCCGGGCGGGACACATGAGGCTTTTTAGCGGAGGCACCCATGCCGAATGTAGCGAGCGTTGCGGACGAATTGCCCGGCGACGCGAAGGGCAACAAGATTCAAAGCGCGGCGTTTCTTCAATTTCAAGATGCAGCAGACACGCCGCTAATTTCCGGCGCGGCTGGGGTCACGGCGACCACCACGGCGCTGCATCTGACTGTGCCAGATAATGCGATGGTGTTGGTCTTCCGCGCAGTGACGACGGTTGGCACTCCGACGCACATTTTGTATGGCGACAACTCAGACCTGGATGGCAGCGCGTCCGGCAAGGGCGCTATGCGCGGCGATCTGGACACCGACATCAAGGTGGAGTGCATCGGAGAAACCGACATCTACGTCAAGACCGACACGGGCACCGTCAAGGTGTGGTTCATGTTTGCGATGGCTGGTAAGAAATCTTAATGGAGGTTTGAACATGAGCCTAGGCGTAGGTGCGAGCGGAAGCAAACTGGGGCTTGGCGGCGTGCTGACGTACATTGCGGGCCTCGGTCTCGTGACTGGCGCGGGCGTGCTGCTGGTGGCCAGGCTGGCCGGCGACAACGTGTTCACCGGCTCTAACACATTTCAGGGCAGTCCTACCACGATCAGCGGAAATGCCACGGTTGGCGGTACGATGGGCGTGAGCGGCAACAGCACGTTGCAGAGCGTGACTGTTACGACAAACGCGAACATCAATGGCACGCTGACGGTTGGCGGCGAGACATTGTTTGGAGGTTCGTCGTCCGTTGGCATCGGCGACTATATCACGTTCCTCACGGCGCACGCGCCTTTCCGCATGGGTATCCTTGAAGTAGATTCAGAAAACAGCCTCATGGCCTACGCCTTCAACTGGAATGGCACATCGGCCTTTGGCCGCACGGACGCGGCGGACATCTATCTGGGCTGGGACATCGAGCGGAACTGGGGCGGGCTGGCCGAGGTAAATATGGATTACCTGGCCGCGTCAGGGAACGTCCTGACGATTACCCCAAGTGCCACGGCGGGCAATCACACGGCGGACGGAACGAATATCACATTTACGGTTGGTGACACGACCGGCATGACAGCTAACACTACGATTGTGACTGTTGCCAGCTTCGTGCACACGGACTATAACGGGACGTTTTTTGTAGCCGAGGTCGTGGACGGAACTCACTTCAAGGTAGTGAAGGCGACCGCCCAGGCATGTACGGTAGTCGGAACTATTACGCACCACACGACGCGCCGACCGATCCTGTCGAGCATCAGCCGCACTACGCACGCCGCCAGCGTTGGGCTGTACGGAAACTTGGTTGCATTGGGTGACGATAAGGGCGATATCATCAATTCCCATAAGAATCGCGGATGGAACAACGTCGTCATCCAAGATGGGAACGGTGTTCGTAACGCAACACTGACCTTGCAGGTCGGTGCGAGCGGAGACCGCTCTTACAATCTGGGGACAGCATCGCAGGCGACGGGCGGGACGGTCATCATCTCACCAACGGACGCCGCGATAACGACCACGGGCGTTGTCACGGGCGCCAGCGTCGCGGGCGCTATCGTCACGCCCTATCACTACATTCTCATCCGTGACAGGAAAGACGCTGGCGTGGAGGGCGGCACGTTCACGCAGGATGCGTGGCGCACGCGAGATTTGACCCAGGAGGTTTCCGACACTGGCAACCACGCCAGCCTGGCCAGCAATCAAATCACGCTTGCGGCTGGCACCTATGAAGCAAATATCATCGTCCCCGTGGGCGGCGGCGAGGGCACGCAGACTTATCATAAGGCAATTCTGTGGGACACAGCGGGCGACGGATCAACGCTCCTGGAGAGCAACTCCGGTTACTCGTACTGGGGTAATACGCCAGCGCAGATCGTAGGGCGGTTCGCGCTGGGGGCGCAATCGGAGCTTGAAGTCCGCCATTACTGCACGGTGACGAAGGCCACCTACGGGTTTGGAAAAGCGGCGAACATCGCTGGCACGAACGAGGTCTACACGATTGTTGAACTGCGGAGAATAGGACTCTAGGCCATGAACAAGCCAGAGCGGCGGCGCAAGGATGCGAATGAGGAGAAGAAGTCTACCCTTGTGTTTATCCATTGGATTGATTCTGCGGGCTGGCATGGCGGATGGTCGTCAGAGGAACAGGCTCGAGGCTTGCGCCCGGTGGTTTGCGAAAGCATCGGAATGCTCTGCGGAGAGGGCGCGGACTATCTTTCAATTACCACGACCGAAGCAAATAACGGGCAACGGCAAGCTCCACTTACAATTCCAAAGTGCGCGATTCTTGAGTGGGGCGAGTTCAAGCCGCACGTGACCAAGCGGCACGGGAGAAAAACATAATGACGCGCGAAACCGGCAGTCTCAGCGTTGGTGACCGCCTGGAGCGGATCGAAGAGCAGCACGAGCCGGGCGGCCAGTGCGAGGGACAGCGCGTGAAACTATGGGACGCCATGACCAGTTTGCGTGAGCGAGTGAAGGCGCTGGAGATCAAGCTGTTGATAGGCGGGGCGGTTCTTGGCGTTCTTGGGCCGCTGGCGGCGCAGTACATCTTTAAACGGTTAGGAGGATAGGAGAATGGCGGACGTGACACCGGGCGCGGAAACCAGTGAGGGCAGGCTGGCCGCGAGTTCGAGTTGGTGGAGCACCGTTCTCATGGTGCTCGGAGTGATTACCAGCATCGGCAGCCAGGTGCTTCCGGCGCTTGGTGAAAACAGCAAGCTCGGCATTATCTCGGGCGCGGTGCTGGCGGTGGCCGGCATCGTGGCCAAGGCGCTGACGAGCATGGGGTACAGCGCCAGCCGGGCGACGGTGAAGGCCGCAGACAGCGCGGCGAAAGGTAATGGCTGATGCTTGGCATCCCGTGGTACGGCCTGCTGGCGGCGGGCGTCGCGGTTGGCGGCGTCCTGGGCTGGTACATCTGGAGCCAGTTGCGGCGCGGCGAGCAGGACCGCATGACTGCGGCGGGCTTGCGGGCGAAAGAGGACGGCGACATAGACGCTGAGATTGCGGAAGTGGAAGCGGAGGCGGTAGCGAATGCAGCGAAGAAACGAGCGGAAGATGGATGGTAGAATGTGTTCCCCGGCGATCAGCCCCACCGCAAGACGGCGTGGACTCACCGTCCAGTTGTTGGGCGTCGCCGTGGTTCTGATAATGCTGGCCGGATGCTCTGACTTGAAGGGCTTCGGGGTGTCCTCATGGCCCCTGTATCGCCAGCTTGCGCCAGCGCCAGAACTGACGGGCGACGAGAAGAAGGCGCTGGTCAAGGTTTTGTCTGCGAAACAGGTAGCGCGCCTAAAAACGCTGGCTTCCAGCGAGGCGTACTACCGTGCCGTCGTTGAAACTCACAACAAGCACGCGCTGGCGCAACGCGAGAAAGTGCAGCGGGCCATCGGGGACGATGCGGACCTGGATGCGCTAAAGAAGGTCTGGGCCGCGCGGATTGCGCCGTTGGAGCAACAACCATGACGCGCGAATTTGCCAAGAGCTTTGCCATGGGCCTGTTGCTAGGGCTGGCATTCGGCCTCGTGTTGTTCTGGGGAATGTTTAGCGGAAGTGAGTTGCCATGAGTCTGACGAACGTTCTTGAAGAGCTTCTTGGCGATGAGGAATTCGCCGAGACAGCCAGCGTCATGCCCTTCGGCTCATCGGCCTGGACGACGGGGATTTACGTTCGTATGAGGCGCGATCCGCCCCTGTACCTGGAAGCGCAGCATCGGCGTGAAATACATTGGAAGGCCGTGTTACTTTGCCTTGCCACTGTAAGCGCGACGTATAAGGGCCTGGTTTCTCCGCAAGTCGGGGACCGCTGGACGGCAAACAAACAACAGGGAGACGCGAGTACGAGCAGCACTGAATGGAAGGCGGGCGCGCCGACGCCTTGCGTGGGCGGCTGGCAAATTCCGCTGACGCTGGTGGAAATCGTAGAGCTTGGCAAGACGCGCCGGGAGGGCGGGCGGTGAGCGTAACGGCGACGGGACAATTCGCGCTGCTCGTTGACACGCTCGCCGCGATGCTTAGCGCGGCTACAACGTGGCAAAAGATAACTCAGTCCGCTAATGCCGCCGCCGCGCTGGCAAAGATTCTCGTCTTCGGTAAGGACTCCTCAGAGGCGCGGCCTCACGCGGTCGTATACCTGACCGACGGCGGCGGAAACAACATCGGCGGCGGGAGCGTCGAGGCGTTCCTGCCATCTAGTAAGATCGTCATGGCCCTGGAGATTCCCATCGAGTACGCGGGCACGGTGACGACGGCAACGAGCGCAACCGCGTTCAAGGCGTCTGCGTTGGCGGCGTTTGCGGACGATACTTTCAACCAACTGGAGTTGACGATAACCCCAACGGGCGGGGCGCAAGAGACGAAGGCAATCTCTGACTTCACCGGGAGCGACGGCACGCTTACGCTTGCCTCGGCCCTGGCCATCGCCCCAAGCGTCGGCGACACGTTTACAATCCAGGCCGCCAACGCGCGCGACGCGGAAGTCTGGTTCCTGAATCTCGTCTCGGCTATCCTCGCGGACATAAAGGCGCTGGCTGGAACTGGAGGGTACTTTTCGATTTCTCAGTATCGGCTTGCGGATTACGGCTCGCCGCCGCGCGAAAAGGAAGAGCCGAGTTATTCCCTGGCGGTCGTGGAACTCACGAAGGGGGACGCCGGTGCTTAAGATTTCTTCCACCATCGGCTATCGCGGCGGCGTGGTGCAGAAAATGCCGGACTTCCCGGAGATGATGAAGACGGCGCTGTCTGACGCGATTATTCTCTACCACCGCAAGTTTTTGCCGCACCATTTCGGCACGCTCGGACAAGTTGAATCGCTGTATCCAGGCATCTATAAGGCGCGCGATAAGCATTACATGAAGCGTAAGGCGCGGCTGCAAGGGCATCAAAACATGCTCATGTGGTCTGGCAAATCCGCGATGGGCGTGCTCTCACAAATCTCTATCACTGGCACTCACGAAGAGGCGAAGGGCCGAATGAAAGGGGCCAACCGCAACTTTAACTTTTCCGGCGTGGACAAAACGGGGCGCGTCAAGCCCATGATGAACGTGGAGTTGCTGTACACGAATAAGGAAGAAGGGCAGGAGCAGGCCGAAATTGTGGACAAGCACGTGCAGGAGTTTCTCGATAAGGACACGCCGGTTGAAATGTTGGAACTTGGTTGGATTGGATAGGAGATAGGCACATGGCACTTACAGGCATTCACGTAGTTGGCAGTGCAAAAATTCTGGATGCGACGGCGGTAACGCTACCCCAGGTCGAGGGGCAGGCGTTGAACGTTGGCAGCAACGTGATTGTGGAATCCACGTCTGGGCAGGTGTATCCGACGTACTCCGCTATTATGAACCAGGCACCGCGCATGTCGCTGACAACGAAGGGCTTGAAGGCGTTGCTTGACAAGTGCGGTCTAAAGGCGCTGGTGCTGGCGTCCGGGTTTGAACTCTACAATCAGCTCGTGGCTTCCGCCACGGGGCTGCGCTCCGCTGGCAGCGTGCACCAAAAGTTTGCAATCGCCACGGGGCTGCTTGTGCCGCGCGCAATCTCAATATCGCAGAATCAGCCCGCGTCGTTGACATTCGATGTTATCGGCGTCAACGCTGCCGGCAGCACGTGCCCCGTCGTGGTGACGGAGAGCGTGGCGCTGCCGGTTGACACTGGCGTTGCCGCATTATGGACGCTGGGGCCAGTGAAGATCAACGGAACCGCGCTGCAGGGCGTGCAGTCTGTCAACATTGACCTGGGCGCACGAGAGGCAGTCATTGAAGGGGACGGCTCGGTCTATCCTCTGATGGCATATCTGGAAACGGTCGCGCCCCGCATTACGATCAAGGTCAAGGACTCTGCGGCGTTCGCCGTTGCGGGCATGACAGGCGTAGCGCAAGGAACAACAGATAGTGTGGTGTTCTTACGCAAACTGAGTAATGATGGTATCCGCGTAGCCGACATAACGGCGGAACACATTTCCTTTTCCGTTGACCAGGGCATCTGGATTTCGCCGGACAAGGGCGGACAGCATCCTGCGTCGCTCGATACGAGCATGACAATTCAGGCCACATACGACGGCACCAACGATCCGCTGGTGCTGAGTACGGCGACGGCTATCTCTTAAGAGGCGCGTGCGATGCGAACGCTGCTGTACTTTCTGGAAGGCGTAACCTGCAACCCAACGCGCGACAGCATCGTGCGCGAATTCCCGACGTTGCGCCACGCCTTCCCGACTGGCATGAGCGTGACCACGAGGGGCTGCGCGGCGGGGCCGGGGAAGGCGGCGGGCTTCCTGGCCGCGTGCAGCGATGGTGCTATGATTGGCTACACGCCCGATACGCAAGCGTGGTCACAAAGTGAACCGCGCGTCTGGCTGGGCGTTCCGAAAGACCCCGCACTGAGGCCGGGGCCGGAAGATATGCAGCGGGGCAAACGGCTGACCGAGGGGAAGGCGGTCAAGCTGGGGGACGGCCATTACTGGACGGTGCCGACGCTGCGTTTTGTGAACGGCAACACACAGCTTCCGTGCGTGTTGAAGTTCGAAAACGGTCGCGCCAAAAACGTGGTTCTTGATGAGTTCAAGCAACTGTACGAAATGGCAGAACGTATTTGCGGCGCATTGCTGGACGGGTCGGGCATGGCGTTTGACCTGGATGCGATGATGTGGTTTGCGGCGGCGGCGCTTAGCGTCAATTACCGCGTAAGCGCGCCGGAACTGTCCGCCCTGGAGTTGCTGGCCCCGGCGCGCGACGTGGTGCTGGAGATCGCGCACATAGCGGTTGACGGGGAAACTTGGCTTACCCTCATGGGAGAGTCTGAAAAAAAAACGAACGTACTTACTCCTGTTGGATCGGCCTGATGAACTGGCGCGCGCGCATGGCCGGGTATCACCCGACGCGAGCGGAGATGAAAATGGACGTGTACCTGAGAATGCCGGAGGAAGCCATCGCCTATGAGCTTGCGGCCTTGTTGCTGGAGGCGCGCCGATAATGGCTGATCAAGTAGTCACGATCAAAGCAGATAACACAGATTTCATTGGGAAGGTGTTACAGATTCAAGAAGCTGACCGCGCTACAGCCGACAAGATGCGAGATAATGCGCGCAGGAGCAAGGAGGGATTTGAGGGACTTGCGAAGGGCGCGGAAGCGGCGGCCAAGTCCATCGCCGACGGCCTACTCCCCGGCATAACGAAGATTGGCAGCGCGGCGGGCGCGGCGCAGTTTGCGGTAACGACGGCGTTCAAGCTAATTGGCGACGCGATAGAGTTGAATTCCAAGCGCGCCAAGGAATTCTCGGATAACATGGAAAAGAGCATTCAAGCATTTGCGCGGCAAGGAAAACTTGCCATCATGCCCGAACTGACGAAGGCCGCTGACGAAATGAAGTCGACCAGGACTACCATAGACGAGCGTAGGAGCCTGTTGCACCAGTCGCTCGATAATAGTTTGACCGGAGAACAGAGTGTTCGCGGCGTGAAGTTTGCCGTGCGCGCGGTGGACGCCGGGCAGAGCGGAGAAGCGGCGGCGCAGGCCATGATGGTATTACAGAAGGCTGGCGTGAAGGGGCCGGAACTGGAAGAAGCGGCGAGCAGGCTATCGAAACAGAAGATGACTGACCAGGAAGAAAAGCATCTGCTCTCCCAGATTGGCGCCGGCGTGTCGGCAAAAGAATCCACCAAGGACATCCTGGGATTCCGCGAAAGCAAGGCCAGCGCGCGCGCGGCGCGGGCAGTCGAGGGCGTGCTGGGCGAAACCGCCGAGGAACTGGAGCGGCCCGGCTCGTTGGTGCAGACGCCGGCGCAAACGCAACGGTTGCGGGAACTCAAAGAGAAAGACCTGGCTACGCAGCGGCGGCTTGATGCAGTACGGGAACGGCGGGAGGCCGCGCCGCGCGCCGGGCCGGGCGAGCGCAAGGAATTTGAGGCGCAAGAAAAGGCGTTGCAGCGCGAGCTTGCGGCCAGCGCACGAGAGCGGACTGAAATTGACCTGGGGAAAGATGAAGACCCGCTGGAGAAAAAGCAGCGGCTGACGAAGCTGGCCCTGGCGAAACTCCCGCCCGAAGAGCGGCGCAAGCAAACGTTGAAGGTATTGCCGGAACTGGTGAAGGCGGAGCAACGCAAAGACGTGGCCTCGTGGGTACGGGAGCGCGAAGGCTGGGACGAGAAAGACTTTGTTGGCACGGGTGAAAAAGAAATGGGGGAGTTGGAAGAGAGATCACCTGAGTTTGCGGCGGCAGCAAAGGTAGGGCGGGGGCAACAACAAAAAGCGGATATCGAAAGACGCAAGGGTGAGTCGGTCGGCGGGGCGGAGTTTGAAGCCGGGATGCAGAAGGGTAAGAACGTGTTGAGCGAAATGACTTGGGGGGAAACCATTCGTGCCGCCCTGCCCGGCGGGGCAATCGAGGCGTTCCGCGGCGGCGGGATCACGCGCGCGATCCGCGTGGTCATTGATGATGATAAGACGCGGCGCGGAAACGAAGTGGCCACGGGCGGCACGCCGCAGGCCACGGATTGAGTAACCATGATTAGCAGCATCGGCGGCAAACAGGTTCTAACGTGGCGCGGCCCAAAGGTCGTGACCGCTGCCATGCAGGTAGCGGAGATCACTCGCGCCGGCGTGAACGGCCACGCCTTCCAAGAGACGGGCATTCGTGCCTTTTCCGTGAGCGTGACGACCAGCGTAGACACTGACGAGCCGGAAGAGCTGACCAACGATTACCTGGACTTGCAGGGGCAGCTTGTCACCGTAACGAACATTGACGGCGAGGTTGTGCAGAACGTGATGGTTGTCGCCGTGCGTATCCTGGGAACGCAACCAACGTTGCTGGCTGTTGGCGGCATTACTAACGGCGGATGGATTCTGACGGCGCAGTGGGAACTCCAGGCTACGGGCTGACGCATGGCGGTCATTGACGATCCCGGAACGATGAACCTGGGCGCACCAGATACGCTTGGCTTGTGCCGCTTCGTTGTTCAAGTCCGATGGAAATGGACCGACACATGGGAAGAGAAGCCGTACTTTGAATTCTTGAACTGCACGGATTGCGCCGCACCGTCCATCCCGATAGCTGCCTTTCAGCTTCGCTACGGCAGAATAGCCAGAGAGGATCGCCAGCAGTGGGAACAAGAGATTGACGAAGAAACTTTGGACATGTATGTTCGCGTAATTCGCCGCTCCCGCTCCAGTGATACGATCATCTGGACGGGCGTTATCGCGTCAGAGATTATCACGGCGGGCGGCGGCGAGAACGCCAATGGCGTGGAGCGCATTGAAGCATTCGGCCTGCCGCAGTTGTTGAATCGTAACACGATAACCGGAAGCCGTGTTACTGATGCTGGCGGCAAGGTTGTTGACGTGGACACCATCTACGACTTCAACCGGCGCGGCAGTTCAAAGAGTCACCTGGAGCGAATGCCTGCGGCGCTGGGCAACCGCAGCGCCGCAAAGTCAAGCGACGGGGCCTACACATTCAGCAGTGCGGGCCAACTGTGGACTGCCTACGAACAGGCGGAAGAGCTTCTTGCGCGCTATGCTCCAAAGAACGGTCCTTCGTGGAAGCTGGGCGGTCAAGCGGACGTGCTCAAACAGTTTCATCCGATCACGTCGCGGCGCGGACAGACGCCCTGGGAACTGCTGACAAAACTCATTGCGCCGAATCGCGGCCTGGGCTTCGTCCCCGTGGCGGGTGACGACAACAACGTGACACTCATGGTGTCGAGTTCGCTTGATGAAGACTTGACGGTGGGGGACATAACTATCCCGGCTGCGGCGGCGCAATCATCGCTCGCAGTGGATGATTTGATAGACCTGGAGGAACCGCAGTTAGTGTTTACGTCCACGACGCGCTACGAAGAAATCGAAGTACGCGGCCAGCCCGTGCTCTCGTGTTTCTCGCCGTCGTATGAAGACTCGAACTTGGAGAAAGCGTGGGCCGATGCGCGTGCGTCGGAACTGAAAACCGGCGCATTTGGAAATGAGGATTATGATTCTTGGACGCCCGGAAAACAAGCGGATGAGAACGACGCCTATCGCGCGGATGATAAGTTTGACGAGGTTTACTCTAAACATCGGCTGGTGAAAACGTGGGACGGCAAGGTGAGCGGCGGCGCGCCCGCACTGTTGAAGTACAACGATGATGGAGAGTTGAAGCCCGACGCTGCCGCGCCGTTCTGTCCGCTCGACAAACGCTTTGAATCACACCTGCCGCTCCAGGAGGGCGTGGACTACAGCGTTGATCCGCCAGACGAATCAAACCTGGTCGAGGGCGCCGAGGTCATGTACCGCCGCCCTGCCGCGCTGTGCTGGCACGAAGATTCTGGCCGGTGGTACTACGTTGACAAGCCCGACAGCCTGCATACGGACGAGGCGGCGGCAAACTTCGGAATATATCCGCGCGATCTGGCAATCAAAGTTTCGGCGTCGCCGCATTACCGTTATGCGAAGAACAATTTTGAAGACGCAGAGCCGTGGAACTCGGACCTTGTTTTCGACTACGAAGACCTGATAGCTACAGTGGCGCTGAGAACCGACACGGCATTGAAGGCCGTGCATCGGAAGGCAGACCTTGGCGCTGACGACCTTGTGCGCCGAAAGATCATTGAGATTCCCGACGCGGAGTACTGGTATCTGGCCCCTGAGACAGTCACCGGGATCGCGGCTGACGGGACGCTGGAACGGAACGCGGCCGGCATCGTACTACGAGACGATACAGACAGGTTGAAGGAAGTGCTGGCCGCGGCCGTCGCGTGGTATGACAAGCAGCGCGCTGGCGTGACGCTGCGCTTCAAGCGTACCGACCCCGGCCTGGCACTCGGCACATTGATCCTCGGTGTCACGACGGGCGGGCTGAAACGCGCGACGAATTCCGTGGTCACTTCCATAGGCTGGTCAAACGGCGCGCAGCCAACGATGACCGTACAAACTCAGTGGGGCGAGCTTGACTTCGGGGGCCTTGGGCGAAGATGAACGACGCGACTGGAGTGGAGTTCGTTCGGTTTGCGCGGCGATCTGGCCGTGGCGCAGGAGCAGTGCGCCTCTTCAACATCGTGGCAATTCATAACAATTACCTGGAATGCACAGAGGATGAAACGGGGAACGCCGCGAATGTGGCGCGCCCGGCGCTGAATCGAAGAGACTCTCCAGAGGGCGGCAGTCTGGAGGGGATTGGCGACACGATGGGCACGCGCGATGAAATAACGCTGACCTATACTGGAACGCAAACACGTACCGCCACAAAAGTCGGCGCGGCCTGGTCACCAGAGTCCCAGACCATAGGCCCAACGACGTATCAGGTCGGCGATACAATCCCGGCCGTACCAGTCAACATCTCTGTGCAAGGTAACGATGACATAGGCGGAACGGTAGAATGTCTCTATCTTTCACTTGATGCTCGTTGCTGGGGGACGCTGCCCGCAGCGGATTAACTATGGCACACGTTGGCATGGATCGCGTTCAGGCCGGCTTCGACAGGGCACAAGTTGCATGGAATCATTCGGGCGGAGTGATGATTGTTCCCTCCTACTTTTCTATTGGTGCAAACGCAGTTAAAAAATCCACAGATTACGGGGTGACGTGGGCAACAGTTGGAAGTCTTGGGTCTACTCCTTACGGAAAGATAGCTCGTAGTCCAGGTGTTCTCATGTGCGGCATAAGCAATTTCGCGATTGGCCAACTTTGGCGGTCTGTAAATGAGGGTGTGGACTTTACTATGGTGTACCAGTCGTCGGTTGGCGCCGCAATGCGTGGTATCTGCTGGTGCGGCGGAGATACGTGGTTGGCTGGCGCTGACTGGGCGGGCAGTCCCTTTACTGGTGAAATTGTGAAGTCAACCAATAGAGGTGTTTCCTGGAGTCAGGTTGCAACCCATACGGTTAAGAAGGTCGTCTACTGTGGCGGAACAACCTGCATTGCGTTTGGCGCCCTCGCATCTGGTGGTCTGTATTATTCAAAGATTTGGAAGTCCACAGATTTAGGTAGCACATGGACGGAGGTGTATAGCGCAGCAACTACACTGAGCGGTTTTGGGTATACTTTCTTTGCGGCCGCGTTTCTCGGCGACGGCGTACTCGTTGCCGGGGAGTCTACTTCGCTTTCTGCTGGTTATGTTCTTCGCTCTACAGATAACGGCGCGACGTGGACGCGCGGCGCGGCGCACGGACGAGTATTTTCTATCGCGACATGTGGGGACGGCACTGCGGTATTTGTAAAGTATGCCGCTGGAGCGTACCCACTAATGAGATCCGCAGATGCGGGGATAACGTGGGCGCAGACTGGTTCTATGGCAACATGCAGAGCACTCGGTGGTTTTGACGGTGGTATAATGATTGCAGCCCCCCATAATACAGGGCCATACTGGAAACGTTCTAATGACAGTGGTGCGAGTTGGAGTGACATTTCCGAGGCAACATTCGATGTCTGGGATTTCGTGGGGCTGACGTAAAAGCGAAAGGGGAACATCATGGCAACAAACTACTGGAAGGGCGGCGCTACGGCGGTTGCACAAATCAGCACGATAGCGGTAACAGCGTACGACGCGGCCACGACGTATAAGATCACTATCGGCGGCATTGTCGTTTCCGTCGTTGGATCTGGCGGAACGACAACGACCGTTGCTACCGCGTTGGCCGCGGCGTTGAACGCGAGCACGCACCCATATTTCACCGCCGTCACCTGGACTTCGTCAACCAACACGGTGACCGGGACGGCGGATGTCGCCGGCGCGCCCTTCGTGGCTACCTCCAGCGTGAGCGGGGGAACCGGAACCATCGGCGCGGCGGCTACGCCGACGGCAGCCGCCGGGCCTAATGACTACAGCACGGCGGAGAACTGGAGCCTAGGCGCGGTCCCCGTAGCGACGGATGATGTAGTCCTGAAAGACGATGATGCAGACATATGCTGGGGGTTGGCGCAGGGCAGCGTGCAGTTGAATTCTCTGGCGATCCACAAAACCTTTACCGGTCGTATAGGACTCGATCGCACGAAGTTTGCAACATCGTCAGACGGGCGCACCTACTCCACGACATCAGTGCCTGAGTACCGCGCGCACTATCTCGCGCTTGACGTTGTTGACGGCAACGCGGTTGTTCTCGGAGAAAATCTTAGCCAGGCAAGCGCGGCAGGCAGCGGACGGTTGAAACTGGACTTCGGGGCCGCGGCGCCCGTCGTCACCGTGATTGCTACGGCGGCGACTTCGGTGGACGCCGGGCAGCCCGCGGTTCGATTGTTGATGACTGGCGCAGCCAGCGCGCTCTATGTTCGAAGTGCGGCGGCTGGCGTCGGCGTCGCCGTGGATGCGCCCGGAGAGGTGAGCACACTAGCGACGATTGACGTTGCTGACACCAGCAGCACGTCCAAGGTCTTCATCGGCGCGGGCGTGACGCTGACAACGTGGAAACAAGCTGGCGGCATAAACATCATCGGCGGAGCGGCTGCCACAATGACGGCGTGCACCAGCAATGGCGGCACGCTGCGGATCGAAGGCGACTTTACGATTACGACGTTGACCGTCAACGGCGGAACAGTAACAGATAACCACGTGAAGACAGGCGGAAACGCGAATACAACCGTAGCGCATAATAGCGGAACGCTTGACGCCACGGGCAGCAGTGCGGCGCGTACGTGGGGCGCGTACACCCCGGCCATAAGCTCCATACTTAAAGAGAACACGAACGTACTCACCGTAACGACTCGTTACGGTGCATCAGGAAACAGAAAGATTACGCAGACCGTGCTAACCGGGGGGGCGCAGGAGACGAAGATCGAGGCGGCGTAACGCCACGATCTTCTGCGAGTGGCGATAAAGGGCGGGGCGGGTCGGCCAAGCCCGCCACTGGCCTCTGCACGCCGCCGCGATCCGCCTGCTCGGGTCCGGGGGCATGGGCCTGCCGCATATATGCTTATGATGATTTTTGAGCATGGTGCTCAAGAAGATTGAGCATGGTGCTCAATAATCACCACACGCATATATATACCAAAAAACTAAATCATTGTCGCGTAATGACTTAGCACGCTCTGTGCCATTGGCACGCCGGATGCTCTATGCAATTAGTCGCTTGCGAAGAACGCGGCAAACCCTGGAGGGCAGGAAGATGATGAACAAGGATATCGTTTCAGCGGTAGAGCGTGAGGCAGAAATTCTGTACGGATTTGAGAGAATAATGGATCGTCTGGCGGGCCTCGGACACAGTCGAGTCGACGAAATCTGCTCCGCATATAATCATGCTGCAAAGGGCATGCGGGGAGAAGGCAAACGGATTTTAGTGACGGCCGCCCGCGCCGCCGCACGCGCGCTGTGCGGGCGCTGAAATACGCCTCGCCCGCTCTCAGGAAGGACTCGGAGATTCTGGCCTCGTCAAAACACTAACCTGGCCTTCGGGCCACATGGAGGGAAAGAGCGATGATGACGACCGAAGAGCAGGCGCAGGCGCGGGCGAAGGCGAAGGCGAAGGCAATCTAATTGAACCGGCCTTCGGGCCACGGTGGAGGGGACGACGATGACCGGACCTGAACTGCGTGACCATAGGATTCACCGAGAGCTGAGCCAGTCTGAGCTTGCAGCATTAATGGACATTAGCCCATCAACCGTATCACGCTGGGAGAAGGGACTTCGGAAGATCGGGCCGCTGGCGGCAGCGGCTATCGCCGCCGCACTTGAGAAAGTTGACGTGACAGAATTTGGGAGGGCAGGAAGATGACACTCGACGAACTCCGCAGCATCTTTCCCGCAGCTACGGCCGCTACGTGGCACCAACATTCGCGAGGGGGCGGGTGGGTGCAGAACACAGCAAGCGTTGCAGCAACAGCCACTGTAGAGGCGGACGCGCTGGTGTCCGGCTCCGCGCGGGTGTTCGGCTCCGCGCTGGTGTCCGGCTCCGCGCGGGTGTCCGGCTACGCGTGGGTGTCCGGCGCCGCGCTGGTGTCCGGCGACGCGCGGGTGTCCGGCTCCGCTTGGGTGTTCGGCGACGCGCGGGTGTACGGCTCCGCGCGGGTGTACGGCTCCGCGCGGGTGTCCGGCTCCGCGCGGGTGTCCGGCCAAGCGCGGGTGTACGGCCAGGCGCGGGTGTCCGGCTCCGCGCGGGTGTCCGGCTCCGCTTGGGTGTTCGGCGACGCGTGGGTGTCCGGCTCCGCGCGGGTGTCCGGCGCCGCTGGCGGCGGCGGCTATCGCCGCCGCACTTGAGAAAGTTGACGTGAGGTTCTAGGTGCAGCTT